>JACCED011598481.1_pt1 | contig 12466 bp, 12 predicted proteins | sample 7455021 | NCBI WGS metagenome assembly JACCED01 (sample SAMN15323456, study PRJNA562643) | freshwater metagenome | isolation source: river surface water | place: USA:Blue River Watershed | collected 2017-08-19
ATACAAGGCACCCCCGCCAAAAAAGCCGCAGCCCCCACACGCCCCCATCCCCGATTTGCATCCAACTGAAACACCACCTTGTGCTTCGAAATCAGGTCTCGTAGCCCCGCAAAATCCGGCACCTTCTCAACCACCCTCAACATTCCCCGCGCAAACTTCATCTGCCGCAACCGCCGCCGCCCGCGCCAACCATCCGCATTCACCACCGTCAGCGGCTCCTGTAACTGACCACACAGGTCCCGGATCGCGTACAAGGCCTCGCCATGACGCTCCAACGGGTTGTCCCATGACATCGTCCCAAGAAACACCCCCCACCTTCCCTCAGAAGGCTCAGCCACCGGCACCCCCTCGTCCGGCCCCACTGGAAGCGGACTCGGAATGATCTCTGAAACGGGAATCCCCGCCGAACGCCAGAAGTTCTCCCCATCCGAAGAGAACGTAATCGCCCCAGAAGCCCGAATCCCACACTCCTGAAGCAACTTCAGTGACGAGGGATCCCGCAAGACAGAATGGTACCACCAGGCTCCCGGGTCCGCCGCCGTCAATACCACAGCCCGTCCGTCCCGCCGCAAATCGATCACCGCCTGGCGCGCCGCTTTCAAATCGCGCCCAATCGCAACCAAAACATGCCGACACTCCGGATCTGGCTTTTCCAACCGGCCGTGAACACCTCCCCCGGTGGCTACCGCAAACCCCGTCACGCCAACGCTCCAGTTCAAGGATGCGCCGGCGCAGGTTTCTTTGCTCAGTTCAACACCCTTCAGGCGTTTGTGATCTGGGAGGACAACAGAAAGTGGCATCCCGATTTCTTATCAGTCCCAGTCGCCGTTGTCATGGCACCGCTCGCTCGTCTGCAAACCCCAGCGGAATCCGGCCGCCCAACAGGTTGAAGTAGGCGTTACCCGCATGGCGGACCTCCAAAAAATCAGGGTTCTCCACCCCCGGTTTGTAAACCCTAAAGTTCTTCATCACCCCCAACGTCGCGGCGCTCTCCAGGGGACCGATGAAATCCGCCTTTGCTATCCCAAACTCCGGATCCCTCATCCACTTCGCCAACTGTTCACCTTTTAAAAAGTGCGCCCCACAATGCGGATTCGTCGGACGCTGAAAGAAAAACGACGAACCCATCCCACGGAACATCAACACCGGTCGATCCCCCGTATCCTGAAACCGTGACGTCACCTGCGAGCGGACCTCGCCATCCACAAACAGTCGGGACACCCCCGCCACCGGCCCCACCTCAACCCGCTGCGGAAACAAAACCGCATCCGGGCCAGCCTCTTTCACAAACCAGTCCATTTTCCTGAAAAACAACGGATCCACCACCTCCAGATCGTCCTCCATGAATCCATACCAATCAAAGCCCCCCACATTCTTACCGCCAAACCGGTGCGCAGCGAACCCCACCTCCATCGGCGGCGCATCGGTGATCACCGGTGTCAAATAAGCATGCAAATGCCCCAACTCCGCCCACAGATTCGCATCCCTTCGCATCACCAACGCGATCTGCAAATCCATCGCACCGCTTCCGTAAACCGGAACCGCTCGCGCCTGAGACTGATGAAGCAGCGCTGACGCGCGACCGAACAAGCCCGCCAACGCTCCCACGCAACGAGAAATGGCCCCCAACCGCGATGCCTTCGGCGTCAACCCGTGCGACCCATACCGCACACTCCCCGTCGCAGGTTTCTCCCGATAAAAATGCGCTAAACACACCACGGCGGAAGCCGCCTCCGGCAGCTCCCGCTTCCGAACCCGCTTCCCCGGGATCGCCGACAAAACCCACACCGGCGCCGTGCGATGCACCGCCAACACCATCCGGTGCGCCTTGCAATATCCCTCCAACACCACCTTCACCTCGTCGGTCAATCCCGCGGAATCCCCGCAAATCACCGCGTTATCCTCAAGAATCCCCTCGTACTGCCTCAGCAAAGCGTGCAACTCCCCCGCCGTCAGTTTGCCGGAAATGCTCAAAATCCCCGCCCGAACCCCGGCCCTTCGCAACCATCCACTCCCAGCAAAAATACCCGCACGAACCGGAGTTAACCAGTCCGCCCAAGGTGAAGAACCCACGGCATCAGCCCACCGATCGTCCGTCTGCCCCACCCCTCCAAACCAAGCGCCCACCGCAAAAACGTGCCCCATCGACGCCCGCTGAGCCACAGCACGCGCCCACGCCAACGGCGCAACATCGCCAGCCCCACCCACACTCACCACCACCATCCGCCCCGCACTCAACAGTCCTTCCCACGCCTCCCGAGGAAATCCGTCCAACGATGGCACTCCCACACCTTTCTTCATCCGACCCCATCCCTCCATCAAACCCATCTTGGTCAGTCTGTCCGTTCCAGCATGCATACAGTTCGTAAAGACCGTGACCATGCGCCAAACAGCCCACCCATTCCATCCACAAATCCCCCTCAACCCACCCCACCGACATCACGCTCTCACCCGAAATCGAATCGACCGCGCGCCCTCAACACGCAACCCTCTCTCCCTCAGCCCAGAATCCCGCCCATGCTCCCACCGCTCAGTCGACGCGCCTGCCTCCAAACCCTCGGACGTCTCACTCTTGCTAGCCCGGCTTTTCCGCTCACAACCCACGCAGCCACACCGCAAAGCCGCTTCTTCACCGCATCCGACGGAGTCCGTCTGCACTATCGAGAAGCCGGGTCGGGCGACGAAACGATTGTTCTCGTCCCCGGCTGGATGATGCCTGCCGCCGTCTTCACACCCCAACTGAACGAACTCTCCAAGAACCGCCGGGTCATCGCATTCGACCCAAGGTCCCAAGGACTATCCGACATCGCCACCACGCGACATACACCCGAGCGCAGAAGCCTCGATCTCCTCCAACTGCTCGAACACACCTCCCCAAAAAAACTCGCCCTCGCAGGATGGTCCCTCGGCGTCATGGAGATTCTCGACTTTCTCACCCGCCACCGTTCCGTGAAACCCGACGCCCTCATCCTGATCGACAATCCCATCGGAGAAGGCAAACCGCCCGCCTCCTCAAGCAGCTCGAAACAACCCGCCCAGCCACGTCCCGAACGACTCAAGAGCTTCGTGTCAGGACTCACACGCAAGCCGTTGGAAAAAAGATTGTTCGAAACCATTCTCAGTTCCGCCCTGCGGATGCCGGAGGATGCAGCGCGGGAAACAATCAACAAACCATACCCGCGCGAGTATTGGCGCGATGCCGCTCTCGCGCGCAAATGTCCGATCCTTTACGCGGTGCGGCCACGTCTCGAGGAGCAGGCTCACATCTTGAAATCCAAGCGACCCAAGACCGTTTCCATCGAGATTTTCCGAGAGGCGGGCCACGCCATTTTCCTCGACGAACCCGCTCGGTTCAATGCACTCACGACCCAGTTTCTCGATCAAGTCTGGCACCACCCACGTTCATGAAAAAAATCGCCTTCTCCGCCGCGCTCTTCCTCACCACAGCGAGCATGCTGGGCTCGGGAATCCTCACCACCACCGGATCGATCCTCAATATGGTCCGTTCTCCCAACGCCGTTCTCCTCGTCTGGCTCATCGCGGGAGTTCACGCGCTTCTCGGGGCGCTCTGCTACGGCTCAATCGTGCGCCGCCTCCCGGATAGCGGCGGCGAGGCGACCATCCTTCGCACCTTCTTCAATGCCCCTCTCGGTGAGCTTGCCGGTTGGGTCTCATTCGTCGTCGGATTCGCCGCATCCAATGCCGTCTCCGCCATCGGATTTGCCAGCTACCTCGCAAAAGCACTCCCCGAAACAGCCCCGCACTCCAACCTCGCCGCAGCCTCCGCAATCCTCGTTGTCTCCGCGCTTCACTCGTTCACGGGACCCGCCGGAATGCGCATCCAAACCGTCATGGCTGCCGCAAAGTTCCTGCTCCTCGCGTCCCTTGCGCTCTTCGGACTTTTCCACGCAGCCCCCCTCGACCAGCCCATATCCCCGGCCTTCACCACCGCCTTGCCCTTCGGCCCAACCTGGGGAACCGCCATCATGTTCGCCATGTTCGCTTACCTCGGGTGGAGCGCCGCCATTTACTCCGCAGGCGAAACAGAAAAAGCCTCCACCTCCGTGCCAAAAGCCATGGTCCTCGGCACCACCATCGTCCTCGGTCTCTACCTCGCCATTAACCACGTCCTCCTCAAACATATCCCCCTCGGCCCCCTCGCAGAAAGCCGAGCCGTCGTCGAACTCCTCGTCCGCCACCTCTTCGGAGAACATACCGCAACCCTCTTCGCCTCCATCGTCGCATTCGCTTTACTCTCCTCCCTCGGCGCCTCCGCTTTCCTCGGGCCTCGCGTGCTCAATACCATGCTCGGCTGGTACCGATCACCGCAACGCGACAGCAAACCCGCCACTGTTCCCTCCTGGGTCGTTTGGCTCCAAGGAGCCCTCACCATCGGACTCATCCTAACCGGAACATTCGGCCAAATCCTCACCTTCACCGGATTCCTTCTCGGTGTCTTCCCGATGCTTTCCGTCATCGGCCTTTACACCAGAAAGGCAGCCCAAACCGAACCTGTACACCCCGCCATCCGCTACCTCGCCGCCCCAGTCTTTCTCTTGGGCTCAACCCTCATCTTGGCCCTTAGCATCATCGACAGTCCAATCCTTACCCTCGGCGCGCTTACCCTCGTTGCGACGGCACTCGCAGTTCGGATTCGCTTCCACGGCCAACCGCGCTAAAATCACCACCTTAACACCATGCTCCGTCATATCCCCCGCCTCTGCCCGCTCCTAGTTCTCCTCGTCGCCGCTGAAGTCTCAGCCGCTCCCGACACCGCCGCCCTCGCACTCACCTATGCCGGCATCGAAGGCAAACCCAGCCAATCAACCGATGCCCCCGCCCCCAACCCCGCTGAAAAAGCGTGGCTCACCTACGAGAAATCCATCGGCGTTCCCCTCCGAAAATGGGCCGCAGAGGAAGTCGCTCCCCAAAAAGGCGGCACAGTGTTCTACCCCTTCTCAGGCCCTGACTTCGTTTCCGTCGCACAAATGTTCCCTGACGCTGATCGCTACATCCTCGTCGCAATCCAGCCCGCAGGCCCCGTCGTCGATCCGGCCGCCATGCCCCCCAGCGCCTTCACCTCCTTCCGCTCAAAGTTCAATGCGGAGTGGAGCAAGTTCGGCTACCTCGGCTTCTTCCGAACCATCGATCTCAACGAAAACACTGCCAGCACATCAGCCCGCCTCACCGCCACTCCCGTCATGATGGCTTTCGCCGCCCGTCTCGGCTTCTCCGTCAAATCCGTCGAAGCCCTCCGCATTGACAAGGAAAAATCGCAGTTCGAACCGGTCGAAACCACGCAGGAAACCCGCTGGAACTCCGTCCGCCTCAACCTCTCAAAAGACTCCCGAAAAGTCTCTGTCGACTACCTCATGATCGATCTGTCCGACTCATACCTCGCCAATAATCCCGCCGAGTTGGACGTTCTCAAAAACGCCGCAAAAAACCCCACCCTCCTTAAGGCAGCATCCCACCTCCTCCCAAAACCTTACTTCTCCAAAATGCGCTCCGCCATCGTCGAGAACACCCCGCTCCTCGTTCAGGATGAAACGGGTCTCGAATACCCGGACCTCAAAAAAATGGGCGAAGTGAAACTCTACGGAAAATTCACCAAGGTCCTCGAGCTCTTCAACCAAGATTCCCAGCGCGACCTCGCAAAAGCATACGCCGAAGCGAATCAAACCAGCCCGCTCCCCTTCGCCTACAGTTACCAAAAATCCGCCGACCGCCGCTCCCTCCAAATCGTCCGGCGCGCTCCTTCAAAGTAACCCCAAAAAGATGGGGACACCGTCAACGCACGGTGAGTTCACTCAACGCAGAGGAATCTTCGCCCCCCGCACTCCGCACCCTCCTCGGCACCCACGCTTCCTGACCACGTGGTGAGTCGAAATCGAGGCTGCAGCGCAAACATTCTCCACACTCAATCAGCCTCCACCGTCGCCCCCTGCCACGGGACCACACCCCCTCGCTGAATATGCCGCCGCAAGGCAGCCCCCATCGCGCGAAAAACTCCACCCTCAGCCTTCGCCAAATCCACCTTTTCCGCGGGATCGTTACGAAGTTGATACAACTCACCCGGTGCGTACGGACTGTCGAACACCAGCTTCCAGTCGCCACGGATCACCGCCTCAATCGTCTTTCCCATATACGGAGGCCCCCCCTCCCGACGCACAAAATACATTTCCTGCCGCAGTTCGCCCTGATCACGCCCCCGCAACGTGGGCACAAAACTCACCGCGTCCGGACGAATCATTCCCATCGGCCCTTCACCCTTCACGCCCGCCACCTCGCACGCCGTCGCAAAAATATCCATCGACATCACCGCCCGTTCCGTCACCGATCCCGCCGCAATCCGCCCCGGCCATCGTGCCATCGCCGGAACGCGAATCCCCCCCTCGTACATGTGCTGCTTCCCACTGCGCCACGGCCCGCTCGTTCCCCCCTCAGGAAGTGAACCCCCATTGTCCGACGTGAAAATCACCAAGGTGTTCTCCGAAAGCTGAAGCCGATCCATCGTCCCTAATACCCGGCCAATGCCCGCGTCCATGTGCTCCGTCAATGCGACGAACTTCGCGCGCTTCTCGTCCAATCCAGGCTCACGAGATTTCACACGCTCCAACCATTCCGACGGAGGTTGAATCGGTCCATGGGGCGCATTGTAGGCCAAATACAAAAAGAAAGGACGCGCCTCCGCCGCACGCTGTTCCAGATAGGAACACGCCCAATCCGTGAAAAGATCCGTCGCATGTCCCTTCGGATGAATCTCCTCCCCATTCAAGCGCATGAAGTTCTGACCATGACGCAAGTGCGTCCAGTAATCGTCCATCATGTCACCCAAAAATCCGTGGAAATGGTCGAATCCCCGCTCATTGGGCGTGTTCGGCGAGGTGATTCCCAAATGCCACTTTCCCACAATCGCGCTGTGATACCCCGACCCGCGCAAACGCTCCGGCAGTAACACCGCTCGCTTTGACAAAAAACCCCATGAGTTGGAAGGTTCCTCTTCCCGAATCACCCCAGGCACCCCAACTCGATCCGGGTAACACCCCGACAATAACGCTGCCCGTGTCGGTGAACACACACAAGAGTTCGCGTAAAAGTTCCGGAACGTCATCCCCTCAGCTCCGATCCGGTCAATGTTCGGCGTCCGTATCTCCCTCGTCCCAAAGGCGCTGTAATCCGCGCGCCCGAGATCGTCCGCTAAAATCACGACCACATTCGGAAGCTTCTCAGCCGCCACCGCGACCTGAAAACCAAACGCCCAAAGCCCCAGCATCAGCCAACTTTTCCCCGACCAAGCCGCCCTGGTCGCCCCGAAAAATCTTGCGTCACTCACCGCCCGCCCCTCCCTTCAAGTTCGCGAAAGACGATCACCGATGGATTGCCCACAGGCGCGTAGTTCCCCGTGAATCCCAGCGTTCCCGTCCCTCGATCAACCCGGAAAACCGCCACGTTATCCCCGCGCTGATTGCAGCTGAACAAAAACGAACCGCTCGGATCAAACGCAAAGCTGCGCGGATAGTTCCCGCGAGTCCACTCTTCACCCCGGTAATCCAGCGATCCATCCGCACCCACCGCAAAAATGCCGATGCTGTCATGCAGCCGATTGCCCACATAGACAAAGCGCCCGTCCGAAGAGAGCTCGATCCCCGAGCAAAAGTTGCTCCCAGCAAAGCCTTTCGGCAACGTCGACCTTGTCTCACGCTCGCTCAAGAGGCCGCGCTCCGAATCATAATCAAACCGCACCACCGTCGAGCCCTCTTCCTGCAACGAATACAACCACTTCCCACTCGGATGAAACGCAAAGTGCCGCGGCCCATCACCCGCAGGCAAAGCAACAGATCCCGGCTCATTCGGCATCAACCGACCCGTGGCCGAATCAAATCGCCACACAAAAATCCGGTCCAATCCCAAATCCACATGCAACACGTACCGACCCGACAAATCAGCTCGGATCATGTGCGCATGCGTCCGGTCATGCCCGCTAAACGCAAAACTCCCCGCCGGAGCATTGCGCGCTGTCGTTGGCCCAACCTCCCCGGCATCCACCTTCACATCCGTCGCCCCCCCAAGACGCCCATCCTCCAAAATCGGTAAAACAGCCACCGAGCCGCCAAAATAGTTCGCAACCAATAAAAATTTTCCCGAGGGATGCACACTCGCATACGTCGGCCCAGCCCCTCCTGAACCCACCGTGTTCAGCAACGTCAGTTTGCCCGTACTCGGATCAACGGAAAACGCGCTAACCGAGCCCGCGCCCTGGGCATCACGATCGGTCTCATTCGTCGAATACAACCGAGTCCTGTCCCCATTGAACACGAGGCAGCTCGGACTCGTCCCCATCTCAACCACCCCATCCTCCACCATCGCCCCGGTCGCTCGGTCCACTCGGAACAGATGGATTCCACGGCCATTCCCCGGAGGCAAATCCACTTGCGTGGGCAACATGTTCTTCAATGGCGAACTGAACGTACCGACATAAGCCATCAGCGGCCGCTCAGCCGCGAACGCCTCCAAAATCCCGCCTCCGCACACCAGCGCCACAACCGAAAACAGGCGTAGCCCATGCAACGCATCCAACAAATCGTTCGCCTTCATATCCCCCACTCAAGCAAACCACGCACCCGCCACAAATCGACGAATGCCAGAACGCTGGTCCCCACCAACCAACATCCCATCCAGCCGAAGAAACCGCACCTCACCCCCGCACCTGTCCCGTACCGCGCAGCTGGTACTTGTACGTCGTCAACTCCTCCAACGCCATCGGCCCGCGCGCATGCAACTTGTCGGTCGAAATTCCGATCTCCGCACCAAACCCGAACTCTCCCCCATCCGTGAACCGGGTCGATGCATTCCAGTACACCGTCGCAGAATCAACGTCCGCAAGAAACTCTTCTGCCACAGACTCATCCGCAGTGATGATCCCGTCACTGTGATGCGACCCATGCTCTTCAATGTGATCCACCGCTTCCCGCACGCTCCCCACCGCTTTGATCGCAACGACCAAATCCAAAAACTCCGTCCGAAAATCCTGCTCCACCGCTCGTACAACCCGTTCTCCAGACCCAAAAACCGACGCCGCCACCGTATAACACTCCTCATCGCACCTCAACTCGACGCCGCGCGCGACCAACGCGCGCCCAACCCGTTCCATGAACAATGGCAAAATGTCTCGATGCACCACCACCGTCTCGACGGCGTTGCACACGCCGGGGCGCTGGCATTTCGCATTCACAACGATCGATTCCGCCATCGCAAGATCCGCCGCAGAATCAACATACAACGCACAAATCCCATCGTAATGCTTGATCACCGGCATCCGCGCATGCGTCACCACCGTCTCAATCAACCCACGCCCCCCGCGCGGTACAATCACATCCAAATACCGGTCCATTTCACATAAATGGCGCACCGCCTCACGATCCGTCACCGGAATCAACAAGACTGAATCCGCAGGTAACCCCGCCCCAACTCCGCCTCGCTCCAACGCATCCGCAATCGCAATATTGGACGCAATCGACTCCGATCCACCCCGCAAAATGGTCGCGTTTCCCGTCTTCGTGCAAAGCACCGCAGCGTCACTCGTCACATTCGGACGGGACTCGTAAATGATCCCAACAACACCAATCGGAACACGCACCTTGCGGATCTGTAACCCGTTTGGACGCACCCACTCCCGAATCACCTCACCCACCGGATCAGGCAATGCCGCCACCTGCCGAATCCCTTCCGCCATCCCCGTCAATCGCTGCGGATTCAACGTCAACCGATCAATCATCGCGGCACCCAACCCATTCGACTTCGCACGCTCAACGTCCCGCGCATTCGCACCGAGAATCGAGTCTGCCGCCCGGATCAATCCGTCAGCCATGCCCATCAATCCCGCGTTCTTCACCGCAGTCGGGCACTTCGCCAACGCTCGCGCCGCCGCCCGAGCCCGCTTGCCAAACTCGTTGATCCGCTCTCCCAATGAAATTTGATCGTCCATAAAATCCGCATCACTCACTCACTTCAACGAAGTCCCACACCCCGGAAAACGCGTCCCCACCGCCCGCCCAGCCGCAATCGCCGGAACCTGCCCCTTCCGACGACCACTCGCAATCCACGTCGTGATCCCCGCATCCACCGCCAACTTGACCGCCTGAAGTTTCGAAACCATCCCGCCCACCGACAATCGCCCCTTCTCCTGACGCGCGAACTTGGTCACCGCATCCACATCCAGGACCTCCGGAATGCGCTGTCCCTTAGGATCCAGCAACCCCTCCACACTCGTCAGCAACACCAACGCATCCGCGCCCGCCAAAACCGCCACCTCCGCCGACAACCGATCATTGTCCCCAAACCGCAGCTCCTCCGTCGCAACCGAGTCGTTCTCGTTGATGATTGGAACCACGCTCCCACACTCCAGAAGCCGCGTCAGCGTCGCGCGTACATTCGCGTGACGCGAACGGCTATCCAGATCCCCGTGGGTCAACAGTAACTGCCCCACCGTCAGCCCGTGCTTCCCAAACTCCGCGGCATAAAGCGCCATCAACTTGGATTGCCCAACCGCCGCACACGCCTGCCTCGCCGACAGGTCCTCCGGACGCTCCCTCAACACCAGCGACCTCAACCCCGGCGCCACCGCTCCGCTCGACACCAAGAAGCACTCGTGACCCGCAGAGACCAGCCCCGCCACCTCCGCGCTCAACCGCGCAAACTGTGCCTCATCCAACGTCGATCCCGAGCGCGACGCCAAAATTCCAGAACCGAACTTGAGTACGATACGCATGCGAAAACACCCAATTTGACCGAAAACAAATGCCCCCGCAAACCCTCAAGCCGTCGCAATCGTCTGACGCCGCAACTGACCGCACGCCGCATCAATGTCGTGCCCCTTTTCACGCCGCAAGGTAGCCGTCACCCCCGCCTCTTTCAGAATGCCCACAAACGACTCGCACCGCGCTTCAGACGGACGAACCCAATCCAAACCCTCAACCGTGTTGTAAGGGATACAGTTCACCTTCGCCTTCAATCCCTTGGCCAAGTTCGCCAAAGCGCGCGCATCTTCCTCACGATCATTCACCCCCTCGATCAAAATGTACTCAAACGTGATAAACTGAGACCGCCTTGACGCAAAAAAAGCACACGCATCCATCAGTTCCGCCACCGGATAACGCCGATTCACCGGCATGATCTGTCCACGCACCTCGTCCGTCGCGCCATGCAGCGAAACAGCCAACCGAATCTGCATCGGAAAGTTCGCCAACTCCCGGATCTGCGGCGCAAGACCACTCGTTGAAACCGTCATATGCCGTGCCCCGATTCCCACACCCCAAGGCGCATTCAAAATTTCCAACGCCTCCTTCAGGTTCGTCCAGTTCGCCAACGGTTCACCCATCCCCATGAAAACAAGGTTGCTCACCCGTTCCCCCGCCTCCGCCTCCGCCCGCATCACCTGCTCCACAATCTCGCCCGCATCCAAATTCCTCGAAAATCCGTCCAACCCACTCGCACAAAAACGACACCCATACGCGCAACCCACCTGCGACGAAACACATAACGTCAACCGATCCGAAGCCTCCCCATACAGCGCAGGATTCGCCGGGATCAAGACGGTCTCAATCAGCGCTCCATCCGGAAGCCGGAACAAAAACTTCCGCGTCGTGTCCTTTGACCCCAAACACCGCACCGTCTCAAGCCCGCCGAAATGGTACCGCTCCTCCAACGCGGCCCTCAAACCCGCAGGCAGATTCTTCATCTCACCAAACGACCGAACCCGCTTCTTGAAAACCCAGTCCAACAACTGCTCCAACCGAAAGGCCGGTTGACCAAACTCCTTCATGAAAACCTCCAGCGCCCCACGAGTCTGCCCCGTGATCAACCGCCGCCCATCCACGTCTTCTTTGTGTTCCATCCCTGAATCCTAGCCAACCAACGCCCGCTAACGCGAGGAACTTGACCCAACCCACACACATACGCACAACTCCCAAAAACATCCCCCCCACCCCAACCCCATGCGCTCATCCACCCTCCAAACAATCGCCCTCACCGCATCCGTCGCCCTCGCCACCGCCCTCGCCCATGACGACCCTGCCAAACCCTCCCCGCAACCCCTCGCCGACCAAGGAGCCATTCTTGGACACAACCCCGCCCTGTACCGCGTCAACGCCTCTTGGAGCAAAGCCGATCCCGCAACCGCCCCCGTCATCAACAGTCACGCCATGGTCGAAGGTAAAGACGGACTCCTGTACCGCGTGACCGATCACCCAAAGAACGCGTTCCTCGTCTTCAAAAAAGACGGCTCCTTCGTCAAAAGCTTCGGAGAAGGCCTCGTCGGCGGACACGGCGTCGAGATCTTCACCAAAGACGGGGCCGAATACCTCGTCCACGTCGATTGCGGTTGGCACTTCGGGGCGGAGGGATGGACCCCAAAAGCGGAAGAAGGTTGCGTCACCCTTCTCAAAACGGACGGTACCATCATCCG
>JACCED010476076.1_pt1 | contig 12465 bp, 3 predicted proteins | sample 7455021 | NCBI WGS metagenome assembly JACCED01 (sample SAMN15323456, study PRJNA562643) | freshwater metagenome | isolation source: river surface water | place: USA:Blue River Watershed | collected 2017-08-19
CGACAAGCCAAACAATGAGCCCGTTCTTACGCCACTGCTTCTTTGCTCGCGCATCAACCACCACCCTAAAGGAATGAGTACGGTGGCAGCGCCCAAAATACGCAAAAAAGCAATGTCAAGGGCGAGCAAATTGTGCGCAGCAGAGGCTCGCGCGATCACGATGAAGGAAGTCCAGATCAGCACCGTGACAATGGCCGCCGTCAGCCCGAGGGCTTTTGGGGTGAGTTTCATGCTGGGATGATAGGCGAGGTGGCTTATGCCTCTAGAATCCTCTGCTGTGGGGCGTTAGCTCAGTTGGTTAGAGCAGAGGACTCATAATCCTTTGGTCCGCGGTTCAAGTCCGCGACGCCCTACCACTTAAGTCAAAAACCAGAAAACCTTGCTCGCGTCAGCAAGGTTTTTTTTTGGTGCAGATAAATTTGTCTAAGTCAATACTAATTTTATAGTTCGCTTGTGACGATTAAATAAATACTAAATAGCTATTGTTACGTTTTTTAATCTAAATTAATTCAACATGTCCATGACAAATTCAATTAATATTCGACTAACTAATCAAAATTAACAATATGCGAATAGATGAAACATTTGTCGATGGAATAGGTAATTTGGCTGTGCAAGCGGCGCTTGCACGCATTGAGTTGACTCAGCTTGCAAAGCTGCCAGAAACCGGTGAAAGACCAAGCTACCAAGTCTCACAGCGGCTGGTCATGAACATTGAAACCTTGCTCAGGCTACACCAAGCCCTTGATGAAGTCGTTAAACAACTCGAAGACAAAGGTGTGATCAAGAAAAACGCTGAAAAAGCGAGCGGAAATAAATCTTTGACTAAACCGCAGCCTAAGTGACTACTCAACAAACCCTCAAACATCGCGCAAAGCATACCCCTGCCAAATAGGAGCTCAACATGACGAATCCCATTCTCAGCATTTCCTCTGTCGCCCTTGAAGACGGTGACGATCCAACAAAACTGGTTGAGGGAGGTGGTACTTTAGAAATCAAGGTGACAAGTTCATCTCCATTTTTATCGTCACAACAAGTGATGATTGAGCTCACTGGAACGGCCAACCATTACGGCAATAGCCAACAGACCCTGACAGCTGTGGGTGAGGGTCTATTTTCGAAAATAGAGATGCCACAAAGTGCTATGTTTAAAGGCTGGGCTCAAACTGGGACAGAAAGTGCTCCAAGCCTTTTTGCGGTTTCGGAAAGAACGCTGAGTCCAGTAAACGGTGGTAGCTCACAACGTGAACTGATCATTCAAAAAATCACGGCCGCTGGCGATCTAGATACAAGCTTTGGCACATCAGGCTCCAAGACCATTCTTGTAGACAGCACCCTTATGGGAAATCAGAAGCTTGTCTTTGCAGCCGATGGCTCCTTCGCATACCAGCGCGGAAGCAGCATTGCGCTCTTCGATTCGCAAGGAAACCCTTCCGGAGCAATCACATTGCCAGACGCCTATGTGCGGTTGCTTTGTATGGACGGCAGCCACGTGTTTGTTCAAGATAGCAATATGCATGGTGCTGACGACATTCAGATTTATGACTTACAGAGCAAAGTCTTGGTGGATTCGTTCTCTACTGATGTGGATGGCGCGGCTTTTGCATCATCAAAAGTAATTTTTGGTTCCGCTGAATTTATTTCTCCAAGTACCAGAGATCAATTTGGGTTAACCGATGATGGAAAGTTTGTTTGGAAAGACACTAGCGGCAATGTCTACGCTGCACAAGAAACTGCAGGTGGTTGGACACCCAATGTTTCTCCACTCACCGGATATAGCGGCGAGACATTTATAAACAATGGAAAGTTTTATGCCTTCGACAAGGCAACTGGTACCTTGAGGATCGCAGACGCTGATTCAGGCAGTAACCAAATCTACAACGTCAATCTGTCTGGAAAAGCGAACAGCAATTCTGTCAACTTGGTTGGCGTAGCAGACGATGGCAGCATTTTGCTGTCCGCAAATTCGATTACTGTTCCGGGTCTACCTACCGGACTTTCTGCTGCGTTTAAGTTGAAGCTTGTTGATCCGGCTGGCGCGTATGAGTTAGACGCCGGTTTTGGTCAAGGGGGAATGATACTTTCTGCGCAATCCATTGGCGCTTGGGACATCAAAGCTTCAGTGGGTGATACCTTCTTGTTGACAAACGGTTCCTCATCGGATTCAGATTTGTCAATTTGGTCCAACGGCCCTGCGGGTGGCGCCAATACAACTCAGTACAACGGAAAGCTGGTTGTGTCTCTCAACATGCCTATGGGTGAGACTGAGGCAAGTTTTTTTGTACGTGCCAACGGTGACTTCCTGAGCGAAGCTCAAGAGAGCCTTGAGTTCAAGCTCTTGCCCAGTGGGAGCAATGTGATTCCGCCCATGAACAGTAATCAGCCATATTCTGTTGATGCGACCTCAGACACGGTTAGATTACCGCTTGTAGAAACCAGTCACTCTCAGGGCGTTGACCTGAACGGCTCCCTCGAGTCAGGTATGGACCATCACAATTCTGGCCCTTACAGTTACTGGTACAACGGTAGCACACCTACCAAAGCACAGCCTAACTTTTATAACGCCACCGTTGTTGCACCCGACGGGTCTGACGTCAGTCAGATCAAAATTTCTGTCAAGGGCACAGGTACTTGGTCTGGTGCGACTGACAACCTAGCTGAAAAATTCGATTTGGTATTTGGATATTCACCTAGCCCAAATCAGCTGTCGCCTGGAGCACTCAACTACAGCTCCGACTTTAAAGTAGTCCTCTCTGATACGCCTAGTCTTGCAAAAGCTTTCTTTATTAAGAATTTTGATGGTATCAATCAACTATTTTCAATCAGTCAGCAGTATGACAGTGCAACAGAAACCTACAGCTTTGTGATTGGCAGTGAGAATGGCTATGGCATGTCCTCAAAAGTGGCCACTGAGATGTTGAGCAGATTTGGGTTTGCCTACCGCAGTGATCCACCGCCCAATGAGCTACACCATGTGAATCTTGAAATTCAAGTGGAGGCCTTTGATGACTCCAATGCACTGATCCCTGTCAGCTCTCCTGACGGCGACAAATCAATCTTTGAATTCTCAAATCAACCGCCTGAGATTTATGACGCCGCCTTCCATGGTCAGTTCATCCAACTGATGTTTCGCAGCGGACCCTCGGCTGACATCAACTACGAATTGGCTGATTTGACAAATTCCTACGACAGCTGGCGCGGACAGCCAGATATCAGTCAATTTACTTTGACAGTGAATGGCCGTACGGATGAATATCAAATACAAAACGTTATTCAAAAAGAATCTATCCTTCTTGTATTGGATAAAGCGCTACCAGAGAACGCACAAGTCAGCATCAGCTACGCCGACCCGACTGGCGACGACATTTTTAATGTGATTCAGTCTTGGGAAGGTAATGATGCCAAATCATTCGAAGATTATGCTGCTCAATATGGGCACATATTGGAATTTAAAGGACAAGTTTTAGGAGGAGCCGAACTCGGTTGGAACATGGCTCTGGAGGAAGAGGCTTATCTCGATAGCAATTTCGACGTTGCAAATGTGATCGGTAAAGTCATTTCGTATTCTGAGGGGCAAGCCGTTGTCGAATTTCATCCAACAGGTTGGAGGCCGAACCCAAACTTCAAGAGCGATGTGGCTACTGGTTTGCAAGCCGATCCGTCTGCTGAACTGGTTTTCCAGTTTTCGCTGTCTAAATCTAATTGGACTCCTGCTGTTGGGGCATCGTTGCCGCTTGCTGAAGCACTTGGCTACGATCAAGGATACACGGTTCACTCATTCAAAACCATTCTCAATACGTCTAGCGAGCCATGGTCTGTTGGGATGCTTCCGCAGCAGAGCTCGATTGATGTTCATGATTTGATGGTTTACACCATCACGGATGGGGTTCCTTTCTCGTACTTGGCAAGCTCTGGTTTCAATTTTACTAACGCGAATTTCAGCGGTTCTGCTTACGATGACTTCTTGGGTGACCCAACAAATCTCGGCGATGTGCAGATCGATGCTGGCGAGGGCAATGATTATTTGGTTGGCGGTATAGGCAACGATAGACTCAATGGCGGCAAAGGGACCGATACTGTTTATGTAGCGGGCATGAAGGATGATTTTTTAATCACTCAGACTGGATCCAATACTTTCACCCTGACTCCGAAAAACCCAAATGCTTGGAGCTCTGGTGGCACCGATCAATTGATCTCTATCGAGAAAGTTCAATTTGATGACGCTGTAGAACTTCTCGACAGCGTTGACCCACAGTTCAACACTACCGTCACTCAGTTTGATGTTAATTCGCAAACAATCATTCAGCCCAGTGGAAATGGATTTGATTATTTAGATCTCACTTCTCTATCGGTTGATGCAAGCGGTACAAAATTAAACAAAACCTTCACAGTCGAAGCCGACTTCAATCTTGACAGTGGCGCAATCTGGGTAAATGGTTCAGTCAATACCTACGAGTTCTCTGATTTTGAGGGCTATATCGTCTCTGGAAGTGCGAAGAGCAACATTGAAAATGGCAAACCTTACGACCCCATCAAGGTTTCCACGCACGCATCTGAGAACGACATTGTTCTGGTCAAGTCAGGTTCAGGATTGCAGATCGATTTAGGCGATGAGGCTGCATCAACGCAAGATGTGTTGAGCTTTAGGGGCACGGATAAGAGTGTCACCATTGATCTTGAACCTGCATCAGATTCAAATGGATGGGTGACCTTTACCACGAGCGATGGCGTAAGCGAAGTGGCAGGTGCTGACTTTGTTTTCGGCTCGAATGCTGACGACACCATCACTGGCTTCGATTCCAAATCCAACTTGCTTGCCGGCTATGACGGCAATGACAATTTAAAGGGTGGCAAAGACTCTGATCTGTTGTTTGGTGGTTCTGGTTCAGATACATTGGTCGGCGATGATGGCGACGATACCCTGATTGATCTTGACCAAGCCAAGCTCAGTGGCGGTGCGGGCAAAGATCAATTTGTTGTCCGTGGTGCGAGCTCAGAAGACGTTGCACATATCGACGATTTAGAGCTCTCACCAGAAGGGTTGGCCAGAGGCGGGGTCAATGCGCAAAATTTTGCAGATCGCATCATCTTCAACTTCAGCACGGTTGCATTTGCAAATTCTCAGCTTGCGAACGTTGTGACCGGCGCCTCTGGGAGTTTGGCTGCCAGCGATTACCTGAGACTGCGCAATGCGATTGAATTGAAGGTGGAGCCCGTATCCACCTCGCCGACGACACAATTTGTGGTCAGTGCGTACCTCAAAGAATCGATGAGTCCAACCGATTCGACAGCTGGATTGTTGGGGCGCGTTGAGTTCACCACTGAGCAAACGCTGTCCAACTCCGAGAGTATCCGTGCTGTGAAATTGGCGCAAAGTGCCGATTTCATGAATCAGTTTGAGCAACCGGTCATGGACCAGATGTTCAACGTGAACAGTCCCTTGGATACGCCTGCTACGCTGACAGATGGTCCTGTTCAAATGTTTTCAGATACTGTGTCGCTGGTATTTGGTTTGGAGAAAACGGATAAGTTCACTGTCAGCCCGCAACCTGGCGAGCATCCGCCCGTTTTGATTCCAGTGCAAATCAACGGCATCGAATACGCCACACGCTTCCAACTTGGTAACGCGGACGAAAAAGTGGTGGGTAGTCACGCGGGTGATACCTATCAAGTCGTACCAAGTTCACTCATTGATGAGAACGGGGAGATTGAGGTTAGTCAAACTTTTGGTAATGACGTGATCGTGGAGCGCGGGCGCGTGACTGACTCTGTGAAGATTGCCGTATCCCAACCCCCAGTTGATAGCGCGGCAACGCCCGAGTCTATTCCTTTTGATAACACGGGGCGTGATGTCATTTCGCTTGCCAATGAAACCACAAACACCGGCGTCAGTATTCATGACTTGCTCGTTGGCGATCTCGATTTGAACCGAATGCAAAAAGGCAGAGAAGGTTTCGAAAACTCGCTGAAGGTAAGTTACAGTGACTCGACTCCTGGCAACGGTTCGCTGAACGATGTCAATTTGACTGTCTACAAGCAATACGTAGCTCAGGATGCCAGCTTCCGCGTCGAAGACTTGCAGTTGTTGGATCTTGAAGATAAGGCAACTCGCTACGACCTCGGTCAGTCATTCAAGAGTGCAACTTCACAAGGCTTGACCACCTACGACGCCCGTGATGCGATTTTGCTGGCCCGTACCAATGCTGCAGACACGTTCAAGTTGGTGAACACTGCCACAGGTGAGCCAGATCATGACTTTGATGTGTTCTTGAAGGACTTCAACTTTGCGAACGACAAAATTCAAATCGAGGGATATGGCAAGATCTCTCCTAATCTAGTCAAAACAGTTGAAAATGGCGACAGCAGACTCTCATTGACTCTGGATAACGGAACAAAAGGAATCGAAGATGACTACACGCTGAATTTGTATTTTTTAGATACAGCGTTTCCTACTCCAGACGACCAGTTGATCTGGCTGAAAACAGTCTGATGGTTGCCTAGACCTTGCCTCACGCCCATCACTGACGTACACACAGTGATGGGAACCAAGGGTTAAATTGTGAAACTCCGAACCAGAATAAGAGCGCTGAACGCATCTCGACAGGCGCCTTCTTCGTCGGGTTCACGCGTGCTTGGGTTGGGCATGGTCATGGCTTTTGCCTCCAAATTTGTTGGAGAAGGAAAGAAGCAGTTCGATGCCTCTGGGGAGGAGGCGCTCAATGCGGACTTCACGCAGGGCGATCAATCTAAATCTTTATTTCGTATGGGGCACACAGCCCGCGAAACCATCGCCCTCATTGATGCGAGTGAGCGTTCGACCCCCAACACTTTTGTCGCAGTCAATGCACGCGCGGTTGCTCAACTCAATGTGTCGCAAGTGGTTTCCGACGCTTCGCGTAGCAACGAGTCTGCACAAAAGATGTCGCTTTCAAATCAAGAATTGGAAGAGCTGATCAATTCAGAGGCTGAAACACAAAGCTTCGTGTCTGTGTCAGATGATTTACCGTTTCAAATCACCCAAACTGAGACGGGTGTGGCAATGGGTAAAGAGTTGGCAGGTTCTGAATCACTGCCCAATTTCTTGGATGACGAGAAATCAAACAATTGGATTGCGCGCGCTGATTCATCGGATCAAACAAAATGGACCCAGTCAGAATCGTTGGCATCCGATGACGACTCAATGGCAGAAGACAGAGGACATCGCTTGGATGAGATGTTGGCTCAACTCAGCGAGCACCTTCAATCCTGGATGGTTTTTTTTGGCGGAATGCAAATTGCCAGTAGCAGCGATCTATTCGGTGCTGTGGCGAGAGGACTAGGCGCAGCGAGCGCTGATCCGTCATTTGCTGTTGCAGGCGCAGTGATCGATGGTTATGTCAGCGGTGCAACCGTTTTTGCCGATGTGAATGCAAACGGAATTCAGGATGCCTGGGAACCGTTTGCCATCACCGATGCCAACGGAGCCTACCGATTCGAAACCAATTTGGATCTGTCGAACGCATCGATTGTTTCAGTCGGTGGCGTGGACCAATACACCGGTGCAAGCATTGGCTATTTGGTCGCACCTGTGGGACTCACCTATGTCACGCCCATCACGACGCTGCTGCACTACGCGCAATCAACGCAATCAGGCGATCAACTGCTTGGGGCCCTAGGCATTTCGTTGGATGATTTAAAGAAAGATCCGATCGAGACCTACAAAACCGGTGATGCAGCTGCTGTTGCAAAGGCGGAGGCTATCCTCAAAGCCGGAGCGTCCATCATGACAACCGTGAGCGGTATTTCTGCTTTGGTTTCAGGCGTATCAGGGCAGTCCACGGAAGATGCGAACAAAACAGTTTTTTCAAAATTGGTTTCGAAGGTGCAAACGGGCCAAGCCTTGGATGAAACACTTGTTGGCACCGTCATTTCTGACAGTCTGCCATCGGGCTTAGCCGTAAACGACGCCTTGGTCACGGGAGCTGCCGCCGCATTGTCCCAAGTGCTCGTTAAATTGAACAACAGTTCTTTGCAGGATTCTTGGACTTTTGCCAGCATTGGTCAAACCATTTTGACAAAGGAAATTCTCGACCTGTCGAAAAGTGATTTGACGCCCGAAAGCATCGTGGCTTGGAAAAATGAAATCAAGCAAAGCTATGAGAGTCGCTTGACTGATTTGGCGCAATATCAAAAAACCATAGTGGCTCAGAAGATCAATGCAGACAAGCTGAGCTTTAAATTGAATGCAGACGAGATCAAGATCTCTTTCACTGATCAGTCCAATCTGATTCAGAAATTTGGGCTGCTTGAAAATGATGCGATCTTGGTCGAAGGTGCAAAGCTAAAGCTACTGGACATCAAGGCGGTATCCAATGCCTTGCCCACCGGTTTGGTCGTTTCGATCGATGATGCGTCCTCCACCATCACCGTCGATGCCACTGGGGTCGATCGTTCAAAAATCAGCACATACGGCGACTTTTACTTCCAATACAAAGCTGCATTAGAGGAAAAACCAAATGAGATAGGTGAGGGTGTATTCAAGATACAGTTGAATCCCAAGGCATCAGAAGTCAAGTTTCAAGACGCAGCTAGCAATGGCACCATCCTTGAAAATGAAACAGCTGCGCCAACGAAGGTTCAGTTAAGCAAGGTGCTCAGTCTCTCAAATGTTGGCCCCGGTGATACGCTGATTTTGGATGGATTGCCGACTGGAACCGTTTTAAAACAAGAAAACACCACCCTAGGCATCAAGACTGAAGGCGTCCCCATGACGATTTCTTCAGACAAATTGCTGCTGCTCGACAAGTTGACGCTTGAAATCAATGGAAACCTTTCGGGTGTGATGAATCTCAAGGCGACCATGACGAGCCGTTATGGCAGCGCTGTGAGCTCGCAGGTGACAGCTGGCGAGCTGTTTGTCAAGCCAACCGTAGATGGCCTGATTTCAAACAGCACGCAGTTCGCAGGGGCCATCAGAAATCTCATTGAAGCCAAAATCAAGGCTTACGAAGATCAAGCATTTGCCCTCATCAACGATTCGACAACCCAAGATCAGTTGACTCAGCTTTTCAAAGATCCAGCGAATTACTTGATCGATACAGATGGGTCTGAAAAGATACAAATTTCAATTGGCATACCTAAGAATTGGCGCTTGCTTGAAGCTCAAGGAAAGCCAATGGCAAGTTCAGCGAGCAGCCTAGATGTCGACTGGTACTCCATCAAGGCAGCGAGTTCAGAGGAGTTGATCAATCAGTTGGCGAAATGGCAAGCGGTCCCAGAAGCCAACTTCAACGGTGATTTCAGCATCAAAGCCAGAATTGATAGCTTTGAAGTAACAGCACCTGGCCAAATCAAATCAGGCAATGAATTTCTATTGCTTCAAAGCAGTGTTAACCCGCTGCCAGAGCTGTTGCATTTCAACGACGCGAAATTGACTGTCGCTGGCATTCAAAGAAATTTGTTATCAGATCCAGGCGTAGAAATAAATATTGCAGACATCTTCAACAAAGCAGAAATAAACGCTTTGAAGAATTCAGACACAGACTTTGTGTCGCTGACCATCAAAGTGCCGGCAAGCTATGACATCAGGCTGGGTACCAATTCGGACGATTGGTACTTGGCGGATACGCTAACTACAGGTGAGAAGCTTTACAAGTTGCAAGGCTGGTCTTTCAGTCAATTGAACGAAATCGGACTTCAACCGCTCAAACTTGTTCCCGCGCTTGGCGTCTCAACCGATCCGAATGGCATTCAAGTGAAGGTGACTGCGCAAACGTATACATCAGGTGATACGACGCAGTTGGAAATGACAGATATCAATAGTGGCCAAAACGCAAAGGCTTTTGACGTTGTCATCAAGCCCAGTCTACAAGTCACTTCAAGAATCTCGCCTGCTACAAATTTGATTGAGTTGAATGAGTCGCAAACTGAGCCAAGCAATCAAAATGAATGGCAATCAATCACAAAGTGGGCACCTCTGACTCAGTCAAATCTCGGCCAAGCAGGCGCTGCCAACTGGGTGAGAATTGTCGATGTAGATAAGAGTCTTGATTTTTCAATCATCAAAGACGGTAAATTGACTGTGCTCACCAATATTGAGGGTGATTACAGAATCAGTGCTTTGGATTATGCGGATCTCTCTATCAAATCAAAACAGTATGTCAGTGGCAATTTCACTTTAAATATCAATACTTCAAGCGAACAAGTTTGGGGCACCGATTTACTTAAATCCGAAAGCAACACCATAGCTGTAAGCGGCGATATAAAAGGTGTCGCCAGTGGAGTCACTTCGTTTGATCTATACAAGCCTTCCAGTTGGAATGAGGGGCAATCCTTCAACCTCATTGATTACTTTAAGAATGGAAGCGGCCAACTTCAGCTGCCTAAGCTAAAAGATGTAAGTGGTGAGCAAATGCTTTATGAAATAAAAATTTCAAAAGCAATCAAAGTCAATATCGGTGCTCAAGTTAAATCTGGCATCTTAAGCATAGATGAGCAAAGAACATACACCCTGACTGAGGATGAGTTAAAAATTGCGACCTTAAGTGCAGACAGGTTTGTATCGAGCAACGATCTTGGTGATGATCGAAGCATCAGCGTATCTGTATACAGTAGAGAGAATGGCATTAAATCTTCTTCAGAAGTGAAAAGTGCTGAAGTTGATATATTGCCCGTTTCAAATCAACCAAAACTAGAGGTGATCAAAGAGAAAATTTCTCAATTGTTGGTATCAGATGAGAGAGCATCGTTGCCGGTATTCGTCAATACTGTCGATACGGGCGAATCATTGGATGTGCGAATTTACATCAAGAATGCGCCCAGTGATTGGATAAAAGCCAATGGCGCCATTGAATCTCCAGTATCGTTTTATTTGAGTAATTCATCGCAGCCACTTCTCTATAGTTACTCTAAGACAGACGGTCTTTACATACAGTTAAACCAAACGCAAATATCACTGCTGCCTAGCCTTCAGGTAGCCTCCAGCAAAGACTTGCGATCTGATCAGATTGTTGTATCAATCGAAGCAGGCTCAACCGATATAGGATCAGCAAGGGCTTGGGTTTCTCAGGATATAGCGCTAGAAATTTTTAAGCCTGTTCACGCCCCAGAGATATCAGCAGAGAAAAAATTGGAGTTGAATGCTGCGGTGACCGACATCCAATTGAAGCTGACAATGCCAGTTGCACAGCAATATGATATTGATGTAAACGGTGTTTCAATATTGGTCATTGGCGTACCAGATGGTGATTACTTCCTAAGTCAAGAGGGAACGCCTGTTGGTGCAAGTTTAGGAAATCAAATTTGGATACTGAAAGCGAGCGATATATTCACAGCGGACTTTTTGAAAGTTGGAAATACCCCAGCAATATCCAATATAAAGCTAGTAGGTGAAGCCAGAGAAGGTGTGCTTTCATTTAAAACATTGGTCACTGATTATCTAAGTGGCTCATCTGCGACAACCACTAAAAATGTCAGGTTACCGCTGTTAGATCCAGTCATCATTGATTTCAGCGGAAATCAAGCGCTTACACACCTTCAAGATGGACTCTCTATTGACTTGAATCCCTATTCAGTAGGCAAGGAGCTTGTTCGTGACTGGTTTACAGGTGCATTCATCAACAATACACCAAGCGGAATAGCTGTTTATGTCAAGAGCACTATTTATGAAGAAACACCCTATGAGGTAAGCTACGAAAATGTATTTTCTTCTATCGAGGAGTTAAATTCTTATGGCATTGAAAATGCCAGCTTGTGGTTCAATGCCAATGGCGATCAATTCATTGATGCAGGTGAAATTCTTGGTCCTTATGAACTGAATGACCATTACCTTGATACAAGTTTCGAAGTCAATACTTCGCCGGAAATCAATGTAAATGGTAATAGCTTAATCCCTGCTTATGACTTCATGTCATCCGGCACTGTGTTGGGTACTGTTTACTCTGCCAATCTAAAGATGGAGAACAATGTCTCGGAATGCAGGGTGACAATAACCAATGTTTCTGGATCGTCAGTGCCCGATGCCAATGCTTATTCAATCTATGAGGATGAAATTTATAAGTCGGGTGACTACAGCCAAAGCGGTGTTGCCTATGCATTCACAATTCAATACCGATTTGATCCAAATGAACAAGATGGTTCACACTTTGTTAAGTTGTATGGTGTTCCAAACGGGACCTTGCTTGATAAAGGTACGTTCGTGCAGTTGGACGACCAAACATCATTTTGGTTAATTGAGATAGCGGATGAGTCTGAGGTCAATGTAGCCATTAAATCGTTGCCAGTTAATTTTTCTGGTCAAATCAATTTGACTGCTGAATCTATCACGTCATACCTGACGGAGTCCGGGTCTAGTGTGAGATGGGAGGGCATGACCACTGAACATACAATTGATGTTTTGCCGGTGGCAGATACGCCAATTTTTCCAGACTTGAAATCATCTACGATAGATCTGCCAGAGGGATCTGAATTAAATCTTTCCAATCTACA
>JACCED010304418.1_pt1 | contig 12461 bp, 12 predicted proteins | sample 7455021 | NCBI WGS metagenome assembly JACCED01 (sample SAMN15323456, study PRJNA562643) | freshwater metagenome | isolation source: river surface water | place: USA:Blue River Watershed | collected 2017-08-19
CTGAATCACACCAGAGAGTGGGAAAGTTGCAGGGTTTCCGCCAGACCATGACGATTCAAGGATGCTGCCATCTGACCACTTCATCAGCGTGTAGTGAACTGTCAGAGTAGATGTTGCCAAAACTTCTGCGCCGGTGCCTGCAATAACATCCTGTGCGATTAACTCAGTAGGAGCATCTCCTGTTGGCGCTGTAATTGTTGGTGCCTCACCTGCATTAGCGGTGACCTGAACGAGTGTATTTGATGACATGTCATCTCCGATTTCTGAGCAGCCTGTAAGGCCTACGAGTGAGAGTGCAAGAATGAGTGCAACTTTTTTCATGGTGGGATCCTAACTGTCTCTGAGACTTACTTGTTATCGATTTCGCGAATAAGGGTAAATTCGCCCGACCCAAGCTGGCCTTGTGCCCGATAAATCTCAAGTTTTTCACGAGTATCTGCAATATCAAGGTTTCGCATAGTTAATTGGCCGATGCGATCAGTTGGGCCGAAGGCGGCATCTTCAGTGCGTTCCATCGAGAGTTTATCTGGGTGATAACTCAAGTGTGGGCCAGATGTATTGATCACTGAGTAATCATCACCGCGACGAAGTCGAAGTGTCACTTCACCGGTAACAGCAGATGCCACCCAACGCTGTAAAGATTCACGGAGCATGAGTGATTGCGGATCTAGCCAGCGTCCTTCATAAAGTAGGCGACCTAAGCGACGGCCTTCTGCGTGATAGTTGGCAATCGTGTCTTCATTATGAATTGCACTAAGCAATCTCTCATAGGCGATAAAAAGGAGAGCCATACCTGGGGCTTCGTAGATACCGCGGCTCTTCGCCTCAATGATTCTATTTTCAATGTGATCTGCCATACCAAGACCGTGGCGACCGCCGATGGCATTTGCCTCATTCATCATCTCAACAACGTCTTCGAAACGTTTTCCATTGAGAGCAACCGGGCGACCCTGAGCAAATTCAATCTTTACATCTTCGCTAGGGATTGCAACCGATGCATCCCAGAAGCGAACACCCATAATCGGCTCAACGATTTCAATTGAAGCATCCAGGCTCTCAAGGTTCTTGGCCTCATGAGTTGCACCGAGAATGTTGGCGTCAGTCGAGTAAGCCTTTTCGGTGCTGTCACGGTATGGCAAGTTGTGAGAGACAAGCCACTCTGACATCTCTTTGCGGCCACCGAGTTCGCGAACAAAGTCAGCATCAAGCCAAGGCTTGTAAATTCTTAGATTTGGGTTTGCAAGTAGACCGTAACGATAGAAACGTTCGATATCGTTACCTTTATATGTCGAACCATCTCCCCAGATATCGACGTTATCAGAGAGCATTGCGCGCACAAGCAAGGTTCCTGTTACTGCACGACCCAGAGGCGTGGTGTTGAAATACTGTTTTCCGCCTGAGCGAATATGGAATGCTCCGCACGCGATAGCTGCAAGACCCTCTTCAACAAGGGACTTCTTGCAATCTACAAGACGTGAGATCTCTGCGCCATATTCCTTTGCGCGCACCGGAACTGAGTCGATATCAGTCTCGTCATATTGACCAAGATCGGCCGTATATGTGCAAGGAATCGCACCCTTATCTCGCATCCACGCAACTGCTACAGATGTATCGAGGCCACCTGAGAATGCGATACCGACTTTTTCGCCGACGGGAAGAGATGCAAGAACCTTAGACATAGCGCCTAGTCTAAGGGTTAAGCAGCCGTGCTAGCGCAGGCTTTACCTTCCACGCTGCAGTCATCTCCTCATATCTGGTGAATTCAATCGGATCAACAGGTGCACCCGTCTTGACCGCTCGAATCATGAGATTTCTTGGGGTGTGCTCTCCCCCAACGAACTCAATTCCTTCTACTCGATAGCCACGGAGTTTAAGAATCTGCATACGAAGCGAATCGGTCAGCAAATCAGCAAGACGTTCTTTCATAATTCCGTAACGCGTAATCATCGACCATGGTTCGGGAGAATCTGTTAACTGACTTTGAATATCATGGTGGCAACACGGCGCAATCAACATCAGTGAGGCATCTGCCTTTACAGCCCATGCGATTGCATCATCTGTAGCTGTATCGCAGGCATGCAAAGCAATTGCTACATCTGCACGGTTCAGTGAGGTTTCAGAGATCTCTTCTGCTCGAAATTCAATCGTCGCACCTATTCCAAGGCGAGTTGCGATTTCATTATTGCGATCACGGGAGGCAGTGCGAACATCAATACCAATTACCTTAACGTCCATTCCGAGGCTACGTAGGTACTGGTGTGCGGCAAAGGTGAGATAGGCGTGGCCACACCCTAAGTCGACGATCGTCAAAGGTTGATCTGAAGTTGGCTTATGAATGTGTCCGGCTTCAATCGCACTTGTAAGTGTCGGAGCCATAAGACGGAGAAACTCTTCTACTTGGCGATACTTATCGCTCTTTGAAGGCTTGATCTGGCCAGATGAATCGCTGATACCCACCTCTCGAAGAAATGGATCGGCAGAATCTAGTAAACGGGCCTTCTTCTTATCGTGGGATAAATCAACAGTACCGACTCCGGGTAGAAGAGAGATTAAGGGTTCATCTTTCTTTGTTATGCGTAGGGAGAAACTTTGCTCGACTCCCTCAATGAGAATATTTGCAAAGCCAGATCGAATGAAGTCGTTGAGTGGCAATTCCTGGGGGAGGTAGTTCTTAGTTGTGACTGCGCGCCCATCAGAGGTGCTTACTTGAAAGTGCAGGATATCTTTGAGAATCACAGGGCGAATATCAAGACGCTCATTCAATGTGGTCATATTTCTGCGCCGACCTGAAAGCACTACTCGGGTGATTAATTCTGGCTCACCCATAAACTCATAAGCCTTATCAAAGGCATCTTCGAGTGGAATACGTTCAACTGGTGGCATGGTGAATAAATTACCGTAGTTGATGCGGGTGTAGGCTCCAGTTATGAATCAAGTTGCAACCATTTCCACGACGAACTGGATTATCACCATCGCGGCCCTTCTCACGATTATCAGCCTTGATTTTGCCTGGGCTGTGGCTCGTCGCAAGAAAGATACCTCGATGCGTGAGGCCACAGCATGGAGTATTTTCTACGTCTCACTTGCCATTGCATTCGGCCTTTTTTTAAGCCAGTGGCTAACTTCGCGTGAACAGCAAGAGTTCTTTGCTGGATGGTTGACCGAGTATTCACTCTCTTTCGATAATCTCTTCGTCTTCGTTCTTATTCTCACTAGACTGAAAATTGATAAGCAGAAGCAGCAGCTTGCACTTCTTATCGGCATTTTGATTGCTCTCGTTCTGCGCATTATTGCAATCTCACTTGGAAAGGCTGCAATTGAGCAATTCGAGTGGGTCTTCTTTTTATTCGGTGCATTCCTTATCTACACCGCAGTATCTCTCTTCATGGAGAGCTCACACGATGAGGAAGCAGAAGAGCAGGAAGATAGCCGCATTATTAAGTTTCTTCGCTCAAAGGGATTTAAGCCATTTACCATCGCGCTCCTAGCGCTAGGCATGACCGATCTACTTTTTGCACTTGACTCAATCCCAGCAATCTTTGGATTGACCGAGAACGTCTACATTGTTATCACTGCAAATATCTTTGCGCTGATGGGATTGCGTCAGCTCTACTTCCTTATTGGTGGTCTCATGACTCGCCTTGTCTACATCGGTAAAGGCCTCTCAGCAGTCCTTGCATTTATCGGTGTCAAGCTTGTCTTCCATGCATTCCATGCAGTCGGCGTTCACGAATTCGTCGGATGGAAGATTCCAGACGTCACAATCACCCAGAGCCTTACCGTGATCGTCTCTTGTTTGGCGCTGGCAACTTTTGCAAGCTTGGTGAGCACTCGTAAAGCATCAGTTACACAGTAATCTCGACGGCAAGACCGCCAAGGTCGCTTTTTCGAAGAGAAAGAGTTCCTTCGTGCTCATGCACGATTGCTGCAATGATGGAAAGTCCTAACCCCGACCCACCATTACTGCGCGAACGTGCCGCATCAAATCTATTAAGCAGTTCGATTCCATCCCTGTAGGAGGATTCAGGAAGACCCGCTCCACCATCTTCAACTATCAGTTTTATCTTCTTTCCGGCTTTTGCAAGCGAGATGCGCACTGGCGCATCAGCCGGGGTGTGGCGAGAGATGTTATTGAGAATATTCTGCAGCAATCTGCCTAGGTGATCTCTAGATCCAGTTATTGAAATCTCCGGACCAATCGCACGTTGGATTGAGCGCCCTGAATTAAGCACTTGGAAATCGTGGGCATAGGCGCGGACTAGTTCAGTTAAATCAACCTCCTCTTCGACAGGTTCTGCGGTCTCTCCTAGTTCGGCAAGAAGTAAGAGGTCATGGATGAGGTTCTCCATTCGCACAATCTCAGAGTTAACTCTTTCAAAAGCGCGCAACTGATCAGCCGAATCTTTGATCTGCCCCTTACTTAACATCTCTGAGTAACCCTTAATCACAGTCAGTGGGGTCCGAAGTTCATGAGAGGCATCTGCCAAAAATCTCTGCATCCGAGCCAGTGAATCTGCCTCTAATCTGCGGGTGTTACGGCGCAATACAAGGTAAGACAGAGTAATAGCGGCGATATCTGCTGCAGCGGTAAATCCGAAGAGACGCGAGAGATTGCTAGTAAAACTCTCTTCGATTGACTTCACAGATTGCGCTAATAAGAGTCGATCGCCACCTGAGATATCGAGGGATGTGAGGCGATAATTTTCTGCTGCATCCACGGTGATCGGTGCAATCAATGAACGTGCAATTGTTGGAGGATCAGGCAATTGCGTCAGGTTTAGTTGCGATTCATTGATAATCGATAAATCCCCGGAGAGAGAAGAGAGTGCGATGGTGATATTGAAATCTTGTTCGGAGGCGATATCCAGGGCAGCGCTCACCGGTGAATTTGGGTTAAGACGAATGAAATCTGCGATTGTCGCAAGTTGTTGATCAACCCTGGCAACCTTCTCATTCTTCCCCGAAAGGGTGGCAAATCCGCCAATGAGCAGTGAGAGCGCGGTTGTTATCAGAGCGCTTGCAACGATGAATCTATAGCTTTTGCTTCTCACTACTTCTTGGGCTCCTGGATAACAAAGCCGACGCCACGTATGGTCTTGATGCCTTCAAAACCATCGCGGTGGAGTTTCTTTCGCAGGTAAGAGATGTAGGTATCAACAACCGTACTCTCTGATTCAAAGGTAATTCCCCAGACATCATCGAGTAGAAGACTCTTGGAGAGCACTCGATTCTTATTCTCAATCAAGACTTGGAGTAAGCGATATTCCGTCGGCGAGAGATCAACAGCATCCCCATTGAATGTGACGGTATGTATCCCGTCCTCGATCGAAATTGGTCCACATGAGATGGTTGCAGCTTGTGTTGAATTAAAGTGCGAACGTCGAAGAATCGCTTTAAGTCTGAGAACAAGCTCTTCAAGTCCAAATGGCTTGACCACATAATCATCTGCGCCCAGAGTTAAGCCGCGTGTGACATCAACGCGATCTGCACGCGCGCTGAGCATGAGAACTGGAACCTCGTTTCCATTCTCTCTTAGACGTTCAACTAATTCGAAACCATCCATCAAGGGCATATTGATATCGATGATCATGATGTCAGGGGTGTATGTGCGTAAGGTTGTCAGGGCGCTCATTCCGTCATCTGCAGTGTGGGTTTCAAAGCCAGCGAGTTTGAGAGCATCTTTAAGTAACTCTCGAACTCCGGCTTCATCATCAACGATTAAAACTTTGATGGGTGTTTCTACAGGTGATGCCATGGACGTAGCCTTACAGGTATGGCGGTACATTTCCACCTTCTTGGGGCCTGGTCTGCGCGTCGATTGAGTATTCACAGAGAGTTCACAAAGATAGATGGCATTCTTTGGCTCATTGGATTGGAGGTCTCATGCGCGCGCGTCTTCTTCACGCATCAATTCTTGCTGCAGCGATGGGGCTATCGAATGTGGCTACAACTGCCTCGGCAGATGTAACTCCTTCGCCATCACCAACCTCCACTATCTCTCCACTTGCTCAATACGAATTAGAGCTTGAGCAATATCGCGAAGATTTAAGAGAGTACAAAATTGCTCGTGCTGCATATGATCGTCAATTAATTGCAATTGCCGTGGAATTTGCAAGAGCCCTTGAGCGTGCAGCACGGGATGCCAAAGCTGCTGGCAAAGGCGCGACAACCAAGGCGAACTTGGCAGCCGCTCGAGCACAAGCTGCCGTAATCCGAGATGCCGCTGTTGCAGAACTTGGTCTCCCACCGACTCCACCAGTGCCTCCTCAGAAGCCTATGAAGATGGGTAAATTTAAGAGTCCAACACCACGACCTGAGAAGAAGAATTAATCTCAACTCTTTTTCGTGCAGTGCTGATAGTTTTCCACCGTGATGAGCAATCAAGATCCCTGGTGGAGCCAAGCGGTTATCTATCAGATCTATCCTCGCTCATTCTTTGATAGCAATGGCGACGGTGAAGGCGATCTCGCCGGTATTGCTCTCAAGATTGAATATCTAAAGTCTTTAGGAATTGATGCGATCTGGCTCAGTCCGTTCTATAAGAGTCCGAATAAAGATGGTGGATACGATGTCAGCGATCCTCGTATGGTTGATCCACGCTTTGGCTCACTGACTGACTTCGATAGATTGGTTGATCTTTGTCATCAGAATTCACTACGAGTGATTGTCGATCTAGTACCCAATCACTTCTCAAGTGAACATCGCTGGTTTCAAGAAGCGCTTGCAGCGGAGGCCGGTTCACCTGCACGTCAACGCTTCCACTTCCGTGACCCAAATAGCGATGGATCTCCTCCAAATAACTGGATCTCACTCTTTGGGGGTTCAACGTGGAGCAAGGCACCGGATGGCCAGTTCTATCTTCACCTCTTTGATCAATCCCAACCTGATTTAAATTGGGAGAACCCTGAGGTAGCTGCAGATTTCGAAGAGACCTTACGATTCTGGCTCGATCGGGGTGTTGATGGTTTCCGCATCGACGTCGCCCACGGATTGGTAAAGGAAGAGATCGAGAGAGATCACTACGCACCGGAGTTGCTTAGTGATGCGCTCCGTCTTGATATTGAGATGGAGCCGGCTCGCCGCTCGGAGATCCTTGCCACAGTTCCATTCTTCAACCGCCCCGGAGTTCACGAGATTTATCGCAAGTGGCGCCGCATCTTTGATTCCTATGACCGCGACGTTGTCTCTGTTGCCGAAATTTGGGTTCACCCGCCTGAAGACGCAGCGCTCTATGTTCGACCAGATGAACTCAATCAAGTCTTTAACTTTGATCTACTGACAACACCTTTTGAGGCCAAAGCACTCTTTGAGAGCATCTCTGGTGCCTTCTCTATTCTTGAACCTGTAGGTGCGCTGCCAACGTGGGCGCTGAGCAATCATGACTCACCTCGAGTTGCCTCACGTCTTGGAATAGCGCAATCACAGGCGTTAGGAATCTTTTTACTCGCACTACCTGGTTCGTTCTATCTCTATAACGGGCAAGAGCTCTCACTTCCAGATGGCGATGTACTAGATAGCGATAGACAAGATCCTGTCTACTTTAGAACCCAAGGGCTTCAGAAGGGAAGAGATGGCGCGCGAGTTCCTCTTCCGTGGAGTGCTGATGAAGTTAATTGTGGATTTTCTACCGCAAGGCCGTGGCTTCCAATATCAGAGAGCTGGCGAGATATAAGTGTTGCTGCACAAGATGAGAATCCCAAAAGTTCACTGAATCTCTACCGTCGGGCTCTTGCTGCACGCCATCAAATAGCAAGAGCAACTAAGTATATTGAGTGGGTAGAAACAGGTCTGGATCACCTATTGGCTTTTCGTAGAGGAAATTATCTTGTTCTGCTCAATACATCAGATGTCAATCAAGAGTTCACAACTAATGGCCTACTACTGCTCTCGTCAGACATAGCTTCATCCACTGATGGCCGCAAGGCACATCTAGCGCCATTATCTAGTTGCTGGATCTCTCTGAATTAAATTGGTTTCTTAAATCTGAGCGAGTCTCGATTCTTACTCTTTGATTTTTCATGTATTTTCCTTAATTGTAACTCGACACTCGTCACTGCCTCATCAAAAGCAGCTAGGTCATTAAATGAATGTGCCTCTGCGCGCAACAGCGGACCGGAACCATGAGCAGTAATTATTAAGTGATGTGAGTTCTTCCCTAGACGCGGATTGCTCTCGTGCAGAATTTCAACTTCAATGCGATCAATCAAGACATTAAAGCGCTCAAGCGAGTGCAACTTCTCTTCAACGATAGGTTTAAAGTCATCAGCTAGAACTGCGTGTCGAGTATGAATTGTGATTTCCACTTAATTCCTCACTCCCTATTTGAACTGTGCGATCAAACAATGGCAGGAAATCGTGGAAAAAGTAAGAGCCCTAGATCGAAGTGGGAAGTAGGTACATCGCAAGAGTACCCAGCAGTGCATATAGAAGTGCTTGTAACAATATTGAGAGCGCAGTTTTGCGGTCGGCACGCTTGGCATCTCTATCTTGAACTCTTGAGAGTTGGCCAATCTTTCCAAAGTTAAAAGTTCCCATAAAGCCATAGGCAAGACAGAACTTCTTCCGTGATTGGACCCAGCCAATACTTGTAACTACAAGGGGAAAGAAGAGTCCTAAGCGAGATGTACGTGGAGCATCGATAGCAAAGAGTGCGATAGCCGATGAGATGAAGAGGATTAATCCGATGAGAGCAACTGCTCTTCGCTGGCGAATTTCACCGGCGCCAATATTGCACGTTCCGGGAACGTATTCGGTAGTCACTTACGCTTCTTTGGTACTGGCATCGTCAAGTTCTTCTTCATCTAACCACGCCTCAGCAGGTTGGCCATCTTGACGTTCGACCCATGAAAGAAATGATGCGACGCCTTTAAAAGCAAGGGCGATAACTGCTAGCCCTGCAAGGATTCGTCGAATGAATTTCATGGCTTAAATTTACCCCTGTTTGGTAAAAATTTCTTCAAGAGAAGGTTAAATCGAGGCAAGGGCGCGTTGAATATCTGCCCAGAGATCTTCGACATCCTCACAACCGACCGAAAGGCGGATGAGATTTTCGGGCACCGATGGGCTCTCAATCGGCCAACGGCGTCGACGCTCCCAGAGAGATTCCACTCCGCCAAGACTTGTGGCGTGAGTAATCAGTGATGAGCTATCGCAGAGGCGATCACCATCTGCGCCTGAACCAACAATTTCAAATGAGAGTACCGCTCCGTATGTCTCCATAAACTTTACTGCACGAGCATGCTGGGAATCAGTTGGTAGGCCTGGATAGCGCACTCGTGAAACCTTTGGGTGCGTGCTTAATCGCTCGGCAAGGATCATCGCGCTTTGGCATGATCTCTCAAATCGCAATGGGAAGGTGCGGATACCGCGCAGAGCCAACCACGCTTCAAATGGGCCAGCGATCGAACCATTGAATTTGCGAGCATTTTCTAACTTGGTGAAAAGTTCAGCGTTGGATGTGGAGAGTGATCCCATGAGTAAATCGCTATGTCCTGCTAAGAACTTAGTTACAGAGTTCATGACAACATCGGCGCCCATTTCAAGAGGACGTTGAGTAAGCGCTGTTGCAAAGGTGTTATCAACCATGACAAGAATCTTGGCCGCGCGAGCTGCGGAGATGAGCTCAGGAAGTTCGGCAACATCTAGGCATGGATTTGTTGGTGACTCTAACCAGAGTAAGTCAGCGCCAGGAAGGCTGCTTATGACAGTCTGTGTATCTGCAACATCAACAAAGCGCACCTTCAACTGCCCACTTGCATCTGCTTGATTGAGCAACGTCATCACACCGCTATATCCCTGATTTGATGCAACGACTGTTGCACCGTGTGGAAATATTGAAAACGCTGCACTGATTGCAGCCATTCCAGATGAATAGATAAGAGTCTGTCCACCTTCGAGCGCGCTAATTGCAGATTCAGTCTGGCTCCATGTCTGATTGCCATATCGGCCATAGCCAAGTGGGCCGCCCGCAGTGAAGGTGCTATTTAATGAGATCGAAGCATTGAGTTCGCTGTCGGCAGCACGAGCAGGACGACCTGCAGTAATTGCACGCGTCGAGATCTTCTCTGAAGATGGATCGTGGCTCATGAGGTAAGCCTAATGCACCGCTCTAGCGCTTGAGAACTGCCATTGCAGCGTTATGGCCTGCAATTCCACTTACTCCCCCGCCGCGACGTGCACCAGCACCGGCGATAAAGATATGCGGGTCATCAGTCTCTCCACCCCAGAGAGGTAGGTGGCTTGCATCTTCATCTTCGATAAATGGAAAATCAAGATCGCGATGAAATATGTTTCCGCGTGGTAAACCAATTGCCGCTTCCAAATCAAGTGGAGATTTTGCTTCAAGGGCGAAGGTTCCATCAGAATTTCTCGCTAAGACGCTCTCGATTGGATCTTCGAGATATTCATTCAGACTTGCAAGTGCACTAGTAACTGCCTGCGAGAGCGCTTCTTCAGGGTTGGAATCAAAGAGAGATGCATCTGTATGCAGTCCGAAGAGAGTCAGTGTGTGATATCCCTGAGCTGCAAGTTCTTGAGAGAGAATGCTTGGATCAGTCAGGGTGTGGCAGTACATCTCAAGAGGAAGTCGCTCTGGCATCTTTCCATCTCGAGCAGTTTCATACGCGCTATTAAGTTGCGAGTAACTCTCATTAATGTGGAATGTTCCGGCAAAGGCAATCTTTGGATCAACGCCAGATTTAAGACGGGGCAACCGAGTTAAGAGCATGTTGATCTTGAGCTGCGAACCCTGGAGCGATACTGGTTGTTCTTTGCCTTGAATCTTAGCCAAATGTTGTGGAGCGGCGGCAAAGAGAAGGTCGCTACATGTAAAGGTGGTGCCTTGGGCTGTGCCGAGAGTTACTCCAGAGTCGCTACTGACTATCGAATTGACGCGAGAGTTAAGGCTGATCTCGACTTTGTGGGAACGCGCAATGCGCTCTAACTCTTGAACGAGAGCACCCATTCCACCTTGTGGAACTCTCCATTGACCGGTGCCATTTCCAATCAAGTGATAGAGGAAGCAGATATTTGCTTGCATCGTGTGCGAATCAACAAAGGTGCCAATGAGAGCATCGGTGAGTACAACTCCACGTACAAGATCGTCTTTAAAGCGAGATTCAATTACCTCACCGATTGGTCTTTCGATCATGTAATCCCAGACTTCATCCATGGCTAACTCTTTGCGTAATTGGCTCCGCGTCTTAAGAGGCTGCAACATGGAAGGGGCAAAACGTTCGGCAAATTCTGCTATCTCTCCATAGAACTCCTGCCAGACCTTGCCTTCATGGTTACTTCCTGTCAGGCGGGAAAATGAATCTTCACTTTGGCTATCCCAGTTGGTTGCAACAGTCAGTCCGTCGTGAACGCCATCTCTAAGGTAAGGAGTGTGTGATGAAATCTCACGTCCTAACGTCTTGAAGTTGATTCCAAGATCGCTCACGATTTGATCGGGCAATAGTGAGACTAAATAGGAATATCGAGAAAGGCGTGCATCGAATTCAGGAAAGGCTCGAACGCTCGATGTAGCACCGCCGAGTTCGCTGGCCGCCTCTAGAAGTAGAACTGACTTTCCAGCTTTAGCTAAGTATGAGGCGGCAACTAATCCGTTATGGCCACCACCGACGACAATGACGTCGTAATGGCTAGCCACGAATCCCCCGTGCGATCTGGGTTACTGCTTGCGTAATAATCTCTGGACTGGTCGCAAAGTTAAGTCTTGCAAAATGTCCCCACTGCGCTCCATAAATGTGTCCAGCATTAAGCGCGACCTTAGATTTCTCAAGAATCTTCTCGGATGGATTCTCACCGAGTGATAGCCCCTCCAAATTAATCCAAGCTAGATATGAGTGTTGCGGAGGGTTATATGAAACTTCGGGCAGGTGCTCTGCAAGTAAATCTGAGATGAGATGGCGATTGTGCTCGAGTTGAGCAATCACAGCATCAAGCCAGAGTACTCCTTGATCAAAGGCTGTCGCTGTAGCAAATGCGCCGAAGAGAGATGCGCGAAAGTGAAGTGAGTAGGGCAAAGCATTGAGCTTTTCATGCATCTTCGCACTTCCCGAAACAATGATTGCGCACTTAAGACCAGCAATATTCCAACCCTTGCTCGCAGCCGTTACGACTACAGATACCGACTTAGCTTCATCGCCCAGCGTAAGAATCGGCGTAAAGGGATGGTCCTTGTATTCAAGAGGAGAGTGAATCTCATCGCTAATGATGATGACGTTGTGCTTGACTGCAAGTGCTACAAATTTCTCGAGCTCGTCCTTTGAGTAGACGCGCCCAATTGGATTGTGTGGAGAGCAGAGTAAGTGGATTTTGATTCCGCTCTTATAGGCCTCTTCAATACCTTGCCAATCAATCTCCCACTGCGTGCTGATATCTGTTGAATCTTGGTGGATAAATGGCACATCAATACATTTAACGCGAGTTTCATTCATCCATGTATAGAAGTTCTGGTA
>JACCED012239576.1_pt1 | contig 12460 bp, 17 predicted proteins | sample 7455021 | NCBI WGS metagenome assembly JACCED01 (sample SAMN15323456, study PRJNA562643) | freshwater metagenome | isolation source: river surface water | place: USA:Blue River Watershed | collected 2017-08-19
CGTGTAGGTGTAGGTTTTGTGGAAGGTTTAACCTTGGGTTCGGTTACTGTGGTTTCATTAAGTTTACTTAATATTTCTCTATACTCTGTATCAAAGCTACTCATAATGTTTATTTATTTATTTATTTACTTGTTTTTATATCTTAATTTTTTACTTTCTTTAAAGTTTTCCCACTGCCACCAACTTATAAAAAATAAACTAACTGAAACACCAACGTTCAGCAACAACTCACTTATATTAGGTGTACTAAGACTATACACATTCCATAAAGAACCACAAGTAGTGGTAGTTAACCCTAATTTAGCTATCCATGCTTTAATAGGGTTCTTCCATACCTTGTTATGAGGATCTCCAAATATGTTAATCAACATCGTAAACGCTGAAAACGATATAAACAAATTTGATATAAGATTTATTATAGTAATTTTGTTCATAATATATTAATTAGTTTTTCTAGTACGTTTTCTTTTTGAAGTGTTGTCTTCTTCAACATCTTCAGACACTTCTGCAGATATAAGTTTAGCGCTAAAGTATTCAATGCCCTTAAGCCCTAGAAACCCCAGTAAAAAGGCTATACCATGTTGATAATGACTATCAACTAAATTAGTTATTTTAACTAAAATAGGCGTAACATAATTAGCACTAGCGGCACCGCCTATTAAACAAGATATAGTCCTTGCCAAATTCATAGCAGAACCTTTACTTGTTAATAATATAGCTCCAAATAAACCGCTAATTAATAAACCTACGTCAATTCCGTACTCTTTTAAATTAAGTTTGTCAGGGTCCATTCTGTTAATATTTATGTCTATATAAACGAGTTACTTTATATTGAATGTTTATAGTATGTGTTTTAATATTTATTTTTAGTCTAAAACTTAAAAGTACCTTTGCATAGTAAAAAGTATAACACGCTTTTATTTTTTAAGATCTGTTTCTATGAGAACCATGAATATGGTAAAATTTATCACAATAATTAAAAGGTAAATGTTTAATTTGTTCGTAACGTCTATTCATTTCTTGAATACGTAATATACCATTTTCAATATTTATATATTGAGCAATTATAGGGCAAAACGCTTTAACTTTTAAGGCAACATTGTTGGCAATTGTTTCCAAGGTGTTTGTAGATGTCTCTAATAACTCTTCATACTCTATTTGTAATAATCTAGGGTGTACACTCTCTATTCTTCGTTTCCCGCGTGCAGAAGAAATGAAATATAAATCATACTCTGGATTCATTTTAATTAAGTTTTCAATATTTGTATTATGTGTTTTATATACAAAAAAGTTTTTAGTTATTAGTAAGTTACGATATTGAAATTTAATAGGATCAGAAAAGTAAAAATAACCTTGCAATAAATTAACCAATACCGTACTACCTGTGTGAGTATGAGATGTCTGTATTATACGAATGTTTGATTGTTTTAAGTTCATAGTATTATAACATTTTATAGTTCATGAATTTTAAAAAACATTCATGTATATCGTTCGTTTTAAAAAACATTTTAAAATGCTCACGAGTCTGTAGGGCACTTTGACCAAAACCACCAACCTTTGAAGGTATTAATTTAGAAGCAAAAACCATTAAAAAATAATCAAGTAGTACAAATTCAATTAATTGCTCTTGAGTTAAACCATACAAACGACAGTTTCTACTCAAATGCACAGGTCTATATTTCACTATAGATACGCCTTGATCACATAAAAAGTTCGTGTACCCAAAACTGTATATTCTTTTTTTATTTTTAAAACTCGATAAAAGTGTTATATCATCTGTACATAAGAGTATATTTTTATTGTGTGATCCGATCTCATGTAAAATTTCATTAGTGTGGTTAGTAAGGTCTGTGTTGTAATCAAGATTATACTGTTTCACAGTACTTTTTCTATAATACATTTCTTGCATTCTAAAATTCATACATACATAATCACCTTGTAGTTCTAAATATTTTTTGTAAAGTGTTTCTTTGAATTGACTACAGAGCTCTATATGTTGAGTAAAGAGTTCTCCGTGACGTTTACGACTACCACCGCCGCCTCTTTTAAAAATAACACTTTTGTTTGAACTTTCAAAAGAGCTATCCAAATTAACTTTACTAATATCTATATTGTTGTAATTTACCCGATTTGCGACAGTTGGATGTTTAAGAAAATCTCTATACCGCCATTTTAAAACATGTTCAAATTCATCTTTAAGTGTATTATTGAATGGTATATAATTTACATTTTTAAATGTTAAGAAATTATCAAGCGCCTGTAAATTCGGCCAGATAAATGTAAAAGAGGTGTCTGTATGTTTTTTTAAAAAATCTAAACATAATACAGTTGTTGATAAGAAATCTGTAAAACCACAGCAACCCAAATTAAGAGCCACACATAGTTTATCACTGTTTAAATTTTTTCTCATATTAAAAATATTTATTTTAAATAGTTTAAAACATTAAAATCTTGCGAGTAAATACTTTGTATAATTTCTTTGCTTTTATTAGATAACATATTATTAATGCTAAAAAGTGTGTTATTTGTATCTCGTTGTTTATAATGAAATGTACTATCTTCTAAATCTCTAAAGTGGTTATCTGTAGCATTAAACATTGGAGTCGCATTAGTATATTTGCGTGAACAAATAATTTCTTTATGTATTAGCTGTGCTTTTTTAGCAATAGCATCAGGCAAGAATTCATTATAAACATTATAAAGCGTGTCAAATTCTTCTATTTTTACAATTTTAGTTTTCTCAAAAATTTTATTAATATTATAACGCAATAAAGTTAGAGTTTGTAAATTATGATGTTCATCATACACTATATTTTTGTGTGAATGTAGTTGTTCATTTTTACACATTTGTAAAAAAAGTAAGTATTGTTGAAATGAGTCATTAATTTTTATATTTTCAATACCTTTACTATCTATTTTAAGAGCTTGAAATATCTCTTGTAAAGACGGGCATGTTTTGTGCAAATCAACTAACTGTATTGCGATATTGAGAAGTGCTTTGCTTTGTGTGAGTTGATATAGTGAAAATAGATTATATAAACGACATGTTTTCCAATCTTTTTTGTTTTTAATATGTGTAGGGGTGTTACTATTACATTTTTTAATATTAATTGCTAAAAATTTATCATAATAAGCACTTAACGCTCGCGTGTAAGGGGATCTACAAACAATAAATTTTTTTAAATCATAAAGAACTTCAGCTGGTAATGGTGTGTATAGTGAACCGAGTTTATGTATACCATTGGTCTCAAGAAATGCTTTTTCTAAAGATGTAAACTCATCATAATGTAGATCAATATAAGTCTTACGCATCACACTGCATGCTGCCTTAGGCACATACATCATAGCGTAATTATACTTTTTATTGTTTACAATGACCATATACATTATATATGTAAAAAGTGGTAAAAAGCCAGAGAACTATATTTTTATAAACTTAATTATAGTAATGATTACAGCCATTATTAGCAGTAATGACATCTCACAAATTAAGTGGACAACTAAAACACATCAATTACCTGCAACAATATCTTTTCAAAATAAACATATTAACACAAATCATAATTTTTTAATTAATTGTGATAAAAACCCTGAACCAATTTTAATATATTACAGTGAAACTTATTTGTTTTTATGTAAAGCAGCTCAATACTGTGTAGTAGGGGTGTTTGATATGATAAAGAACGAGCTAATAATACCAGACATAGTTTATGAAAATCATTTTAAAAGTGTAATTGAAAAATTCATTTCTCTCACTGAAAAATACAGCTTTGAATTTAAATCTTATATTAATAGTACGCATAATAAAATATGTACCTTCATAGGTACAAGACAAATCATGCATCATTTCATACAAGAGTTACCTGGTGTACAAAAACTTATTAATGAAACAGATATTGAAAAAATTTATTCATTTTTTGAATATTATGGGCCGCATGATTTTGTGTTAAACACAAATATACCTATTGTATATGTTGAAAATATTGAACAATTGTTTGTGTCGACGTGCGTTGAAAAAATTTGTTTTTATAAGTTAATATTATCCCATACAACACCTGAGATTTTATCAAGGGTGAAAGACTTTGCATATCGTATGAGCGAACCATCAACAAGAACATTTAATAAATGTTTTTTGTTTACCATAAGAACAACAAAAAGATTATTAATAAATCAAGAAGAATTTATTATTAATAGTATACAAATGCTTGAAGAGATTTACCCAGGTTCTCTCTATTATATAGACGGTTACACAAAACTTCACAGTTCATGGGTTGAGGATACCCATCCACACGTACAGAGAGAGCGTAAAATATTTAGTAATATACAAAAAGCGTTACCAAATATTAATATTAAAAGTTTAATTTTTATTGATCTTGTTACTTATATTAATAGTGTGAGATATGTTGATTTTTACGTTGCTCATATTGGCACTCTACAACATAAAATAGGCTACTTTAGCAGCGCTCGAGGTCTCATACACGGCGGCGCTGACAAGTTAAAAGGTAATTGGAAGGAATTATGGTACCACTCTTCTCATTACGGCAAAACAGTGCAACGCTATAGCGATGAATGCGTTACATATGAAAATAGTACATATAACAGCTCATACACATTACATTGTAAGCAGTGTAATGATTTTCTTAAAGAATATCTTAAAAACATATGGTAAAATTTACTGAATGGTTTGAAGATGAGCTACTCAAATTGAACAATAAAGAGCGCGAAATGTTTTTAAAAAGACGAAAAGAATTTATTAAAAAATATAGAAATAAAATTAGAGTAGACAGGTTTCTTATAGTTAAAAAAAGTATAACATATAAAAATGCCATATTGCCCTAACACTAAACTTTTTTTTATACACATACCTAAAACTGGTGGTTCGTCAGTTGAGAAGGTTTTAAACTGCAGCCTTATGTTAAAAAAAGAAGGACCTTGGTATTACGGAACCAGCCCTCAACATTTACCGCTTTCAGTTATTGAATATGAAATGCCAAATTTTAATGAATGTATTTTTTTTACACTAGTACGAAATCCATATAAAAGAGTTTTATCAGAATTTTTATGGAGATGTAAACTGAACAAAGTAAGTTACAATAACGATGATGACATTAAAGAGGCGTTTTTGAATTTTCTTACATATACTCTTTTTGAGTTAAAAAAAGAAGAGCGTACTATTGCTTTTGATAGACATCTAGAAACGCAATATAGTTTTATTTACCACCCTACAACTTCTGTAAAAGTGTTTAAACTCGAAAAGATAAGTTTGCTTGAATTATGGTTATCTGAAATTTTTCAAAGAAAAATAATCATACCACATTTACATAAAAACAAAACAAAACAAAATTATGATTTTTTATTTGCTGATGCTACAATTAAAAAATTAATTATAGATTTTTATAAAGAAGATTTCAACTTTTTTGATTATGAAGTGCATTAAAAAATTGTGATAGACGTTCATCTTTATGTAGAGTTTTATTTCTTAACATACGTGTACGATTTTCTGGCGAGATTTGTATACTATCAACAAGTTCTGTGATTGAATTGTTTTTTTTATAGATTGTATATCGACTCTTCCAGTGTTCACAACAGTTCACACCTACATTATTGTTTTTCAATATAGCTTGAGTACCATTAACTGTTTTACTGAGAATTTGTTTGGGTGAGCGTAGGGGGTAGTGTAGTATTTCTAGATCTAATATTTCAATAGAATTGGTGCGTGGCGATCTACCCCATACAGGGTGTTTTACCCAATGATTACCAAACCCAATTATAACATCTTGTGACCCTTTGTGTGCACATTTTATTTGTCTACTTAAACGTTTATAAATCATTCTGTTATAGAACGGGTGTTCTCCTTCCATGTATATAAAATCGCTCCTTGATGCTACTATATAGTTATCTTTACATTTATTAAAATAATATTTTAGATCATTTTTAGATGAAACCCAAAATTCATCTGCATCATTATTAATGATCCAATCAGCGTTAAAATTGGTATATGCTTCTTGTGTCATTTTTTTAACATTTTTATTTTGTTCATGGTTAACACTATCACTATAAAAATATTTTAACACTTTTTGTTTTTCATACTTTAATAAAATTTCTCGCGTGTTGTCTGTAGAATTGTTATCTGTAGCAATTATGAAATCCACTCCACTATTAAGGTGGTAAAGAATATTTTCTTCAATTATATCTTCTTCGTCTTTAACCCAAAATGTCATTATTAATTTCATGTTTTTTATAAATTTTTATTGCACATAAAATGAACTATAAGTAGGTACAGGTTTATGTAAAGTTTCTTTGTTTGTATACTTTTTACTAAGATGATATACTTTACTACGAACATCAACGACACCTTGTTTTAAAGGTAATAAACAAGGTTTGCTGAAAATATGTTTATCACCATGAGCTGCACACTCGCGTATAAATTTGTAATGTTTGTTACACATAGCATCATCTAATGTATTAATAATATTTGTATTATTGTTGAAGATAGTAAAATACTCACTATTTTTAAATGTATTGAAACTTTGGTTATCAAGCAACCATAAAGCACAATAACTATAACGCTGTTTTAAAAAGGTGTGTTGATTTATTGCTTGAATGTGTTGAGCGAACTGTATATTTTTTTTATATTTAACATTATGACACGGCACATCAATCACATATTCTTCGTTCTGTGCATCAGTTTCAATACGTATAAAACCTACTGTGTTTTGATTGGGTTTAAGTATTGAGTTATACTCACACCAATACTGTAAATTATACTCTTGAAATAAGATATCATCTTCTAAATATAGATACACATCGTATTGTTTTGTGTGTGTTAATAAAAAGTGGCGATGTTTCCATGTGAGAAAATACGGGTGTATGTTTTTAATATCATGCACAATACTAAAAACGTTATTATAACACGTATCGTAATTGATATTTGTGTGTATAAATATTGAAACGTTTTCATTGAAAGATTGAAGCGCTTCTATAACTTGTTTTAGGTGTTTGTTGCTTGTATTTTCATTTTGAAAATATGTTATGTTTACACAAATGTTCATAATTTTTTTTGTATTGCTTTATATATTAAAAAAGGCGTACTCCACTCTTTTAAATTAAAATCTAACGGGGTTAGTTTAATTGTGAATGCTTGATTAAAAGCAATAATCATTTCAACAATTTGTAATGAATCAAGTATGCCTGTTTTAAATAATTCTGTATCATCGCTTATTAGAGTATGTGGTATGATTACATTTATAATTTTTTTAATATTTGTTATTGTAATGTCCATTTAAAGTAGTTCAGATAATTTTTTTTTCTCAAGCTGTTTTATATCGCATGTCAATGGTGTATACTCTTTAAAAATTTTTTTAAGTTTATCTTTATATATATTAATTCTATATTTTAAAACACCAGCACGCCTCTTAAACGTGTCTAGTTTATGTGTACGTATATTGAATATATAAGGGTTTGTTTTCTGTGTCATCACATTTTGTAGATTTTTAATTAGCAACTCTACTTGATGAAGAGCGTTTTGATGTCTATTTATTTGTTCTGATAACAATTGTGCTTTTTTAATGTTTTTATCAATCATATAAAATGTTTTTTAATGGAAGGTATATATTCAGCAATATTTTTAATTTTTATTTGAGTTTGTTCAGACAATTTATTAAAAAAGTTATCATAAAAATCAACACTTGAATATGTAAAATCTAATGATAAATTATATATTATATTTAATAATTTGAATTCATCATCTGATATAGGTTCTACTTTTAGTGCATTTAAAAGTTCTTGTTTATACGACCAAAGAGTTTCATTATGAAGCATTTTATTAAAATCAATGTCATGTTGATGGCATGCTATTGTTCTACAAGTGATCATTGGTTCATCAGGAAGCATCTTAAGATATTTGAGATCACCATGATGTACACCTTTAGGCCATACATTTAAAACATATTTAAACTCTTGATTGTTACCGACTAAAAAATAGCACGTAACGCCTTCATGTACTCTATGTTTTAAATACCCTGTTTTACCCAAACAGTTAGTTGCATGTTGGAACTCATTTAAATATATAAATTTAAGAAACTCGTCATATTCTTTAATAAAAAAAAGTGTGAATTTTGTGTTTTGAAGTATAATATTTTTTTGAAAAGCAGCAAGCATAATTTTATTTAGATGAATATTTTTAAAAAACAAGTAAACCGCGTTTTTCTTGAGAACGCACACGCTATGTGTTATATAGATTTAAACTTCAAAAAAACATATTTTGAAGTTTTTCAAGATGTTACCAATTATATTAACATACTTAAAAATTTTCAGATACAAAACTTAATCGTTAAAAACACTGAAAACTATTTTACACTTATAGCATATATAGCGTGTGTGTATGAGAACGTCACCTTCATACCGGTGAATATAAACACACCACAAGCTCGTATTGATAAAATGCTTAATAATTTAAGTAATTACCTCTTTATTGATAGTTACTTTACAGTTTTAACAGTTGGCACACTCTCTACTTCTACAACGGTATATAATGATTCTGTTTATTGTCTTTTTACATCTGGTACAACAGGCACACCAAAACCTGTTTTTATATCTAAAAGTAATTTATATTATTTTTTAAAATGGTTTTTAAAAGAACAAAAATTCTCAAATAAAGATGTGATTTTTATTCAACCACCAATTACTTTTGATGGATCAGTTATAGGTATATACGGTGCGCTGTCATCCGGTGCAACTATAATACTATTTGATCAGACAAAAAGTAAAGATTTCGAATATCTTATAAATACCTTAAAGTTAAACATTACAACACTTGTGTGCACGCCTTCGTTTTTACGGTTATGTTTACTTTTTGATGAGTTTTGTGAGAAACATTTACAACATTTACAAAAAATTATATTAGGGGGTGAAGTTTTTACAAAAGATCTATATAAAAAAACACGTGAAAGGTTTAATTCTATTGAAATATGGAATTCATACGGTTTAACTGAAACAACTGTAGCTGTTACATCAGTACTTTTAACAGATGAATTAGTACAAAGTGTTGACACAATACCAATAGGTTATATCTCACCATACACAAGAGTGTATTTAAGTGAGGAAGACAGTGAAATAATTGTTTGTGGCAAAAATAATGCGAACAAGTTAAAAACTATATACACAGGTGATATAGGTTGTTTTAGTAAAAATTTATTATTTTTTAAAGGACGTAAAGACACACAAGTTAAATTAAACGGTCATAGAGTTGAGCTAGAAGATATAAGACAAAATATTAATAACATTAAAGGTGTGAGCGATTGTGATGTCCTTATTATAAAAAAACAAATAATTGCGTTTGTTGTGTGTGATATTATTGTATATAGTTCTTTATCTCAAACAGCATTAGATTTATTACCACAGTATATGATACCAAAACATTTTATTAAAGTGAATGAAATTAGACTAAATAATAACGGTAAAGTTGATAAAGATTTTTTAGAACAAATATTTAATGAATTGTATGAAAAATCGTAAACAAAACATTGTAGCTCTTACTGTTTCAGTTAATTTTCATGACGAGCTTAGACAGGTGTTACAAGCAAACCATAAACACTTTATAAAATGGTATATAGCAACAGAGCAATCTGACACAACAACAATCGATATATGTAAACCATATGAAAACGTTGAAGTTGTTTTTACTGATATCACACTAGATAAAAGAAAAAATTACGTGGAATGTGAAGACACTCTTTCAATTAAACCGTATTTTAATAAAGGCGGTGCGTTAAAAACGTTACAACTTATCGCACATAAAAAACATCACAGACACTTAAAACTTATACTTGACTCAGATATTATTCTACCACAGGATTTTTGCGAACAGCTTTCAAGATGTAAACTACATAAAGTCGATACGTTATATGGCGCTAAACGTCGTATTGAGAATCAATATAATAAAGCATATAATGAAATGTCGTTTGCAAATGGAGATTACCCTTTTGGTTTTTTTCATTTGTATTATTGTAATACACACTATTATGAAGATTCAGTTTCAGCTGCAAGATGTGATGAAGAATTTGTAGACCTGTTTAAAACAACACAAATATTACCCATCAATGTAGATCATATTGGTGAACAATATGTAAATTGGTACGGTCGTACAGATAAGGAATATCTTGAAGCAAGAAAAAATATTTTTATTAATTTACTTAAAAAACGACATAAAAAAAACCTTACAAAACAAAATTTGTTAAACCGGATACAAACAATAAAACATGAATATAATTCTAAGCAAAAAGAATTAGAAAAACAGTATAAACTGTATGTTAATGATGCTCGCAAACAAACAAATAAAGAAATCGCACGTTCGTATTATTTTTACAACGAAAATCAAAAAAACACTATACAACAATTTAAAGACGAAAAACAACAATCACTACTCCAATTTAAAAAACTAAAACACCAAATTAACACAGAGCAAGCACAAGCAACACGTAAAACAAAAATAGCATTTGAAAAGGAATTAAAAAGAAAACATACACTTGAATTAAAACAAATTAATACTAAACATAAAATTGAACTAAGAGCTTTAATAAAAGAACAAGAAAAAGAAATGAAACAGACTACTAAAAAGCTTCAACATCAAAAAAATAATAATACTAAGACACTAAAACAGATAGAAAGAAAATTTAAAACGGAACAAACACACATACAAAAACAAATTGACTTTTATCAATCAAAATGGAATAATATAATAAAAACAATAAAATTAAAAGAGTTTGATCGACAAGTGAATAAAGAAAAACATAAACTTAAAACAAAAATAAAACAATTATTAAAAGTACGTGATCGTATTACTTCAAATATATTAAAGAAAATAAACGAACTATAATAAAAAAACTCTTACTGTTTCTTTAAAGATTATTTAGTTAAATAATCTAACTATTTTGTAAATCTCCATATTACATCAGGACCGTGTTCAAATTTAGCGTCGACACGCATTCTTTCACTCCAACTATTAACGTTGAATTTTCTTTTTTGCAATTTAGGTATAACAAGTGTACCACCTTTAATTAGTTTTTTATATAGTATGTCTAGTACAGATTCAGTATGTTCCTGTGATATGTAACAGCAATCTAATAAAATAAAAGCTATAGAGTTATCATTAAGTTTATTAGATGCAACAAGTATATCATCTCTCATTATAGTTAAAAAATGTGCATATTGTTCAGTGTTTCTTTTAAATGTTTCAAAAATATAGTCACCATAAGTTGAATAACTATCACTTATTTTTATTGTGTTTTTAAAACGTAGATCTTTATCTGCCCAACTGTCAACACATATTACTTTAATATCTTTTTTCTGCTCTTCAATATTTTCACATGCATAACAGACACCCTTACCTTTAAAGCAACCAGCGTGTAGGAAGGTACAGTTATTATATAGTTGTATATATTTTTTATATGTTCGTTTATAATTAACCCAACCTTGTATATCGTCTGATTTCATTGTATATATAATTTAATCTGTTTTGAAATATTTTGTGAATCGTACATATTAAAATTAAACGTTTGTATGTTTGATGTTTGTATATTTAAATGTTTATGAAAAAAAAGTATATTATTTTTTGGGTTTATTTCTAAAAGCTTTTCTAAAAAAGTAGTGTCTGTTGTGTTGTCTTTACATGAACAAATTATTATACAATCACCTACAATATATTTTTTAAGTCTGTTAAAACGTCGTTGAAACGTTTCAAATAAATAAACAACTGCACTTTTATATATACGTTTATCTCTTCTTAAGAGTGCTATAGATAAATTATTTTGTTTAAGAAAATGATGTATATGATGGTTAAATGTGAAATCGTTCTTATTACGTAATGTAATAACATCAAATTCACAATATTCTTCAAGGTTAAATGTATCGTCAATTACATTTTGTGTTATTTTAACATTAGTTTCGCAATTTGAAACTAACCAATCAAAAGGTAGAGAAGATGTTCTTTTATTTATTTGTTTTAATGTGGTCGCAATTAAACAATGTTCTCCAAACGGTATAATGTTTTTAGGTTCCATAACACAACGTCTATATTTATAAAACTAATTAAAAACAAGCAACGGCTTATATCATCTTTTTGTACAGAAATAAACACATAGGAACACAATACAAACAATCACGAAGAATAATTTATTGAAATAGCAGATCTCCTTTGAAAGAATAATCAATGATAAAGTTTATAGTAATTACACTATACGCTTTTAAAGTTAAACTCTTTTTAGTTTTTACTTTTAAATTATAAAATAAAAAAGATCTGAAACCGCTAATTAATAAACCTACGTAACCCCGTACTCTTTTAAATTAAGTTTGTCAGGGTCCATTCTGTTAATATTTATATCTTTATTAACAAGTTACTTTACATTAAACGTCTCTACTTAAAGTTTCTGTACACCGCTCAGTTGTAGTTATGGTGCCATCA
>JACCED010651040.1_pt1 | contig 12457 bp, 8 predicted proteins | sample 7455021 | NCBI WGS metagenome assembly JACCED01 (sample SAMN15323456, study PRJNA562643) | freshwater metagenome | isolation source: river surface water | place: USA:Blue River Watershed | collected 2017-08-19
ACTCGAAGAGCTCGAGAGCGCCCTCCCGGCAGCTCTGAGTTTATTAAAAACAGGCGGACGTATGGCCGTGATTAGCTTCCACTCGTTGGAAGATCGCGTCGTCAAGCAGTTCATCACCGCAGCATCCCGACCGGAAGCTGCGTATGCCCGCCTCCCTCTGCGCGAAAGTGAAATGCCTCAGCCTGTGCTATTGGCGCTCGCTCGCGTATTGCCCAGTGATGATGAAGTTTCCGAGAATCCACGCTCACGTTCAGCTGTACTGCGCGTTGCTGAGCGTACCCGTACGCCTTTTGGCGCCGACGGTGCGCAGGCCTTTATGCCTCGTGTTCGTCGCGAAACACCACGCTCCAAAAAAGGAGCGCGTTGATGGGGCGTCTTTCCGTGCTGGCCGCCATTGTGTTGATGTTCTCGGCGATCTCTTTAGTGACGGCGCGGTATCAGGCACGGCAGCTTTACAACCAACTCGATAAGTACACGACGCAAGCCGAAGATCTCGAGATTGATTGGCGTAAGTTGCAGTTGGATCGCGCGCAGGCGTCTCGTAATGCCCATGTCGATAAAGTTGCACGCGAAGAGCTTCGTATGAACGTCATCGCGCCGGAACGCACAATCTACGTCAGCCAGCCCTCGGTCAGTCAGCCTGCCGCGAGTCAGCCAGCCACAGCTGCTGGGGGTCGCAGATGAAGCACATGCCGTTCTTCAATAACCCGATGCTTAAAGTGCCCTATCCGTTGTGGCGCGGACGCTTGGTGTTGTCGTTGATCGGCGTTGCCTTTTTGGCGTTGGTGGCGAGGGCAATCTACTTGCAGGGCTTCACCACTGATTTTCTGCAGCAGCAAGGCGAAAAACGCTACGAGGTGACGCAGGCGCTGTATGCCAGTCGAGGCAAGATACTGGACCGTAATGGGGTCGTGTTGGCTGCGAGCATTCCGGCACGGGCGATAGGTTTCACACCAAAGCACGCACAGCCGATCAGTGCTGAGCGCTTGAAGAAATTAGCTGAGCTGCTTGACATGCCGGAGGCCGATCTCAGCACGAAGATCGATCCAGAGAAAAAGACATTCATTTATTTGAAGCGCCAGGTGCCCATCGAGGTCGCCCAGCAGATACAAAAAATGCGTGTGCCAGGCATAAGCTTGCACAGAGATAATCGTCGCTACTACCCTGAAGGTGAAGTAGCGGGCAATATCGTTGGCCTCAATACACTGGACGACCACGGCCAAGAAGGTGTTGAGCTCGCGTTTAACGATCAGTTGGCCGGGAAAGGTGGAAGCCGCCGCATCTTGCGCGATCGAATGGGACGTCAGATTGATGACGTAAAAGATGTGGATCTGGCAGTGGATGGTCGTGACATTCAGTTATCAATTGATACGCGGATCCAGTATCAGGTTTATCGCGCGTTGCAAGAAGCGATGGTGACAAATAAGGCGAAAGGTGCTGCCGCAGTCGTCATCGATATCAAATCAGGTGAGATCCTGGCTTTGGGCAATATGCCAACGTATGATCCGAACAAGCGAGAAACATTTCGCAGCGGCAATATGCGAAATCAAGCGCTCACTGATACGTTTGAGCCTGGTTCGATCATGAAGCCCTTCACGGTGGCGCTGGCACTTGAGCTCAACCGTATTACGCCAGCGACACAGTTCCGGACTGGCAATGGAAAATTCACCTATCAAGGTGCAACCATCAGTGATGTGAGTGCGAACGGAACGCTCGATCCAGCAGGTATTTTGCTCAAGTCCAGCAATATTGGCATGACCTTGATTTCAGAAAAGCTCGAGTCCCGCGAAATGTGGACGCGCTTTAATGAGCTCGGCTTAGGTCAAATGCCTCAGACGGGCTTTCCAGGAGAGGTTCCTGGTCGCTTGCGTCCGTGGGAGCGCTGGCGCTTGATTGAGAAGGCGACCATGTCCTATGGTTATGGCTTGTCTGTGTCGTTATTACAGATGGCGCGCGCCTATTCAGTGTTTGCGCGCGATGGGGACATGGTGAGCTTAAGCTTGATAAAGCGAGACCAACCGCCACCCACGATTCAAGTTTATCCACCTGAAGTCGCGCGGCGTGTGCGCTTGTGGCTCGAGGCCGCAGCGGGCCCTGAAGGTGCAAAGGCCGCGCAAGTGCAAGGCTACCGTGTGGCAGGCAAAAGCGGTACCGCGCGCAAAATTGTCGATCGTAAATATAGTACGAGTCGCTATCGCGGCTCTTTTGTCGGCTTCGCGCCGGTATCCGATCCTCGGATCGTTGTCGCGGTGACCATTGATGAGCCGAGTTCGGGTGTGTATTACGGCGGACGTGTTGCAGCGCCTGTTTATGCAAGTATTGTGGGTAGCACCCTACGGATTATGGGCGTTCAGCCTGACGCACCTTTTGCTTCGACGGTTGCGACGACGCAGGGAGGCGCGCGATGATTCGTGCAGAACTGTTCGCCAAAGACACATCCACCCGCGCACTCATTGAAAAGCTCGGTGCGACAGTCAAGGCTGACGCCCAGTTGCATATGGATTCACGGACCGTGCAGGCGGGCGATATTTTTATTGCATGCCCTGGCGTGATTGGTGATGCACGAGTCTTTTTGGACGAAGCGATTCAGGCGGGTGCTGCCGCGATTGTGGTGCACGTTGACCGTGCAAGTGAATGGCAAGATCGGTCAGCCACTGTTCCGATTTATGGTGTCGAGAATCTGACTGCCCGAGTCGGGGAGTTAGCCGACGCTTGGTATGGCCAGCCCTCGGCGCAGCTTTGTGTCGTTGCAGTGACTGGTACGAATGGCAAAACAAGTTGTGTGCAGTGGTTGGCTCAATCACTGCGTAGTGAGGGCGTCGCCGTTGGCACCATTGGTACGTTGGGCGTGACTTACCCCGATGGTTTGCGCGCAGCTGGACAGCTGACGACCCCTGATGTCGTGTCTGTGCATCGTACTCTGGCCGAGATGCGTGCGCGTGGTGCTGAGGTTGTGGCATTAGAGGCGTCGTCAATTGGTCTAGACCAAGGACGCTTGAACGGCGTACGTATCGCGCATGCAGCATTTACAAATTTGTCGCGTGACCACCTCGATTACCACATGACAGTGCAAGCGTACGAAGCAGCAAAGCTTCGCTTGTTCACACATGCAGGTCTCCAGGGGATCGTACTCAATGTCGATGACCCCGTTGGCGTAAAGGTAGCACGTTCGGCCGAAGTGCCGGTGACTACCTTTAGTCTGTCACGTCAGGCAGATTCGGCGAATCTGACGGCACGAGACCTTTCTACTAATGCGCGTGGCGCAGCCTTTGTTTTGTGCGAACAGGCGGAGTGCGTTGAAGTACAGACGCAAGTGCTTGGCGCACATAACGTTGCAAATCTTTTATGTGTAGCAGGGCTCTTGCGTCAGCTGGGCTGGAGCCTATCTCGTGTGGGCGCAGCCTTTGAGAAAATTGAGCCTGTCAGCGGCAGGTTGCAACGGATTTATCCAATTGTTTCGCACGAGCCGAGTCCAACGGTTGTAGTGGATTACGCGCATACGCCCGATGCGTTGGAGCGGGTGTTGCGCACTTTGCATATCGTTGCCCAAAGCCGTCGTGCAAAATTGTGGTGCGTATTTGGCTGCGGTGGGAATCGGGATGCAGGCAAGCGTTCTCTGATGGGTGCTGTAGCGCAAAAGCTTGCCGATCGTGTTGTTGTGACCAGCGATAACCCGCGTGACGAAGCGCCCCAGGCCATTATTGCGGACATTATTGCGGGCTTGGCGAGTGGCACAGCGAACGTGTTGATTGAGGCCGATCGCGCTCAGGCGATTCTGCATGCGGTACTCGGCGCTGATCCCGAGGATATCGTCTTGCTTGCTGGTAAAGGGCATGAGGCCTATCAAGAAGCGAATGGTCAGCGCATCGCTTTTGACGACGGTCAATGGGCTCAGGCTGGTTTGATATTGCGCCAAGGGCTTAGCGTCCAGACTGACTCCAGAAAACTTGAGGCAGGGTCGGTATTTTTAGCCCTACGCGGGGAAAATTTTGATGGGCATGACTATCTAGGTCAAGTGGCTGCTGCGGGTGCAGTCGCAGCGTTTGTGGATCAGCCCGATACCAACGTGCCGCTGCCGCAGATTGCGTTGGGAGATACACGCGCAGCGTTGCTGACACTTGGACGCGCATGGCGCAAGCAGTTTTCGATACCTATCATCGCAGTGACTGGTAGTAACGGCAAAACAACGACTAAGGAAATGATCGCCTCGATTCTTTCCGCATGGGTCGGTGAGGAAAATCGGTTAGCGACTGCGGGCAATCTGAACAATGAGCTAGGTGTGCCGCTGACGCTGCTCAGACTTCGTGCGCAACATCGCGTTGCTGTCATTGAGTTGGGAATGAATCATCCTGGCGAGATCGGTGTTCTTGGCAGTGTGACACTGCCAACGGTTGCGCTAGTCAATAACGCTCAGCGCGAACATCAAGAGTTTATGGTGAGCGTTGAGGCGGTCGCACTCGAGAACGCCGCTGTATTTGATTCGCTCATGCCTGGCGGCACGAAAGTCTTTCCCTCGGATGATGCGTTCACCTCGCTGTGGGCCGGCTTGGCGAGTCAGCATGCATCAAGTACGTTTGGGCTGACTGCGCCAGCGCGTGTGTGGGCCAGTGATATCGAGTCAGATGTTTTAGGTTCTAGCTTCGTACTGCACACACAGTTCGGGCAATCAGAAATTGTTTTGCCTGTGCCAGGGATGCATAACGTGCGTAACGCACTTGCTGCGACAGCGTGCGCGCTGGCGAGCGGGGCTTCGTTGGCCGCCGTCGCGCAGGGGTTGCAGGGCTTTCGCGCTGCGAATGGCCGCATGCAGCCGCACCGTCTCGCAGATGGTCGAGTTTTGATTGATGATACATACAACGCGAATCCCGACTCTGTTCGGGCTGCGATCGATGTGTTGGCAAGCTTGCCGTCGCCGCGTGTGCTAGTTCTAGGGGATATGGGTGAGGTAGGTAATAACGGACCGGCCATGCACACAGAAGTTGGTGCGTATGCGCGTGCACGTGGTGTCGACACACTGTTGACCTTAGGCGATGCCACGCGTGACAGCGCTCAAGCCTTTGGGCAGGGAGCGAACCATTGTGAATCGCCAGAACAGGCGTGCGAGTTGCTTGGCAAGATGCCGATAGCCAGTTTGCTCGTGAAGGGATCGCGGTTTATGCGCATGGAGCGTGTGGTGCGCGGATACATAGAAAGATTTGGGACAACTCCCGGGGAAGTGGTGAAGCATGCTGTATGAGTTGTTCGGTTGGCTGGCAGATAACCACGTACGTGGTTTTGGCGTGTTTGAGTACATCACGCTACGTGCCGTGTTGGCGTGCGCCACCTCTTTGTTGATTGGTTTATTGGCGGGCCCTTGGGTTATTCGGAAGTTGACCGAACTGAAAATTGGTCAGGCTGTACGAAGCTATGGGCCCGAGTCCCATCTGGTCAAAACAGGCACCCCCACGATGGGTGGTGCACTTATTTTGATCGCTATTGGTTTGAGTACTCTTCTTTGGGCTGATTGGAGCAACCGCTTTGTTTGGGTTGTTTTGCTGGTGACCTTTGGTTTTGGCTGGATCGGTTGGGTCGATGACTATCGCAAGGTCGTACATCGCGATCCAGAAGGGATGCCTGCCCGCCAGAAGTTTTTCTGGCAAGCCTTGATTGGTTTGGTCGCGGCGGTTTATCTAACTTTTGCCATCTCGGCGCCTGGAACGAGCAACGTATGGCCCTTGATGCGTGACTGGGTGAATAGTGGCTTTACGTTGGTGTTACCAACGCGCACTGACTTGATCGTGCCGTTTTTTAAGACCGTTAGCTATCCGCTTGGTGTATTTGGTTTTGTATGTTTGAGCTGGTTTGTGATTGTTGGAACAAGTAATGCGGTCAATTTGACTGACGGACTTGATGGCTTGGCGATCATGCCGACAGTGATGGTTGGCTCGGCATTGGGCGTATTTGCTTATGTCGTCGGTCGTGTCGACTATTCGCGCTATCTACTGTTCCCATATATTCCCGGCGCCGGTGAATTGATGGTGCTGTGTGCCGCACTTGCTGGAGCCGGATTGGCGTTCTTATGGTTTAACGCCTATCCCGCTCAAGTTTTTATGGGTGATGTGGGTGCTCTCGCGTTGGGTGGCATGCTGGGAACAATTGCCATTATTGTGCGGCAGGAAATCGTTTTGTTCATCATGGGCGGAGTGTTCGTTGTTGAAACCCTCTCTGTGATGATGCAGGTCGCATGGTTCAAATACACCAAACGGAAGTATGGAACCGGACGTCGCATACTCCGCATGGCACCTTTGCACCATCACTTTGAAGTCGGTGGTTGGAAAGAGACGCAAGTGGTTATTAGATTCTGGATTATCAGCATGATGCTGGTACTTGTTGGTTTGGCGTCACTCAAAATTCGATGAACGATACGACTACCGTTGCCGTTTTTCCTTCTCGCGTCCTGATCGTTGGACTTGGCGAGACAGGTATTGCTGCTGTGCGCTGGTGCGTTCGTCAGGGGGCAAGCGTACGCGTGGCCGATACTCGGTCAACGCCTGCTGGCCTTGAAGCACTGCGCCAAGATCTTCGTTCTATTGAAATTGAGTTTCACCTCGGTTGCGATGTGTTTGCCGAGTCCTTATTAGATGAAGTGGATGCTTTGGTGTTGAGCCCCGGGCTTGCACCTGGTATGTCTCCTGTCCGCGAGTTACTTGATGCTGCGCGGGCAAGGTCGATCGAAATCATTGGTGAGATTGAGTTGTTCGCGCGGGCGCTCGTGCAACTCAAGGACGAGAGGGGGTATGCGCCCAAAGTATTAGGGATCACTGGGACCAATGGCAAGACGACTGTCACAGCGCTCGCTCGCCATATGTTGACCGCCGCCGGCATGAATGCACGTGCTGCTGGAAACATTAGCCCAGCTGCCTTGCATGCCCTGAGTGACGCACTAGATTCCAATGATTTGCCCGATGTCTGGGTTCTGGAGCTGTCTAGTTTTCAGCTCGAAACGACAAAGAGTTTGCGCTGCACAATGGCAGCTGTGCTGAATCTTACGCAGGATCACCTAGATTGGCATGTGACCATGGAGGCGTATGCCTCGGCAAAGGCTCGCATTTTTGATATGGCTGATACGCTGCTCGTGAACCGAGATGATGCGCAAGTCATGAGCATGGTCAACTCCATCGGCGCCTTAAATGTGCGCAGTTTCGGTCGCGATGTGCCTATGCTGGCTGGTGATGTAGGCATTGATATCAATAACGGCGTGACTTGGTTGTGCATGAGTGAGCCCACCGAGTTTGAAGACGACTTGCCGACGCCGGTCAAGCGCAAAAAGAATGCGCCTGAACCACAGAGGCAGCCCGGAAGAACTGTTCGCATGATGCCGGCCGATGCCCTGGGCATCAAAGGCATGCATAACGCCTTGAATTGCCTCGCCGCACTATCGCTTGCGCGCGCATGTGGTGCTGGCCTTGCGCCAATGTTGCGTGCAGCGACTGAGTATCTTGGCGAACCCCACCGCATGGAGTTTGTTCGTACTGTTGGCGGCGTCGACTTCTTTAATGATAGTAAAGGGACCAATGTCGGAGCGACGGTGGCTGGGCTGGACGGCCTCGGACGTCGCTTCGTGTTGATTGCTGGAGGCGTCGGTAAGGGGCAGGACTTCTCACCACTCGGACTTGTCATTGCGAAGCATGCTCGGGCGGTCATCCTCATCGGACAGGATGCAAATCTGATTGCGCAGGTGTTAAGTCCGAGTGCTGTGCCGATTGATTTCGCGACTGATATGCAAAATGCGGTAGTGCGAGCGTTTGCGCATGCAAGTGAAGGTGATGCAGTGGTCTTGTCGCCCGCTTGCGCGAGTTTTGATATGTTCCGTAACTATCCGCACCGTGGACAAGTTTTTTCTGACGCTGTTGTTGAGTTGGCGCTTGAGCAAGGGGAGGTGGTGTGAGCCTCTTTGCTGACCTGACCGCGAGTGTCAATGCCGTGCCCCCTGGGCGCACAACGATGCGCAATTATGACTTGGCGTTGATCGTTGCCACGGCCATTTTGGTTGGCATCGGCATTCTGATGGTGTATTCAGCTGCGATCGCGTTGGCGGATGGGCCGCGCGGGCAAAACTTTAGCCGTTACTCATTCGTTATACGTCAATCGGTCTTTGCTGTGGTTGGTACTTTCTTGGCCACATTGGTCCTGACGGTACCCATCGAGTCATGGCGCAAGACCTGCATATGGTTTTTTGGTTTTGCGGTGCTCTTGCTTGTATTGGTCTTGATTCCTGGAATTGGACGTAAAGCAAATAACGCTTGGCGTTGGTTGCCCCTTGGGCCCTTGACCTTCCAGCCCTCCGAGATGATGAAGCTCGCGATGGTGATATTTACAGCAGACTATGTAATACGCAAGCAGGAATATATCCAAAGCTTTAGGCGTGGCTTTTTACCGATGGCTGTGATTCTCGGTGTTGTTGCATTTCTGCTAATGAAAGAGCCAGACCTTGGAGCGCTGATAGTCGTCGTGTGTATTGCGATGGGAGTTTTGTTTCTAGGCGGAATCAATGCACGGATTTTTTCGGCGCTAGTGGGTGGATTGCTCTTTGCGTTCTCCATGGTGATTTGGCTTTCCCCGTGGCGACGTGAACGCGTGTTCGCGTATTTGGATCCTTGGAATCCAGACTATGCGCAGTCTAAAGCGTACCAACTATCGCATTCGCTCATGGCGATCGGTCGAGGTGAGTGGACTGGTGTAGGCCTTGGCGGCAGTGTCGAGAAGTTGCACTATCTGCCAGAGGCGCACACTGACTTTATCGTCGCAGTGATCGGCGAAGAACTCGGATTTATCGGGATCGCCTTGGTCATCGCTTTGTTTGCGATCATTATTTATCGCTGCTTTGAAATCGGTCGGCAGGCTATTGCGATGGAACGAGTGTTCGGCGGGTTGATCGCGCAAGGCGTTGGCGTATGGTTTGGCGTACAGACATTCATCAATATCGGTGTGTGCTTAGGCTTGTTGCCCACCAAAGGCTTGACGTTGCCGCTCGTCAGTTATGGTGGATCGGGCATTCTGATGAATTTGATCGCGATCGCGGTGGTCTTGCGCGTTGACTTTGAAAATCGCAATTTGATGCGGGGAGGAAGAGCATGAGCGTGATCTCCCCAGTCGTTCTCATTATGGCAGGCGGTACTGGAGGTCACATCATGCCTGGCCTGGCTGTTGCCGACGTACTGCGTGACCGAGGCTGGACAGTGCGCTGGTTGGGGCATCCTGAAAAGATGGAAGGCAAGCTCGTTCCTGCACGGGGCTACGAGTTATGCCCGCTGCGCTTCGCTGGCTTACGTGGCAAAGGGTTTGTGGATCAACTCAAGGCGCCGTTCCGTTTCGTGCGTGCGCTGACCCAGGCTTGGGGGCATTTCACACGCGTCAAACCAAACGTCGTTCTTGGTATGGGCGGCTATGTTGCATTCCCTGGTGGCGTTGTGAGCGCCTTGCGTGCAAAACCATTGGTGCTGCATGAACAAAACGCGATCGCTGGCATGACAAATAGATATCTGTCACACCTGGCTCGGCGTGTGCTGAGTGGATTTCCAGGCGCGCTTTCGGGCGCCGAGGTGGTTGGCAACCCAGTACGTGATGAGGTTGTGCGTCTTGCCGAACCGAGCGAGAGATATGGACAGCGAAGTGGGGCGTTACGTGTGTTAGTCGTGGGTGGAAGTCTTGGAGCGACGGCATTAAATACAGTGCTGCCTCAAGCCTTTGCGCACATGCCGTCGCTGATGCGTCCGATTGTGACGCATCAGGCGGGGGCTCAGCATATTGACGCGCTGGGCCGTGCGTATGCGGACGCAGGGGTGCAGGCGCATTGCGTAGCATTCATCGACGATATGGCGAGCGCATTGGGTCAGACTGATTTGTTGATCTGCCGTGCAGGCGCGATGACAGTTGCAGAAGTTTCGGCCGCTGGCGTAGCCGCCTTGTTTGTTCCATTCCCGTTTGCCGTAGACGATCATCAGACCGCAAACGCAAAATTTTTGACTGATGCTGGAGCGGGCTGGGTGTTGCAACAGAAGGATATGACCGCAGAGGTTCTCGCGCAATGGTTATCGCTTCGCACACGTGAAGAGTTGTGTGGTGTTGCACAGCGTGCCCGCACACATGCTCAGCCGCACGCCGCGCAGCGGATTGCTGATATTTGCGAAGAGTTGGCCGGAGGCAAGGTATGAAACATCGTCTTCAGCACATTCACTTCGTCGGAATCGGTGGCTCTGGCATGAGCGGTATCGCCGAAGTGTTGTTAAATCTGGGTTATCGGATTTCAGGATCGGACCTCGCACATTCTGCCGTGACACAACGACTTCAGGCGCTTGGTGCAACCATTGCCCTGGGGCATCAGAAAGAGAACGTTCTTGGCGCGGATGCGATTGTGACCTCTACCGCGGTAGCGAATAACAATCCAGAAGTGATCGCTGCGCGCGAAGCTCGGATACCTGTTGTTCCGCGCGCCGTGATGCTGGCCGAATTAATGCGTCTTAAACGCGGCATTGCGGTGGCTGGTACGCACGGCAAGACCACAACGACGAGCTTGGTTGCGAGCGTGCTCGCGGCGGGCGGGATGGACCCCACATTTGTCATTGGTGGTCGCTTGAACTCCGCAGGCGCCAATGCGGGTCTGGGGGCAGGAGACTACATTGTTGTGGAGGCAGACGAGTCTGATGCCTCGTTCTTGAATTTGTTACCTGTGATGGCCATCATCACCAATATTGATGCTGATCATATGGATACATATGGGCACGATATTGCAAAGCTCAAGAGTGCTTTTGTTGAATTCACGCAGCGTCTGCCATTTTATGGAAGCGCAATTGTTTGTTCAGACGATGCGAATGTACGTGACATCATTCCTTTTGTCTCACGACCACTTATTACCTATGGATTGAATGCTGACGCACAGTTTCGTGCGTCGAATGTCCGTGCGGCGGGAACGCGCATGCAGTTTGATGTCTCGCGTACAACGCGGCAAGGCACTTTGCCGTTGCTCTCAATAGATTTGAGTTTGCCTGGCAAACATAACGTGCTGAACGCGTTGGCGGCGATCGCTGTGGCGACTGAGCTCGGTGTAGATGATCTCGCAATCGCGAAAGGCTTGTCAGGCTTCCGTGGCGTTGGTCGACGCTTCACCCAAATCGGTGATTTTGCAGCCACGAAAGGCGGTACGTTTAGCGTCATTGATGACTATGGTCACCACCCGGTTGAAATGGCTGCTACGTTGGCTGCCGCCCGTGGTGCATGGCCGCAGCGTCGTATCGTTCTAGCCTTTCAGCCACATCGTTACACACGCACGCGGGATTGTTTTGAGGACTTTGTCAAAGTGCTCAGTTCGGCGGATGCAGTCTTGCTCACTGAGGTATATGCCGCAGGCGAACCTGCCTTGGTCGCAGCCGATGGAAGAGCGCTCGCGCGTGGTGTCCGTGTTGCTGGCAAGGTCGAGCCAGTATTCGTTGAGGACGTTGCCGCCATGCCAGAGGCCATTAAAAACTTTGCGCAAGATGGTGATGTGGTCATCGTGATGGGCGCGGGCTCTATTAGCAAAGTGCCGGATCAAATTGGGGGGTTGCGATGACGCATCCGATGGGTCGTGTGGGGGTCCTGTATGGCGGCAAGTCTGCTGAGCGCGAGGTCTCGATCATGTCTGGCACCGGCGTGCACGCTGCGCTGGTCAGTCAAGGTGTGGATGCACATTTGTTTGACACCGGTTCGCGTAGTTTGGGTGAACTGGCAGACGCAAAGTTCGATCGGGTGTTTATCGCGCTGCATGGTCGCTTTGGCGAAGATGGCACCCTACAAGGTGCTCTGGAGCTGTTGGGAATTCCTTATACCGGGAGTGGTCCGATGGCATCCAGCCTCGCAATGGACAAGATTATGACCAAGCGAATCTGGATTGAGGCGGGTTTGCCCACACCGGGTTATGCGGCCTTACACGATGCGCAAAGTGTAAGTAGCGCGGTTGAGCGATTGGGTCTACCTCTCATGATGAAGCCTCCGCACGAAGGCTCGACACTCGGTATTGTCAAGGCGACGCGAGCAGAGGATGTTGTGGGTGCATATCAGCACGCAGCGCAGTATGACGATGTCGTGTTGGCTGAGCAGTTTATTTCTGGGCGCGAATTGACGGTAGCGATTTTGGGTGGCGGCGAATCCGCACGCGCCTTACCGCTCATTGAGATTGTTGCGCCAAACGGCAATTACGATTACCAAAATAAATATTTCTCAGATGACACGCGTTACTTGTGTCCGGCACCGATCGAACCGGCCCTTGCCGCGCACATCGCACAAATTAGCGTTCGGGCGTATCGAGCGCTTGGTTGTGAGGGCTGGGGGCGTGCAGATGTCATCCTTGATGCGGCAGGCAAAGCTTGGCTCATTGAGATGAACACTTCCCCTGGAATGACAGGACACTCGCTTGTGCCAATGGCCGCTAAAGCAGTTGGAA
>JACCED011385132.1_pt1 | contig 12457 bp, 6 predicted proteins | sample 7455021 | NCBI WGS metagenome assembly JACCED01 (sample SAMN15323456, study PRJNA562643) | freshwater metagenome | isolation source: river surface water | place: USA:Blue River Watershed | collected 2017-08-19
GCTGAGCAGTTTGAAAATGGCATTGTCGCGACGGTTCACCAACTAGCCACGCGCGCAGGAGTCGAGGCCTTTAAGGAAGGCGGCAACGCTGTCGACGCCGCGGTCGCCGCAGGCCTAGCACTGGGCGTGGTTGACACCCATAACTCAGGACTTGGAGGCGGTTGCTTTATGCTGATTCGGAAGGCTTCTGGTGAAGTAGTGGCGCTCGACGGCAGGGAGACCGCGCCGAGGGCTGCGCACCGGGACATGTTTCTCAGAGGGGCACATGCGGTTCCCGAATTAAGTCGTAGCGGTGCGCTTGCACCGGCTGTTCCCGGAGAAGTTGCCGCATTTGAGGAAGCGGTGGAACGTCATGGGAAACTTCCCTGGAAGAGGCATTGTCTAGCTGCAGCCGCTCTGGCGGAAAATGGTTTCGCCGTGACGAAGAACTACGAGAGGCGCCTTGCTTCAGTGAGAACCGAAATTTCAAAATTCAACGCCTCCCGCGAAATCTTTACTGACAAATCTGGCGACACATGGCGTGCAGGCCAAAATTTAAAGCAGTCTGATTTGGCTCAAACGTTGCGAGCTCTGGGAGAGGGCGGGAAAAATTGGTTTTATAAAGGCCCGTTTGCAAGACGGACCGCAGAGTGGATGAAGGAAAACGGGGGCTTGATCACGGAGCACGACTTTGCTGAGTATGCAGTGAAAAGGCGCTCTCACCTCGAAACACAGTACCGTGGATATACGATTATCGGGTTCCCTCCGCCCAGTTCCGGCGGCGTGCACGTCGGACAGATTCTAAATATTCTCGAGTTTTTCGATTTAAAGTCGATGGGACAAGGCTCGGCGGATTTCATCCATGTGGTGGCCGAGGCGATGAAGCTCGCCTTTGCCGACCGCGCCTTCTGGCTCGGAGACCCCGGCTTCACGAAGGTGCCACGAGGCCTCACGGACAAAGAATATGCGAGGGCGCTTGCGCGGCGGATCGATCTTCGAAACGCGACAAAGGTGCATGGCCATTCGATTCCCCCAGACTCAACAAGCGATGTTTTTGAAAAGCACACCACTCACTTTTCCGCAGCGGACGCTGAAGGGAATTGGGTTGCATGTACTGCGACCATCAACACCACCTACGGCAGCAAGGTCGTCGTCCCCGGCACCGGCGTTGTGCTCAACAATGAGATGGATGACTTTTCAGCTGAGCCGGGCGCACCGAATGCATTTGGCCTGATCGGCGGAGAAGCGAACGCGGTTGCGCCTGGTAAACGCCCGCTATCCAGCATGTCACCGACAATCCTTCTGCGCGACGGCGAACCGGTCCTCAGCGTCGGAGCCGCCGGCGGCCCTACAATCATCTCCCAAACGCTCCTAGCAATCATTCAATTTGTAGATTTCGAAGAATCTGTACCGAGCGCCTTGGCAAAACCAAGATTCCACCAGCAGTGGATCCCTGACGAATTGAGGATCGAAGAATCTGTGACGCCTGCAGTGCGTGATGAGTTGTCTCGCCGCGGACACGCTCTGAAGGTTGTGGACTCCATAGGTGCGTGTCAGGCGGTGGGAAAACGCGCCGAGGTGCAGTCGTTTGAGGGTGCGAGCGACCCTCGGGTTGCAGAGGGCGAGGCGAGAGGCTTTTAGGCGCGTCCCGCCGAAGTCCGCACCAGAGGCTGCATCAGTTCAAGCTCGCTCGAATCTGGCAGCGAAGGCACCGTCCACGCGATCCGTATGGGGAAGGACGAAGCGCTCCTCCACAAGCCGCAATTCCGGGCACGCCAAAAGAGCCTCGCGCACCACTTCCTGATTTTCCTCAGGTTCGATTGAACAGGTGCTGTATACGAGAACCCCACTCGGTTTGAGTAAAGGCACCGCCCGGCGAATAAAGGCAAGCTGCTGGACCGGCATTCGAATGAAATCCTCTTGCGTAAGACGCCAACGCACGTCCACTCGCCTGCGAATCACGCCGGTATTTGAACACGGGACATCCAGCAGAATTCGATCAAACGGCGCATCGAGCAGAGGTGATCCGTGTTCGGGAGGCGTTAAAAAATCCGTCTCCAACACCCTCACCGCCGAGGCTCCGAGCCGAGTAACATTCTCGCGAAGCCTCGCCGCCCTCGAAGGAAAAATTTCGCACGCGATCAAATCCCCGCGATTGTCCATTTTCTGTGCGATATAGGTTGTTTTGCCCCCGGGCGCGGCACAGGCGTCAAGGACCCTTTCGCCAGGCTGGGGATCCAATAAATCTGGGGCTAAAAGCGTGCTAGGATCCTGCATATACCCGAGGCCAGCGCCCAACTCTTCCCGAGGCACCTGTGAGACGCAGAGGATATCAGGGTGAAAATCAGAGCAAATCCCCTCACCCGACGAGAAAGGAAAGGCTGAGGATTGGATTCCTGGGCACTTTATGCGGTTGATGCGGAAAAAGCTTTCGGACGGCAAATTCTGTGTCTCGCAAAGCTGCGCAGCCGCCTCCGCTCCGAATCTTTTTTCCCAACGCTCCCAAAGAAAATCCTGAGTGGAAACCCGAACCGGGCTTGGCTGCGACGCGAGCTTAACTTTCAGCATTTCGATTTCCCGAACCGAACGGCGCAGACAAGCGTTTACCAATCCCCGCGATCGAGGCGGCGCAACACCCACTGTCTCGAAAACCGCAGCATGCGGTGGAATCCGCATGTGGAAGATCTGGTACAAACCGACACGAAGCGCGTTTTTGGTTAAAACATCGAGTGGTTGGGGACGCACTTCTCCAATGAAAAAATCCAATGAACGCAGTCTGCGCAGAACACCGAAGAAAAGCTCCATCAACAGCGCGCGATCAACAGGAGGCATCGAGTGGCGCTCCAAAGTTGAATGCAGTATTTCGTCGGAAAAAGTCGTCCCTTTCTCCCACTCAAGCAACGCACGCACACACAACTGCCTCGGATTGGACGACATTTTTGGATCTTGGCGTGAACTGCTCACAACGATGAACCGCCGCTGGCAGTTCGCTGCCAATCACATCATGTTGGCCGCCACTTCAGCCATTGGACTTCGCTCTCCTTTGAACAAATTCACATGAGCCATGAATCCCTGCCCCTGCAGACGATTCCGCGTGTACACAAGACCGTTGGTGTGGGCATCGACGTAAGGGTTATCGATCTGGCCCAAATCGCCGATTAAAATAATTTTGCTCCCGCGACCCATGCGCGTGACAAGCGTTTTGGCCTCGTGAGGAGTGAGCTGCTGGGCCTCATCGACGATAAAAATCGAGCGGGGTATCGATCGTCCGCGGATATGGGTGATGGCTTCAACTTCGAGCAATCCAGACTGGAGAAGAGGTTCGTACGGCTTTGCTTTTCCGAGGACCCCCTCAGCGCGTCCGTTTGCGTTGCCTTTATAAGCGCCCTCTACGGCCGAGGACTTCCTCGCACTTGCGCGCTTTTTTTCAAACTGCTCTGGCTTGCGCGGGCGAGCCAGCAAATGCTCGAGTGCGTCGTACGCAGGCTGCAGCCAGGGCTGCATCTTTTCCTCCATGCGTCCCGGAAGGTACCCAATGTCCTTCCCTGTTGGCATGATGACCCGGGTAATCAGCATCTTTTCGTACTCGCCATTCTGAACCTGCTCGAGAGCGGCCCCGACCGATAGTAGCGTTTTGCCGGTGCCCGCCTTGCCGTACACAGTGACCAACGTGATCTCGGGGTCGTACAGCGCGTCTAGCAGAAATCGCTGGCCCAAGTTGAGCGCCTGGAGACTCCGACCGCCACGGATGGTCAAGTGATCTCGCCGCAGTGTCCGGAACTGTCCGTTACCGCAATGACGCGCGGGCACACCATGGCCGTGGCTCTCATTGCTCCCGACTATCAGATACTCGTTCGCAAGAAACCGCCCGGCCTCCTCGGGGATCTCAATGTGCCCTTCACTCGCGAACGCCTGCAAGCGCCTGCCAGGCAGATCGAGGTGGCTGTAATCCTCAGCTCCGCTCTGCTTTTGAGTGCGCCGGATGTCGTGGTCGTCCTCAACCCGGTCCGTCTTGTAATCCTGCGCCTCAAGCCCAAGAGCACGAGCCTTCAACTGCAGGTTCAAGTCTTTCGTTACCAATATGGTCGGAAGCGGTTCAGTGTCTGCCAGATGCGCGGCCACCGCCAGAATCCGGTTATCCATCCGCGAAAAGTCAGGAAAGAGGCTCTGGGCGCGGGCGAACCGCTGGCTCCCCGAGACTTGGCGCCACTCTCCCTGCTCAAACCTGACCTGGGGATTCAAGCAAACCCTTAGCTTCCCGCCGCTGGGAAGATCCACACCCGCTTGCATTTGCAAAAAACTCGGGAAGCATTCATTCAGCTTCCGGTGCACCTCACGCGCATTCGCACCCCGGGTGGTGTTCTCTGGTTTAAATTTATCCAGCTCCTCAAGCACTTCCACCGGAATCCAGACGGTGTTGTCCTGAAATTGAAACATCGACTGCGGGTCGTGCAGTAAAACGTTTGTGTCTAACACAAAGTGCTTCCGAGTGGACGGCGGGGTGGCGTGCATGAGCGAGTATTCGCACAACCTCTACACAAGAGGCCTTCTGCGCAACAGCTTTCCTGCTCCCCGCCCCTTCGACACGTTCCAGAAGATCCGCGCGGTCCCCGAAAGACACGCCCCCATCCGCCGGGTTGCACTCCTGCGCCCTAAGGCGGTACATTAAACGCTCCTATGGAAAAAATGATCATCGTCGGCACGGGTTGCGCAGGGTTGACCGCAGCCGTTTACGCCGCACGCGCCAACTTTGCACCACTCGTTCTCGAGGGCCACGAACCCGGGGGTCAGCTTTCAACCACAACTCTTGTTGAAAACTTTCCCGGATTTCCACAGGGCGTCGAGGGACCGGAGCTGATTATGCACATGAAGTCCCAGGCCGAGCGGTTTGGAGCCAGATTTGAATACACAAGCGTCTCCGAGTTTGAACACTCTGAGGGCAAGATCCGCGTCAAACTGGACGACCACTGGAGGGAAACACAGACGCTCGTCATCGCATCAGGGGCCTCGGCAAAGTGGCTTGGCTTGCCGCGCGAGAAGGAACTGATCGGACACGGTTTGACCTCCTGTGCCACCTGTGACGGAGCGTTTTATCGGAACGTCCCGGTTTGCGTGGTCGGCGGCGGGGACTCGGCATGCGAAGAGGCGACTTTCCTGACGCGTTTCGCGTCGAAGGTTTACCTCATTCACCGCAGGGGCACGCTGCGCGCCTCCAAGATCATGGCAGAACGAGCCATCAATCACCCAAAAGTTGAAATGGTTTGGAACAGTGCCCCCGTTGAATATCTCACGGACACGGACGGTGAAATGCGAGGAATCAAAGTCCACAACAGCGCGACAGGCGAGACCTCTGAAATCGAGGTCAAGTGCGTGTTTGTTGCCATCGGGCACACGCCGAACACCGGTCCGTTCCGCGGAAAGCTCGATATGGACGCGGATGGGTACCTAGTTCAACAGCGTGGAACGCACACAAACTTGCCGGGAGTTTTCGCAGCGGGTGACGTGGCAGACCGCACCTACCGGCAGGCCATCACAGCTGCAGGTCAGGGATGCGCGGCTGCGCTGGATGCTGAGCGATACCTCTCCCACGCACACTGACAAAGTCGTATCAACTGTGCCGTTTTTAAACAGCGGAAGATTTCAACCGACCCACCCGCGCCCGCTCACGGCTAGCGCCTCTCTGCTCATTAAAGCTCGAGCCCGAGCCTACCTTCCATGTGGATCGTCCAACTAGCGCTCAGGCGGCCGTACACATTTTTGGTCGCGGCCATCGCATTGCTGTTGATGACCCCACTGGTGCTTCTGCGTACCCCTACGGACATCTTTCCGAACATCAATATTCCTGTCGTATCGGTTATCTGGCAGTACGCAGGAATGAGCGCCCAGGAGATCGAGCAGCGGATTCTCTACGTTCACGAAAGATCTCTTTCCGCGACAGTCAACGACATTGAGCATATCGAATCGAATGCCTACAATGGCGTTGGCATTATCAAAGTTTTCCTGCAGGAGGGTGCATCTGTTGACGGTGCGGTAGCGCAACTCACCGCGATCGCGCAAACGGTCACCCGTTTGATGCCACCAGGACAGACTCCACCCCTGATCCTTCGGTACAACGCTGGGACAGTTCCCGTCATGCAATACTCGCTGACAAGCTCCACATTGTCCGAGGGAGAAATTTACGACACGACGCTGAATAAAATCCGCACCACACTCGCCACAGTGCCGGGTGCGCAAATCCCATGGCCTTACGGAGGCCGGTCCCGTGTCGTCTCCATCGATCTGGATTTGGTGGCTTTGAAAGCCCGCGGTCTCTCCACCCAAGAGATCGTTGACGCGGTCAACTCTCAAGCGCTGATTACGCCGACAGGGACGGCAAAAATCGGCGGAACGGAATACGACATCGAAGTGAACGCAAGTCCGCGCGCACTCGAGGATCTAGCCGAGGTGCCAATAAAGACGGTGGGAAACACTATCATCCGCCTGAAGGAAGTCGGCCAGGTTCGCGACGGGGCGCAACCGCAGATTAATATTGTCCGTCACAATGGAGTCAGGGGCGTACTGCTCACCATTCTCAAAAACGGCCTAATCTCGACGCTCGATGTGGTCGAAGGCATCCGCACGCTCATGCCCAAGGCGATGTCTACTGTCTCTCCGGAAATTGCAGTTGAAGAGTTTTCCGACGAATCCGTATTTGTCCGAACCGCCATCCACGGAGTATTGAAGGAAGGAATCATCGCTGCAGCACTCACCGCATTGATGATTCTACTATTCATCGGATCCTGGCGAAGCACGATCATCATCGCCACCTCGATACCCCTCGCTGTGCTTTCCTCCATTGCAATCCTGAGCGCCCTCGGCGAAACCATCAACCTCATGACCCTAGGCGGACTAGCGCTCGCCATCGGGATCCTCGTAGACGACGCGACTGTTGAGATTGAGAACGTGCATCGACAAATGGACAGCGGCAAGCCGCTCACCCAAGCAATCCTTGATGGTGCGCAGGAAATCGCGCTGCCCGCTTTTGTCTCAACACTGTGCGTTTGCATTGTTTTTGTGCCGATGTTTTTTCTCAAGGGTGTCGCGCAATATCTGTTTGTGCCGCTCGCAAAGGCAGTCGTCTTTGCGATGCTCGCGAGCTACGCGCTCTCGAGAACCCTTGTTCCATCGATGGTCCAATGGTTTTACAAGAACACCGCGCATGGAACGCCCACCCAAGAGCAAGAGGACCGGCAGCGTGGCGGTTGGATGTCACCTGTCAGATTCGTTCAATCCACATTTGAGCAGGGGTTCAGCCGATTCCGCAACGCATACCGCGCAGCCCTTCAATCCTGCATGGACCGAAGGCAAGTGTTCGCTGTGTTTTTCTTGGCTTTGTGCGCAGGCTCAACGCTGATCCTACCGCTTTTGGGGCGGGATTTTTTTCCGAAAGTCGACACCGGACATATCAGGCTGCATTTGCGGGCACGATCAGGAACACGCATCGAGGAAACCGCACAGCTTGTGGAAAAAGTTGACCAATGCATCCGCCGGATTATCCCCGCAGCAGAGCTTGACGGCATTCTTGATAACATTGGGATCCCAAACTCGGGGATCAGCCTGAGCTACTCAAACAATGGTTTGCTCGGAACAGGTGACGCGGACATTCTTATTTCACTGAAACAGGGACACAGACCCACGGCGGAATACGAAAAAACAATCCGCGAAACTGTGGCGCATCAATTCCCTGGAGTTTTATTTTATTTTCTCCCAGCCGACATCGTAAGTCAGACCTTGAATTTTGGAATCCCAGCACCCTTCGACATTCAAATCCGCGGTGGGGACCAAACTGGAAACCGGCAGATTGCAGCACGCCTTGCGGACGAGCTCCGGAAAGTCGCAGGTTTGGTCGACGTTCGCATCCAGCAACCAGCAGACCTCCCCCGGCTCAGCATCGAAGTCGACCGCGAAAAAGCCGCACTGATGGGACTCACGGAACGAGACGTCGCGAACGCGCTCTTGCTGAGCTTGAGCGGCAGCGGTCAGGTCCAGCCGATTTTCTGGCTCAACCCGTTGGTTGGCGTCCAGTACCTCGTAAACTTCAGGGCTCCCGAGGCGGTGATGAATTCCCTCGCGGCGTTAGGCGAGGTGCCCGTCACTCGAAATTCTCCAGGACTGGGCAATGGCCAAATTCTTTCCAATCTTGTGAACATCCGGCGCACTCAAACGGCACCGTTGGTGTCCCACTTTAACATTCTTCCTGTGATCAACGTGTTCGCAGGGGTTTCAGGCCGCGATCTGGGGAGCGTTCTCAGCGACGTTGAACCTATGCTGGCAAGTTTCCGAAAGGAGCTTCCGAGAGGATCGTTCATCGAACTCCGTGGCCAGGTAGATACGATGCACAAAAGCTTCAGGGGGCTTATACTTGGACTCGCGGGCGCAGTGGTGCTGATCTACTTGCTTCTCGTGGTGAACTTCCAAAGCTGGCTCTATCCGTTCATCATCATCAGCGCGCTTCCCGGAGCAGTTGCCGGAGTCGTTTGGGGACTGCATCTCACGCAGACTCCCATGAGCGTCCCTGCCCTGATGGGAGCAATCATGAGTCTCGGGGTGGCGACTGCAAACTCAGTCTTAATCGTCAGCTTTGCAAAAGACCGCGTCCACGAAGGGATGACTCCGGTGGATGCAGCCGTTGAGGCGGGAGTCACTCGCCTGAGAGCCGTCATCATGACGGCCCTTGCGATGATGATCGGAATGGTGCCAATGGCTCTCAGCCTTCAGGAAGCTGGAGAACAAAATGCGCCCCTGGCCCGCGCGGTCATCGGCGGTCTTTTTCTGGCAACCATCGCCACCCTATTTTTCGTGCCATGCGTGTTTGCGATGCTGCGCCGACGGGTGTCGCCAACACGGTCTCAACATCCCAGTGATCCGAGCGAACCCGTGCTCTTAGCGCCGGCCCTGCGGTGAACATCAGCCTACCACTAACTGCCTCGGATTCCCAAAACCTTAGCCAATGAGCAAATCCAATAAAACCAAAGTCGGAATGATCAGCCTTGGCTGTGCAAAAAACCTTGTGGATGCCGAAATTATGCTCGGGGACATCGTCGCGCAGGGTATGGAAATCACAAACGACGCCGACACCGCGGACGTGCTCGTGGTAAACACCTGCGCTTTCATCGACTCCGCCAAGGAGGAATCCATCGAAGCGATCCTAGAGTCCCACGAGAACCGAGGGCTCAAAAAGAGGGCGGGACAGCGGCTCATTGTGACCGGGTGCATGTCCCAACGCTTTTCAAAGGAGCTCTCATCCGAGATGAGCGAAGTCGATGCATTTCTCGGCCTCGATCAGGTTGCCGATGCTGGGAAACTAATCAGAGAAGTGCTCGCTCGACCCGTTGCGCCAGCGCTCAGGGGAACTTCACCGCGATCCACAAAAGCGGCAAAGGTTCTTACTGACGAGGCATGGGAACCCATGAATTTGGTCTCACGGAAGCCAGTTTACATCCCTGACTGGGATACACCCCGCGTACGGTTGACCCCTTCCCACACTGCCTTCACGAAGATCGCCGAAGGCTGCAACCACCCTTGCTCGTTCTGCGTGATCCCCCAAATGCGCGGGCGGCACCGCTCCCGCTCTGTGGATTCGGTCGTCTCCGAAGTCCGCCAACTGGTTAAAGAGGGAGTGAAGGAAATTAGCCTGATTTCGCAAGACACAACCTACTACGGGATGGATTTGTGGGAGCAGAAAGCTGGCCCGAGGCAGCCGGTAGACTCATCCCGCGGAACGTCGCTCACTTCGCTTTTGCGCGAGCTCAATAATATCGAGGGCGACTTTTGGATCCGCCTGCTTTACACCCATCCGGCTCACTGGAGCGAAGAACTCATCCGTTGCATTAATCAATGCGAAAAAGTGGCTCGATACATCGACATTCCACTGCAACACATCCATCCACGGATGCTCAAGTTGATGCAGCGGGAAACCAGCAGCGAGCACATTGAAAACCTCATCACGAACATTAGACGAGGAATTGAGGGAATAAATATCCGGACCACTTTCATCGTCGGGTTTCCAGGCGAGACTGACGAAGAATTTGAGTACCTGCTCGACTTTATTGAGCGCACCCGATTTGAGCGGCTCGGGGTATTCACGTACTCGCAGGAGGAGGGATCCAAAGCTGCAAAAATGGTCGACCAGGTTCCGACAAAGGTCAAACAAGCCCGCTACAGAAAAGCGATGAAGCTGCAGCAGCGCATCGCAAAGCAAATCTCTGAGGCGCAGGTCGGCAAGATCGTGCGTGCGCTCGTCGACCAACCTACCGTCGCGAGAAGCCATGGTGACGCGCCTGATATTGACGGACGCATCCTTCTGAGCAACCCCGGGCCTGTCGGAGAGTTCATCAACGTCAAGATCACTGGAACTCAGGTGTATGACTTGATTGGGGAACCAGTGTGAATCGTGCAGGTCCGCTACCTGCTGCCAAGCCAGCGCGAGCACCGGAAGGCCGCACCCCCAGTTTGACTTTTCCCCAACTTGCCCGTGGCGTGATTCCTGATTAGATTCCCGCCCGATGGCCGATTCCTCTGAGCTCGACAAAAAGAGAGGAACCCGACGTTCACGCTGGATCGTTCGGCCCCTATGGGTCTGCATTCTCGTGCTTTCTGTTCTGGGCGGATTGTCAGTTCCACCACTCGCGCGATTGGCTGCACAAAAGATTTTAAGCGCCAGCGCTTCCGTGTTCGGACTAAGAATTCACGCAACGGTGCACGGTGATTTTTTTTCGCAGCTTCGTCTCACGGATATACGACTCACCCCCCGCTCCGAATCGCACCCGTTTCTCAGAGCGGCCGAACTTAAAGAGTTAACCGTCGATTATGACCTGCGTAGATTCAGGGACGGAGGAATCTGGCGAGTTATCACCGCCATCAAGGTAAAAGACGGACAGTTCCACTTACGCCATGCGGCGGAGCCCTCGCAGACCGCCCCAACGTCCTCCACAGCCTCGCGCATTGATGCGGCCCTCAGATCTGTAATGCGCTTGCCGGGACGTTTCAGCGCAGACATCGATCTCCAGGATATTTCGCTGGATGTCGAAGGCGCGCTACCTCTGACTTCCCTTTCAGATTTAACCCTAGAGCTCCGAAGGGGCGGTCCGGGCAATCTCAAAATCGGAAAAGTCACGCTAGCAAGCGGCATGCAACTGGGCCCGATCGTCTGCCCAGTCACCTCAGATCAAGAGCAACTCACTATTGGGCCCCTGAAGCTCACCCCTGAACTTGAGATTAGCGCCCTCAGCATTGGCGCGGCAAACAGTACCGGCAAGAAGTCAGCCGCAATCCTGCTGGAAGCCTCAGGAGGCACCCTTCGTATTTCACTCGCAGAGCAGGGCTCTGACTGGCATGGCATCATTAGCGGAAAGAATTTCGCGATCGCGCCACTGTTGAAGACCCTCAAAATCAACCCCCAGAGCATCCCAAGCTGCAGGTCTGTTGAGGTTGAGGTGGTGGGCACACCGTTGGATGCCAGAAGTTGGAAAGGCACGGCTTCGATCCAACTCTCCCACCAAACACCAAAAGGCGGGCAGATCATCTCCGAACTCGATGCCGCGATATCCTCTGGTGAGCTGAATATTTTGAATGGACGGATTTTTTCAGATTCAACCAATCTCATTTTTAACGGATCGATACGCAACGACGCGGCCCAAATCTCAGCGGCAACTATCGGTGGAAGCGCATCCATGGATGGAACTTTTGAGGATCTCTCCGAGTGGTTTCCGCAAATTGAAAATCGCTTGCGAGGAAATGCACAAATATCACTTCATGCAGAACTTCAAGGCGGCACTCTCACGCTGCGCCCACGGATTGTTGGCAGCCGGATTGATGCATCACAGGGAACCCACTGGCTTCGCTCAAAAGCCTTGAGCACTGAGGGCGAACTTCAATTTCCGATCAAAGAACTTCTTGATCGAGGCATTCAGGAAACCATAGCGAGCGGGACAAGAAGCGGGAGTGCCCGTTTCGCCACTCTTACGATGACCGCTGCAGAGACCAAGATCGAAGGAACTGACTTCCAAATCAGCACGGATGCGGCGCACTGTTCGGTCGCAATTTCAGACGGCATGGTCAATGTCACAAGCCTCCTGCTCATCTCAGGCAGAAACCAAGTATCAGGTGGCATCAAATTTCGTGTTCCAAAAGCAGCCACAAGTGTGACAGACACAATCAGCGCCGACCTGGAAGCGCGATGCCCGCTCATTCAGGGTGAGACATTGCAAATCGCCGGGCATATTTTCACCGGTTCCATTCAAGCGACACTCAAAGCAAAAGGTGAGAACGGAAGACTCGATGGCAATATCCAGATGATGGGCTCAAACATGCGATGGGGTCGCTGCGGGATTCCATTGGTACGAATAAGAGCTGCTGGGAACGGCGGGAACGTTGTGATTGATGAGTTTTATACCTCGCTCGGGGGCGAGCAAACCGTCCACCTCTCGGGCAGTGCTGA
>JACCED012299659.1_pt1 | contig 12457 bp, 11 predicted proteins | sample 7455021 | NCBI WGS metagenome assembly JACCED01 (sample SAMN15323456, study PRJNA562643) | freshwater metagenome | isolation source: river surface water | place: USA:Blue River Watershed | collected 2017-08-19
TCGTCAGCAGCGGGCCATTCGCTTCGGTTTCCGCGCGCGCCTTGATCCAATCCGGATCGGCCTGGAACTTGGTCCATTTTTCTTCACGCTCTGCCAGCGAATTCCACGCCACCATATAGGTCAGGCTATGGTTGGAATCGCCGATCAGCGTGGTCCAGAAACCCGCCTGGCGAATGCCGTGCTTGTCCCAAAGCTTCAGCGTGATGGTGTCAAACCGCTTCATCAGATCGGGCAGGCGGCCGGGCTGGCAATGATAGATACGAAGTTCATAGAGCATCGTTTTTCTCCTGAGTTATGGGTTAATCCAGTTTGGCGCCGGAGATTTCCACCAGGTCGCGCCAAACGCGATCCTGGCTGCGCACAAATTCCGTGAAGCCTTCCGGCGTATCATCCGAAATGGCCGTGAAACCCAAGGGAATGAGTTTTTCGCCATATTCCTTGTCACGCGCCGCGCCGATGGTGGCGCGATGCAGCGCCTGCACGATAGGTGCGGGCGTACCTGCAGCAGCGGAAATGCAATACCAGAATTCCATATCCATATCGGAACCAGGCAGCAATTCCGCCATGCCGCGCACATTCTCAAGCCCCGCCACTTGTGGTTGGCGTTTCTGGCTGCCGACTGCCAAGGCGCGCAGCTTACCTTCGCGCACATGCGGCATGAGCGCGGGCATACCGTCAAAAATCATATCGACATTACCGGCCAGCAAATCATTCAACCCGGGCACCAAACCACGATACGGCACATGCGAAACTTCGATCCCGGCCGTTCTCATCAACTTGGAAATCGACAAATGGCTGATGGTGCCAAGGCCAGAAGATGCTGCCGTAATTTGCCCGGGCCTGCGTTTTGCGTCAGCCACGAATTCTTCAAAAGTCTTCCAGGGCCGATTGGCATTCACCACGAAGAGTGTTGAACCAACGGAAACACGCGACACATGGGCAAAGTCACGAATGCCATCGAAAGGCATGCCATTGCGGAACAAATATTTATTCGCGAGTAAAATCGTCGCACCGCCCAGAAACAGCGTATAGCCATCGGGCGCACTGCGGGCCACTGCTTCACCAGCGATATTGCCCCCCGCACCGGGACGATTATCGATCACCACGGGCTGGCCAAGCAGCGGTGTCATGCGTTCGCCGACCAAACGCGCGGTGATATCGGCCGCCCCACCTGGGGGAAATGGCACAACCAAGCGCACAGGACGTGAAGGAAAGCTTTGCGCCTGCGCAATGGCTGGCGCGGCAAGCCCCGCAATCAGCGCGGCGCGACGGGTCATTTTGATCATGTTATCCTCCCTGGTTTTTTGGGGATCAGGCTGATGGTTCGCGATGCAATTCCGCGACAATCCCTTCCTGCCCCGGCATGGCGGGGTAACGGCGCATCACTTCCGGATCATGCCCTGGCACGATGTGCTTGGGGCTTGGCGCCAACGCGCGGAGCTTATCGAAGCCTTCCAGCATTTCACCGATATGAAAGGCCGTGGTGAAGGGCCGGCCGGCTTCCATGTTTTCGTAGAAATGCGTGACATCGGAAGCGAGTACCACGCGCCCACGCGCCGTATTCACCCGCACGCATTGCAGCCCCATGGAATGCCCACCACAGGCATGCACGGTAATGCCGGGCGCCACTTCCGCATCGCCATTATGGAAGACAGCGCGTTCAGCGAAATTCATCCGCACCATGCCGACCACATCCTCCACCTCAAAGGAATGGCGCAGCTTCGGGTATTTCATGTAGCGGCCGGTCGCATACTGCATTTCCGGTTCCTGCAAATGGAACTTGGCCTTGGCGAATTTGTGGAAGCTGCCGACATGATCGTAATGCAGATGGGAAATCACCACATCTTCGACCTTATCAGGATCAACGCCGATCAGCTTCAGGCTTTCAATCGGGCAGCGCAAATAATTGCGCTTGCGCTTGGCCGCCACTTCCGCTGTGAAGCCGGTATCAATAATCACGGCACGGTCTTCATTCACCGCCGCCCAAACGAAGTAATCCATCGGCATCGGCGCATCATGCGGATCACCACCGATGAAATGCTCGGCACGCTTGGCATCGCGCATGGCGTAGCGCAGCGCATAGACGCGGTATTCGGGTTCAGTCATGCCATTTGCTCCTGTCGTAGAGGCTGCATGCCAAGCGCAAGCCCAACCATGGAGGCATCGCGCAGAACGGAAAGAAAATCGCCGGGCTGATTGGCGTCACCCACGACGGTAGAGGGAATGCCGCTGGCTTCCACCGCAGGCAGCGCATCCTGATTGGGCAGCGCGCCGATGGCGGCGATCACATGCGTCACGCCGGCAATCTCGCGCGCTGTGCCATCTTCGGTGAAATGCAGCACATCGCCCGCCAGCCGCGCATCGCGCACCTTGGTGTGAAAGCTGGTGCCGGCTTCGCGCAGACGGATCATCAGATCGGTGCGGTTATTGCGCGCCATGGCAGGGGCGATAGCGGGCAGCGCTTCCAGAATGGCGATGTGGCAACCACGCAAACTCAGCACCTCCGCCACTTCCAGACCAACAATGCCACCACCAATCACGGCCAGTCGCGCGCCTTCGGGCACCAAAGCCGGATTGGCAATCACATCCCAGGCTTGCAGCGGCGCGGCCCCAGGTAGCGTCAGCGGGCGCGGCTTGGCGCCGGTGGCCACCACCACATGATCCGGCGCGAAGGCCTTGATGGCATCCGCCGTTGCCGTCACGCCATAGCGCACTGGCACGCCGCGTGCGGTCACCTGATCCCACCGCCAGGACCAGGCGGGGCGCACTTCTTCCTTATCCGGTGCTGCGACAGCCAAGTGAATCTGCCCGCCAGCGCGCGCGGATTTTTCCCAGATTTCCACCTGATGCCCGCGTGCGGCAGCAAGCCGCGCCACTTCCGCCCCCGCCAAGCCCGCGCCCAGAATCAGCACGCGCTGTTTCACCGCTGCCGGCGCGAAGGGCCCATCAATGAATTCCGGCGCTTCCAATTCCGTGCCCAGCATGGGATTCACCACGCAGGCAACGTCACGTTCCAAAGTAAGTCGTTCAAAACAGACATTGCAGGAAATGCAGCCGCGAATGGCGACCTTGCTCTCCCCAAAGGCCTTGCGCGGCCAATGCGCATCCGCCGTCAGCGCGCGGCCGAGTGAGACATAATCCGCGGCCCCCGAAGCCAATACCGCCTCCGCATCCTCAGGCGAAAGAATGCGCCCCGCGATAATTGTGGGGATCGAAACGGCCGCCGTGATCGGCTTGGCATGCGGTTCCAAGGTACGGCGCGGCATGGAAGGCGGCTGGATGCAAAAGCGCGATAGTTGCGGGCTTTCGTTTGTGCCGCCCGAAAGATCAAGCGCAGTCACCCCCGCCGCTTCCAGCAGCTTGGCGAGTTCCACCATTTCTTCAATCGGATAGCCATCATCGCAATATTCGGTGCAGGAAATCCGCACCCAAAGCGGGAAATCCGGCAGCGCATCACGCAACCGATGCACGGTTTCCAACAGCAGCCGCGCGCGGTTTTCGAGCGACCCGCCATAGCGGTCCGTGCGCTGATTGATCCGCTGCGTCAGGAATTGATGGAACAGATACCCATTGGCGGCGTGCAATTCCACCGCATCATAACCCGCCTGCCAAAGCCGCCTGGCAGAGGCGACAAAATCCTTCTGGATTTCGGTGATCTCCGCCTGATCCAGCGGCCTGACCTCATCCCCCGTATTCGGATTGCGCCAGGGCGAAGGCCCCACCGGTTCCATATTCAACACCATCCGGCGCAGCAGCGCGCCGCGGTGATTGATCTGCCCCACCGTCACGCAATCATGCCGCTTGATCCCTTCCACCAGCCGCGCCAGGCCAGGGATGAAGCGGTCATGATAAATCCAAAGCGAATTATTATGCGCGCGCCCACCCGCACTCACGGCCATGGCTTCTGTCACAATGGCAGCAACACCGCCCTTGGCACGTTCTTCGTAATAGGCGCGGTCGCGTTCGGTTGAGAGACCATCGCTGGTGCTGAAATTCGTGCCCATCGGCGCCATGATGAGCCGGTTTTTCATCCGGAGCGGCCCAATCCGCCCCGGCTGTTGCATCAGCAAGGTCATACTGGGTTACTTCGCCTTATCCGCATCCAGCACGGCTTGCACCGCCGCCGGATCGCATTTGATGGAAACGCCAGCGCGTTCCAATTGCAGCTTCATGGGCACGCGGCTGTCCAGGTTTTCCCAGCCACGGTTCAGCGCCTCATTCATTTCTTCCAGCGCCAGATTGCAGAAGCGCATCGGCACATTCAATTCGCGGCCCATGGTCACCGCCAGCGTCACATCCTTATGTGCAAGCTTCAGCGCAAAGGCCGGCGGGTCATATTTATCAATCAGGAATTGATCCGTGATGCGGTCAAAGGTGCGCTTGCGCCCCAAGGCGCCCTGGCGCACGGCCTTCCACAGATCAAGCGGATCCATCCCCGCCTTCACGCCCATGGAAAACACTTCGGCCATGGCGGTCTGGATCGCATAGCCGGCCATATTGTGCACCAGCTTCGCCACCGTCGCGGTACCGGTCGGCCCGATATAGGCAGCCTGGTCACCAAAAGCGTCCAGCACCTTTTTGTATTTATCGAAAACGGCCTTGTCGCCACCAACCCAGATGGCGAGCTTGCCGGTTTCCGCACCCTTGGGCCCGCCGCTGACCGGCGCATCAAAACCATAAGCCCCCTTGGTCGCGAGTGCTTCGGCCATGCGCTTCATCAGCGCCTGGGAATTGGTGGAAAGATCGAAATAGGCAGCGCCCTTCTGCACCCCGGCCAGAATGCCATCGGGGCCAAAAATCACCGGCTCCACTTCCTTCGGCCCAGGCAGAGAGGTGAAAATCACCTCACATTGTTCAGCCACGGCCTTGGGCGTTTCCGCCCAAGTGGCGCCGGCCGCAAGGCGATTGGCACCGGCTTCGCGGCGAATGTCATGCACCACCAGCTGATAGCCCGCCTTTTGGATATTGGCGGCCATGAAGGCACCCATGGTGCCAAGGCCAATGAACCCTACTTTCATGGCGTCAGCCCTTCTTCGCCTGATCCTGCGCTTCAAACACATCAACGGCGACATGTGCGGCCGTCATGGCGGAAGGCCAGCCGGAATACATGGAAAGATGCGTGATGATTTCGGAAATTTCCTCACGCGAAAGCCCATTGGTCAGGCCGCGGCCGATATGGCTGTTCAATTGTTCCTGCCAGCCCAGCGCCACCAGCGCCGCAATCGTCACCATGGAACGGTCGCGCTTGTTGAGCTGCGGGCGTTCCCAGACGTCACCATAGACATATTGGTGCGTCATTTCGACCAGCTTCGGGAAATTCGGATTGATCCGGTCGCGACGCGCGGAAGGGGGGGCAGCCATGGGACATCTCCTCATCGGTGTTCAACACATGATGCAAGGAGGATAATGGCGGCATCGCCTGGCACAGGACGTGCCTTCGGTGTGACCTTCCCCCACTTGCTTCGTGTTGAGCCTATCCTGCGACCAGTAAGCCTGCGCCGCAAGCGGGTGTTCAGGCCGTGTTCAGGCTTCTGGCAGCAAGGTCGAGTGCGGCCGCAACAGTTGCCGCGCGCACCGCAGCGCGATCCCCGGCAAAGACATGGCGTTCCACCAAGGTTGGGCTGCCTTCCCGGGCACACCCGATGAAAACAAGCCCGACAGGCTTGCCCGGTGTCGCACCACCCGGCCCGGCAATGCCTGTGCAGGACAGCGCCAGGGAAACGCCCGCCCGCGCACGGGCGCCTTCGGCCATTTCGCGCGCGGTTTCAGCGCTGACCGCGCCATGCTTGGCCAGCGTCGCCTCAGCCACACCCACCATCGCGCGCTTGGCGTCATTGGCGTAGGTCACGAAGCCCGCCATGACGACGGAAGAAGATCCGGCAATGGCGGTCAGCGCCGCGACAATCAACCCGCCGGTGCAGGATTCTGCCGTGGCCAAGGTAAGCCCGCGGCTTTCCATCTGGCGCAGCAAGCCGCGCGCCTGATCCAGCGTGGTTTCTGGCAGCATGGTTCAGATCACTCCTGGCAAAATGGGCCGCGCCAAAAGCAGCGCCGCCGCCACCAAGGCACCGGCCACAACATCATCCAGCATGACACCGAAGGCGCCCTTTTGCTGATCCGCCCAGGATATCGGCCAGGGCTTGAAAATATCGAAAACCCGGAAGGTCACAAAGGCCAGCAAGACACCCCAAAGACTGGCCTCACTGGTCAAGCCCGCCAGCGCCAGCAGCATCCCGGCAGCCTCATCCACCACAATCCAGCCTGGGTCTTCATCGGGCCGATCACGCAATACGCCACGCACAGCAAAATACCCAAGCACGGTCACACCAAGCGCCAAGACCAGGCAGGCAGTGGGGCCCAGCATCACCAAGGGCAGCACCACCAAAGACCCCCAGGTGCCCGGGCCGGGTTTCAAGCGACCAATGCCACCGAGTGTCGCGATCATCATGGCAAAGGTCATGGCGTTATCTGGTGCTGGCGAGCCACAGCGCGAGCGGATGTTCCGCCGATCCAGCCTGACCCTGCCGCGCGCGATAGACAACGACATTTTCAATCACGCGCTGCACGTAATTGCGCGTTTCTGAAAAGGGAATCATTTCCATCCAATCGAGCGTATCGCGCCCGCCCGTGCGCGGGTCGCCATAAGTACCAAGCCATTCATCCACACGCCGTGGCCCGGCATTATAGGCTGCTGCCGCCAGCATCAGGGAACCATCGAAGCGCGTCAGCATTTCATCCAGATACGCAGCGCCCAGGCGCATATTGGCCTGCGGATCAGCGGTGAGCATTTCCACGCGATACGCAACACCCAGCCGGCGCGCCACAAGCTGCGCGGTGGAAGGCAGCAATTGCATCAGCCCGCGCGCATTGGCGCTGCTGACCGCTTCCGTATCAAAATTGCTTTCCTGACGGGTGATGGCGAAAATATAAGCTGGCTCAGGCGTCGAAACAGGCGGGCGGAAGGGCGTTGGCCAGCCTTCCGGCAGCAGGATATCGCCTTCAATCGCTGAACGGCGCGCCACCCAAACCGCATGATCCGGGCGGCCAATATGATTGGCCAAGCGTATCGTGAGCAACCGGTCCTGCGCATCTGCCGCCACAGCTTGCAGACGCAGCAAAAACACGCGGGCGCGGCGTGTGTCACCAAGCTCCGCCAATAAGGACACCACGCGGGCCAATTCCCGATCAGCGAATTGTCGGGCGCGGGCAGGCGGCACGGGTGGCGTTTGGATGGCGCGCAAGCGCGCATCAAGCGATTGCTGGCTTTCACCCATCGTGAGCGCAGCAAGCTGGCCATAAAAGGCAGTCGGCAATTGCGCGGCGGCGGCGTAGCGTTCACGCGCCGCGCCAGCCTGGCCACGGGCCGCCAAGGCACGTCCTTCCCAGTAAAAGGCGCGCGCGCGGGTAATGACAGAATTGCTGCCCAGGGCCACGGCCAGGAAGTGGCGCTGCGCCAATACCGGGTCATTCAAAAAGCGCAGCGCAATGAAGCCGGCCAGAAATTCGGCTTCCTGCCGCCCATCGCTGCCACTGGGCTGACCATGCTGGGCAGCAACACGATAGGCATCCTGCGGGTTGTTCAGCCGCAACAGCTTGCGTGCCAGAACTTGCCTTTCGGTCCAAACCGCGCGCGCTGTTTCAAGCGGCAGATCCTGCTGGAAGGGTTCGGCGACAATCCAGCTTGCCACCGCATCGGAATCCTGGTCGCGCCGGCGCAACAACCGCGCCCTTTCATGCGCCCAGCCCAGATCCACCGGGCGCAGCCTGATCTGAGTCGGGTCAGGTTCTCCCGCCAAGGCCAGGCGGATTTGCCCCGCGCCACGGCGTACACCGCTCATGCGGTCCAACGCGCGCTGCGCCCCGGGCAGGTCCCGCGCAAAATAGAGCCGATCAAAGCGCTGGGCGTGATCATCCGCACTCAAGACCTGACCGAATTGCGCCATGATATTCGCCTCGGCCGCGGCATCGCCCGGCGCTTCCACCCAGGCACGCCGCAAGGCGGGGGGGAGTTCCTGCAAGCGGCCGGCGCGGTTCAGCGCCTCTGCCTGACGCAGCGCGCCGGTCAGGCTGCGCGGGGGAAACAGGGTGAAATGCGCCAGCGCCAAGGCATCATCGCCCGGCCCACCGAATGAAACTTCCGCACGGCGGGCAATGGTTTCCACCAAGGGCCAATCGGGATTGTCCCGCAGAAATGCGACGAATTCCTGCGGCCGGGCCGGGGCGGTGCGATGGCTCAGGCGCATCCACAACACCAGCTTCGCGACCAATGGATCAGCGCTGCCGGCATAGCTTTCCGCTTCTGCCCAGCGCCCACCATTCGCCGCAGTCAAAGCGGCCTTGCCGGCAGAAAGGCGCGCGGCCTGTGGTGTTGCATTCTGCGCAGCAGCAGCAACGGGAAGCAGAAGCGCAGCCAGAAGGAAAAAGCGGCGCAATGCGATCATGGCGCTAAGTATTCCCCAACCTTACCCGCGCAGCATGGCGCGATTCAGACGGCAGGCAAAAGGCAGCAAGGCTTGGCGCAATATCAGCAGGCTGCGCGATGCTGTTGGGGTCTTCACCAGGATAGGCCAAGGCACGCAACTTGGTAGCAACGCGGCCGGGATCCACCAGATTGATGCGCAGCGATGTGCTTTCCACCTCGGCCGCCCAAGTCGATACCAGATGTTCCATCCCCGCCTTGGCGGCGCCATACATGCCCCAATAAGGGCGCGGGTTTTGCGCCGCGCCGGAAGTGAGGAAAACTGCGCGCCCCGCATCGGAAGCGCGCAAGGGTGGATCGCAACTGCGAATAAGCCGCCAGCTTGCGGTCAGGTTCACCGCCATCACCTCTGCCCAATCGCGCGGATCAATATGCGCAACGGGGGTCAGTTTATTCAGCGCGCCCGCATTATGCACCAGGATATCCAGCCGACCGAAGCGTTCCACAATGGAAGGCCCGATCATATCGATCTCCTTTTCTGCCTTTTGCAGATCGAAAGGCAGCAGGGTGGCGGGCAAGCCGCCTGCGGCGCGGATGGCATCATCCACTTCTTCCAGTCCACCCTGCGTGCGCGCCACCAGCACGCATTGCGCGCCCAGTTTCGCAAGTTCAATGGCCAGGGCGGCGCCGATGCCGCGTGATGCGCCCGTGATCAGCGCGACGCGGCCCGAAAGCTTTTGCATTTTTACTGTCCCGCGGGTTGCAGCAAGGAAAGCTGGCGATCCGAATTATCCGCCCAATCCGTCAGCGGAATGGCGTATTCGCCGGTAAAACAGGCATCGCAATATTGCGGCTTGGCCGCGTCACGCCCAGGCCGGCCCAGGGCACGATAAAGCCCATCCAAGGAAATGAAGGCCAGGCTATCCACGCCAATGATGCGCGCCATTTCCGCCAGATCATGCTTGGCCGCCATCAGATGCGCCCGTTCCGGCGTATCAATGCCGTAATAGCAGGAATGCGTAGTGGGCGGCGATGAAATGCGCATATGCACTTCTGTGGCACCCGCCTGACGCACCATTTCAACGATCTTGCGGCTGGTGGTGCCGCGCACGATGGAATCATCCACCAGCATCACGCGCTTGCCTTGGATCATGGCGCGATTGGCGCTGTGCTTCAGCTTCACACCCAGATTGCGGATCTGGTCAGTCGGTTCAATGAAGGTGCGGCCCACATAATGATTGCGGATAATGCCAAGTTCGAAGGGCACGCCCGCTTCCGCCGCATAGCCCATGGCCGCCGGCACGCCGGAATCCGGCACCGGCACAATCAGATCCGCCGGCACACCGCTTTCCCGCGCCAATTCGGCGCCGATATTCTTGCGCGTCTGATAAACCGGCGTGCCTTCCATGACGCTATCGGGGCGCGCGAAGTAGATATATTCAAAAATGCAGAAGCGGCTTTCCGTCCGGCTGAAGGGCTTGATGCTACGCAGGCCGGTATCATCAATCACGACCAATTCGCCCGCTTCGATATCGCGCACGAATTCGGCGCCAACAATATCCAGCGCGCAGGTTTCGGATGCCAGCACCAGGCCACCATTCGGCAGCCGCCCCAGCACCAAAGGCCGCACACCCAAAGGATCCCGCGCACCAATCAAGGCACCATTATGCAGCGCCACCAAGGAATAGGCGCCCTGCACCTGCTTCAGCGCATCGATCAACCGATCAATCACGGTGGAATAGAGGCTGATGGCGATCAGGTGGATAAACACCTCGGAATCCGTGGTGCTCTGAAACAGGCAACCACGCCGCACCAGGGCGCGCTTCAACGCATAGGCATTGGTGAGGTTGCCATTATGCGCCACCGCAAAACCACCAAATTCGAAATCGGCATAAAGCGGCTGGACATTGCGCAGCGCGGTTTCACCCGTGGTGGCATAGCGATTATGCCCAACCGCATGCGGCCCGCGCAGTGATGCGATAACCTTCGCCTCACCGAAATTATCGCCGACCAGGCCAAGCCCCTTATGCGCATGGAACAGCCCGGCCTCATCCAGCGTGACAATGCCCGCTGCTTCCTGGCCGCGATGCTGCAGCGCATGCAGGCCAAGCGCGGTCAGTGCTGCCGCATCACCGCCATTCCACACGCCGAAGACGCCACATTCCTCATGCGGTTTGTCGTCTTCGAATTGGGCCATGTTGGGCATATGAATCCTCAATTGCGGCTGCGCGCGGGGGGGCGCAGCAATTCCTCAACGGTGGGCGCCCGTGGCAGGGGCGGTTCATTCAATTTGGGGCGATATTCCGACGGCAGAACTTCCACCAGGGCATGCGCGCCCTGGGAAAGCCAGGGCAGGGAACGCGCTTCCAGCACGGGTTCTGGCCAGCGTTCACCGGGCAGCAGCAAGCCGGCCACGATATAAGCCACCACCAACAGCAAGGCGCCACGCGCCGCGCCAAAGAAAAGGCCAAGCACCCGATCAATGCCGCCCAAGGCTGAATCCTGCACGCGATCCGCGACCGCATTGATCATCAGCTTCAGCGCAATCAGCGCCACCAGAAACACCACACCAGCGCCCACAGCTTCGGCCAGCCAGGGCGGGCTGATATAGGGTTCCAGAAAAGGTTGCACGGTTTTGCGCGCCATCAGCGCCGCGATACCGGCGCCAATCCAGCCCGCCACGCCCAGTGCCTCACGCACCAGCCCATGGAAAAAGGCGAGGATTGCTGAAAGGGCGATAACCCCCAGCATAATGGCATCAACCCAGGTCATGCGGGCCTCGGTATAGACCTGTGCGGCGGGCGCGTCACGCCTTGCCCTTCGCAGGCAGGGTCTTTTCCGCAAACCGCGCCACCAGATCGGCCAAATGGCCAATTTCTGAAAGCCCCAGCCCTTCCGGCGCCGCCGTCGCCCGCCCGCCACGCGCAATCCGGCGCGGCAGGGTGGCGGCGGTAAAACCCAGCTTGGCCGCTTCCCTGAGGCGGGAATCCGCCTGGGAGACCTGCCGCACCTCACCGGAAAGCCCGACCTCACCAAAATAAACCGCGCCTGAATCCGTCGGCCGATCCGTCGCGGCGGATACCAGCGCCGCCGCCACCGCCAGATCCGCGGCCGGTTCGGTAATGCGCAAGCCCCCGGCGATGTTCAGATAGACATCATTCTGGCCGAGGCTGAGGCCGCACCGCGCTTCCAACACCGCCAGCAGCATGGAAAGCCGCCCGGAATCCCAGCCCACCACCTGCCTTCGTGGCGACCCGCCCGAAGATGGCGACAGCAGCGCCTGGATTTCCACCAGCACCGGGCGCGTGCCTTCAATCCCCGCGAATACCGCCGAGCCTGAGACATTGCCGCGGCGTTCCGCCAAAAACAGCGCCGAGGGATTGGCCACTTCCACCAGGCCACGATCGGTCATCTCAAAAACGCCGATCTCATCAGTCGCACCAAAGCGGTTCTTCACGGCGCGTAGGATACGGAATTGATGCCCGCGATCACCTTCGAAATAGAGCGTCGCATCCACCATATGTTCCAGCACACGCGGCCCGGCCAGCGTGCCTTCCTTGGTGACATGCCCGACCAGCACCAGGGCAAAGCCGCGCGATTTCGCGAGCCTGATCAATTCCGCGGCGCAAGCGCGCACCTGCGCGACTGTCCCGGGGGCGGAATCCAGCGCATCCAGCCACACGGTCTGGATGGAATCCATCACCACCAACGCGGCATCGGTTTCCTGTTCCAGGCTGGCGCCAATATCGCGCAAGGCCGAGGCAGCGGCCAATTCCATCGGGCTATCGGAAAGCCCAAGGCGTGCTGCGCGCAGCCTGACCTGCTCCACCGCTTCTTCGCCCGAGACATAAAGCACGCGCCGCCCGCCAGAGGCCAAGCGCGCCGCTGCTTGCAACAATATGGTGGATTTGCCGATGCCGGGGTCGCCACCCACCAGCACGGCGGAAGCCGGCACAAAGCCGCCGCCCAAAACCCGGTCCAGTTCTGCAATGCCGGTGACAATGCGCGGCGGGGGCGCGCTTTCCCCCTTCAGGCCAA
>JACCED010959145.1_pt1 | contig 12456 bp, 10 predicted proteins | sample 7455021 | NCBI WGS metagenome assembly JACCED01 (sample SAMN15323456, study PRJNA562643) | freshwater metagenome | isolation source: river surface water | place: USA:Blue River Watershed | collected 2017-08-19
AGATCAATTTAGTAATATTCCATTTAATTCTCTATTAAAACAAAATAAATATATACCAATGAATCAACCAAAAAATAGAAAATTAGAAAAATTTAATAATATATACGAAGACTTTAATTCAGGTAATTATGAATTACATATTGATGTATTACATCTTGATTTTACTAATTGCTTGAGAAATTATAATAAAGCACTTAATATGGAATTTATTTTTAATAATTATACTAACGTTTTTATTGATACTATTGAATTAAATTTTGATGATGAACCTTTAGATGAAACTAGATTTTTATTAGATTTCTTAGGTAATTTAAATAACTTCTCCACTGAATTCAATATTAATAAAATAAGATTAATTGGTTACATGAATAATAAAGTATTCTTTTCTAAAAGTGTACCTAAATTAAGTAGAGTTATTTATTCTGTAAATTCTAAAAATTCAGATGGTACATGGTCATTATCAAAAGATTTAGAATTTTATGGTGGATTTTATTCTTTACCCGAAAATTATGATGCTGATATGGAAAAATCAAAACTTAAAAAACCTGTATTACAACCTGAACAAGGTATGGATATTGGTTCAATTGTTGTAATTATATTAGCATGTGCTGCAGTTGGATTATTATTATATTTTGGTATACCAGCATTAATGAAAATGTTTAATAAGAAGAAATAATAAATATTAAATTTATAATATAAAAAATAAAATTATTTATATTATGAGTAAAATAATTGATCCTAGATTAAATGATAAATATTATAATTTTAAATATATAAATATAAACTCTGAAAATGTACTCTTATACAAAAATCCTGATTCAACTCTCTCCTCTATTCATTCTATCTTAAATACCCTTTTTTCTACAGTTTCTACTTTTAATAATGAACAAGAATCTAATGTTGATAAATTAGATTCTTTAGCATTAGAAATAGATAATAATTTAAAAAAATTATATGAATTTATTATTCCATGTGCTAGTTCTACTGATAGAACTAAATGTTCTAAAGATATTTGTAAATATACAAGTGATGTTGAAAATGTTTTAAATGCTTACATTCCGATTTTAAATCAAGTAACTATTAATAAAAAAAATTATGAATTTTTACCATTCTTTCTTTCATTTAGTATTAATCATATTATTACTGAAAATCCATTAAATGGTGCTAATGATAAATTTAATTTATGTAGTGGATCATTTTATAAATTACCATCAGATAATCCAGAACTAAGAAAAGCATATCAAAATATATTTAATAAAAATCAAAAATTACTTCAAGATACTAATGATCGTACTAATCTAAATATTCTTTATTCTGTATTAGGTGCATTATTAGGTGCAATTGTATTAATTTTATTAATTAATTATATTCGTGAACAATATTTTAGTAATAATCAAGAAAAAAAAGAAATAGTTAAAAAAATTGGCGGTTGGTTAAAATATTTTTCATAATTAACCTAAACTCGCCCTAAATTTTATAATCTTTTCTTTATCCTCTTTATTTGCATATATTTTATTGATTCTATATATGCTTATTCTATCTCCATATTCTTCTTCTAATTCATCCTCATTTACTTTTATTTTGTCCCCCTCTAAATACCTTTTCTTCATTGTCCTATATATTATTATATTTATTATATCTGTTTTATCCTTATTTACTCTATAATACATCATATGTCTACATACATCTACTGGTATATCAAATATTATAAATTTTATGTTATATGTTTCTGGCACTATTTTTAATATTTCATTTCTATATTTTTCATCTAAATTTGTATTATCAACAATAATATTTTTTTCAGAATTAATTGCTTTTGTTATTTTATTTATAACTTTCTGTTTTGTTTTTTCTGTATCTTGATTAACATATTCATATGTATTGTAATATTTTTTTGAAAATGTACTTTTTCCACATCCAGGTAACCCTACTAATATTACTATTTCTTTTCCCTCATTATTTCCTTTGATTTTTACTTTTTTATCACTCACATATTCATTAATTTTAATATATTCATTATTTAATTTACTCTCCTTTCCTTTCACATAATCTTCTGGTGTATAAAATTTTATATCATTATTTATAGCAAAATATAAATCAGAATTACTATGATCACCTTCCCTTCCAGCTGCATCTCCTACAAAATAAGATTTATCTTTATTTATTTTATATTTTTCATTAATAAATTCAAACATACCAGTTAATGGTTTTCTATAATAATCATCTTCTAATGAAATAATGATAGAAATATTTAAATCTTTATTAAATAATTTTAAAATATTTTCAATCTTAATTTTAAATTTACTTATTCCTAATTTTTCAGTTAGATTTTTTTGATTTGTAAATATTACAATATTATAATTTTTAATAGTATTCATTTTTTCAATCATTTCATTATTTGGTTTCCAATCATTTTCATCAATTGGATATTTCTTTCCTGATTTAGTAAATATAATAGTTCCATCTAAATCAAAACCTGCAATTGGTAAATTATCTTTAATATTTAAATGATATGCAATTCCTTTTATTACGTTTAACATTTTAATTTAATAATGTATTTATAATAACTTTTTATTTTTATTTCAATTTTAAAATAATTTTAAATTATCTTATTATAATTTCTTTTTGATTACTTCTTGCCTCTTGAATATTTTCATTATTACCATTTTTATAAATATTCCTATTATAAATAATACTAATATATCAATAAATTTTATTTCATGTGTAGTTCTTAATCTACCATTTTCAATATCATCATTTTTACTACATTCCAAATTATTATTTAATGATCTAAATAATACGCCAACTACATCGGCATATCTTGGATCTTTCATTTTTAATTGAGCGAATTTTATAGGTAATAATTCACACAAACTTGTTTTATTTAAATTTGAACATTGAATAGATACAGGTACAATAGAGGTGTATTGAATAATAGAATTAGTTACATTTATAATTTTGCAAAAATCTTCCATCAAAATATTAATTTTAATCAATGACATTTTAATAATAGATTATATTATTAATAAAAAAATATTTCAATTTATAAAAATAAAGAAAAATTGATATTTTCTATATTTAAATAATATTTTATATATATTAAGTAAGGAAAAATGAAATTCTGTAAACATTGTAATTATGTTTTGAATATTTCAAAAACACCAATATTAAATGATGATAAAATAATTTATACTATTGAAACTATGGATCAATATTTAAATTATATAAAAAATATATCAGATGAAATTAATCATGAAGTAGAATTAAAGATAGATTATGAGACATTAAAGGGAAAATTAATGGGAAAGTACAAAAAGAATGTAAAGAAAGTTGATGAAATATTGGAAAATTATGAAGTAATAAAGAATAAGAATAATAATGATACAAATATATATTTTATATGTCAAAACTGTAATTCATCATTTGAGATTGAGCCTGGAACTATAATTTTATCAACAAATTTAGATGTAAGTAATCAAAAAATAGAGCATCATGATTTAAAATTTAAGATATTAGATCCTACATTAGCGAGAACAAAAGATTTTATATGTCCAAATAAGGAGTGTAAGAGTAATGAGAAAGGAAATTATTTAGATAGAGAAGCTGTAATTTTCAGAGAAAATAAAAGTTTTATTACTAGATATGTATGTACATCATGTTTAAGTGATTGGACGGCTAGTTAAAAATGAAAATATTTTTATTTATAAAAATAATATTATAAATAAAAAGAATGGGTAATAATAGTAAAAATTGGTTCAATGGTCCATTTCCTCCTAATAGAGAAAAATGTATGCCAATACATATATATCCAATTCCACCAATGAATGGATTTAGATTTACAACAGAAAAAGTTTTTTTCTTGGATAGAGTAAATATAAATACAGGTGAAATTAATAATGATAATCGTAATATAAAAGAGAATAAAAAAAATATTAATAATAAAAGGAAACCTTGGTTAAGATAAATTTAATTTAAAAAATGAAAAATATATATAATATTGTAAAAATACTATATATATTATAGATAAAATGCCACCCAAAAAAGAACCTAAAACTAAATCAGATAAATCTAATTCTAAAAATAAAGAAAAAAAAGTAAGATTTAATAAGGATGATGATAAAAATAATTTAGAAGAAAATAATAATGTATTTGTAAATGCACCAAAAAAAGAAAATTATCCTTTTACTGGTGATATTATTAATGATAATGATGATGAAGAATTACAAAAAGGAACTGAATTAGATAATGAAAATGGTGAAACTGAAAAAGAAGAAATGGAAGAAACTGAACAAGAATTAATAGATGAAGAAGCGAAAGATGAGGATGATGATCTAGACGATGAAATAGAATATGATGATGAACCAGATGCAAATGATGATGATTTATTTGATGATGAAGAGAAAGTGAAGAGTAGGAAAAAGAAGAAGGGAAAAAGTGAAGATGATGATTTTGAGGATTTAGAAGATGAATGTGAATATGATTATGGAGAAATTTATGATGTTAAAAAAGAAGAACCATTGGAAGTAGTAAGTAATGAACAGAGGATAACATTACCAAAGTTAACGAAATATGAAAAAGTGAGATTAATAGGAACAAGAGCGAAGCAAATATCATTAGGAGCAAAGGTAATGTTAAAGAATACAGAAGGATTACATCCAATAGAAATAGCCAAATTAGAATTAGAGCATAAAATGATACCAATGAAAATTAAGAGAGTATTACCAAATAATAAAATAGAGATTTGGAAATTAAGTGAATTAGATATATAAAAAATAATATAAAATTGATTTAAAATTATATAATTAGTAAAAAATATTAATTATATAAAATGTTATTTGAAGTATTTTTACCAAGTAGTTTATATTTTGGATATTCAGTATTTACTCTATATGATGAATATCTAAAATTAAAAAGGAACCAGAAATTATCAGATGGAGAACATTTATATTCAGATGATAAATATGATAATATTATAGCTCTTTATTCTAATAAACAAGTTTTTAATACTCCATTTTATCTCAATACTGGAGGTAATTCTATTGGTGTTGGTATTCCAATTGGTGGAGGTTTTAGTGAAGAAGAAGAAACTGTATATACTAAAGTACATAGAAACAGTAGTAGAAATATGGATTCAGATTTAGAAAATTATACAATAACAGATATTAATGATGGTAGTATTATTAATAAAAATATTTATTATATAAATACAATAGATATGTTTAAAAATACATGTGATAATTATAATATACCATCAAATAAATTTCCAATTAAACTGCCCTTAAAAGTAGTTCATATGAAAATACCTGAGAATACAAAAATATGGCAACCGACAAAATGGAAGATAGCGGGTACTGATATTGAAAAAGTAGCATGGAGAACAGCAAAAAGAAGAAGAAATTTTGGGTTGTTTGCAACTTCAGGTATTTTAACAGTAAGTTGTATGATGATATATTTAACTGAAAAGAGATAATAGAATTTAAAAATTGATTATTTTATATTATAATATAAAATAATTATTACAAAAATATGGCGGGTGGTACCCTACAAAATTTAGAACAAAATACATTCAATCATGGATTAAATATTGATAAATTTAGGAGTAAAGATATATTAATAGATTATGAGAATTTTGATGAAGAATTAAAAAAAGAATGTTGGTTCTATGTAAGATTTTCTAATATTATACTTAATTTTTTTGAAGGAACATGTATAGAGCTTCATAAGCCTAGAAGTTCAAAAGAATTATATACATATAATTCTGATAAATTATGGAGTATGGTAATAAATATAATGAATATGTATAAAAAAATTGGAAAAAATGATAAAGATATATATACAACCGATTATTTATTTGAAGTAATACATAATGCGGGGGGATTAAATTTTTTAAGATATTGGGGTAAAATATTTAATAGGAGTGTAAAAATAAATGAATTTATAGATGATATTAAATTTTATTTGTATTCAAGTCAAAAAGCAAGAAATATGGTAAAATATACTAATAATGAATATAGAATAATAAGTTTATTCAAATATATAAGATATGAAAAAATTTCATTTGATTATTGTAAATTTATATTATCATATGTAATAAATAATAATCAATTAACAGATAAGAAAATTAATATGGTATATACATATTTAACATCTAAATATATTGATCCTTGTGTTGAAAGTGAAAATAGACGAGATATAATTAATTTGTTATATGATCAAGAATAAATTCTTATAGAATTATAATGAAAAATTTTATTTTATTAAAAAATAAAAATAATATTGAAAAAATAGAATATTCTAATACTTCTGAATCAAAAAATTTAATTCTTAAAAATATTTATTTTGATTTATATACTTTACCTTCTCAATCAGAAATTGATTCATATAATAATAAAAATAATACCAATTTACAATTAGAAGAAATTAAAGAAAAAATATCTGAGATAGATACACAATTACCTTTATATGATGCAATAAATCAGAATATATATTTGATAAATGCGGCAAAAGTATATGATTATATTATTGAAAACAATTATAGATTACCGAATGAAAAAATATACAATATATTAAATGAAGTGTATAAAAAAACGAAAAACGAGGTAGTAAAAAATAAAATAAAAAAGAATTTGAATTTTTTAGAATTATATAATTTTGATAAATTGTATGATACTTATTTACATGTAATTTATATTAATTCTAATCAAATTGGTAAAAATATTACGTATTGTAAAAGATCATCATATTTACCATATTTAAATCAATCTCCATATTATAGTAGATCAGAAATAATTAATATGGCATTAAATTTAAAAATAATAAAACCAGATTATACGTATTATGATTTAGAAAAGTTGGATAATTTATGTTTAGAATTATATAATAATGATATAAATAACAAAACAATATTATCACATCAATTATACATACAATCAAAAAAAGCGCAACATATTATACATTATTATACATTTTATGGATCTATGTTTTATAATAGATATTTAAGAAATGATTTTGAATTTGATCCTATTATAGATAATAATATTAAAAGATTATATGAATTAATAAATGAATCACCTGCATTTGAAAATGATCATTATGTGTATAGATTTGTAAATAATGATGATTATTTACAGCATGTTCAAGTTGGAGGTATATATAATGAAAAGAGTTTTATAAGTACAACAAGAAATCCATTTTACGAACCAAAAAATCATGTATTTGGGTACATATTAATAAAAATAAAATTACCAAAAAATAAAAAAGGTATTGGATTATGTTTAGAAACATATTCATTATTTCCAAATGAACAAGAAATTTTATTATTACCTGCTAAATTAAAACTAATAAATATTGATTCTGATTTTAAATATTATCATACTGATATAAATGCACAAAGAGCTATTAATAAAAAATATGAATTTGAATATATTGAACCACTAGAAATTGACTCAAAGCCAAATTATAATAAAGAATTTATTTACAATTTACCCCAAAATTTCTCTTTAATTAGTACTGATATTGATGATAAAATAATTGAATTCTATAGAAGTGTACCAATATTAAATGATATGCATTATTTTAAATATAAAAATTATATATTTCAGATTTTTTATTTAGAAAAAATCATAGCATATTACAAATATTATTTTTTACTTCAAATGAATAATGAAACTGAATATAATAAATCAAAAGAGTTAATTTTTATAGTATTACAGGATGAGAAGACACAAGAAATAAATTTGATAATTGAAATAGGAAATATATTAAGTGTAAATTATTTACATAGATTTACAGGAGCAGAAACTATAGATAATGATGATTTATTTGATATAATACAATATTTTAGTAAATTATTTAATATAAATGATACGATAATACATCCAAAATATAAAAGATTTGAATCAAAATATAATATTGAAGATATAAATAATGTAATAAAGAATGATTTTTTTGATTATATAGAAGATGATTTTATGAAATTGTCAGCAGATTTAAAATTTTTTAATTATGATATATTTAATTATATTTTTTCAAATCAAATAAGATTCAAAGAAAACTTTATTATTAATAATATGAATTTATTTTCATTGGATAGATTAAAAAGATTAGAACCAAGTTTAGTATTGAATATTGAGGATAATGATGAAATATATAAAATATATAAAAAGAATAGGGATAAATTAAAGGGGGATAATGTGAGAGATTTTATGGTATTTTTGAATGAGAATTATTTTTATTTGATACCAGTTTTTTTAAATAAATTAAGTAAGATTATTAATATTAATCCATTTAATAGAGGATTTTATTTATTTAATATAAATAATATAGAGAGTAACATAATTATAATAGAAAAAAGATTTAAGGATAAAAATGAGAATAATAGACTTGGAGAAAGGGGGATAGAAAAGGGGAAAAGAGAATAAATTTATTAAAAAATTGAACACTTTTTTTTTAATAAATAAAAAAATAACAATATATAGAAAAAATGGAATTACTCTCTCCTGAAGTTAAAAAATTATATTTTCAAATATCCCCTAAGGATGAATTTGAAATTATAATTACTCCTAACCAAATTAATATGGCTAAATTTATTACCCTTTTAAAATATATTGGATATCAACATTCAAAGAATAATTTACCAATTATTAAAGAAACGGTTATGGATGTTAACTTAAATGAGAATAACTTATCATACAGAATTACTGTTAAAAATAAAGATGATATTCAAACAGTATTAAACAATCATTATCAAAAAAAGAACATTCAAGTTTTTTATTCATTATTGCAAGAAGCAAAGAGTAAAATTAGTGATTATGATATTATGATAAAAACAAGAAAAGGTATTATTACGAATGATAAATATAAATGTAGATTATCAAATGAAAAAATGATGAATCCAAGTGATATTAAGTTAAAGGAAGAAGATAGACATAATATTGTATTTAGATATAAACAACGTGCTACATTAGTATTACAAAATAATGAATATGGAATTATTAAGTTAGATGTAACACAAATTCAACAATCATCACAATTATCAACATTAATTACTTCACCTATTACATATGAAGCAGAAATTGATTATTCAGTAAGTGAAAGTGTTAAAAAGTTGGATGAAAAGAGTAAAGAGGATAGTATTAATCTTAAAAATATAATGAACTATTTAAAAAGTATTATTGGAACATTACAAAGTTCTGATATAATTATTAGTGTTTCAGAAGAAAACCAAATTTTAGATAATTATAAAAAACTAATTTATGGTGAAAAATTAAATATCTTTCAAGATTTAAATGCAATGCAATCTAAATCTTTAGAATTAATTCCATTTATTGATATTTTACCAAATCAATATTCAGTAACTGATAAAGCAGATGGTGATAGACATTTCTTATTTATTGTAAATGATAGTGTATATTTAATTAATACGAATTTATCGATAAGAAAATTAAATATGAAAGTAGAGAATTATAACAATACGATAATAGATGGAGAGGTAATATTTATGAATAACAAACAAATATTTTTAGCATTTGATATATTATTTGATAGAGGGATTGATATAAGAAATGAGCCAAGTTTAGTAACAAGATATTTAAAATTAAAGGCGGCGTTAGAGGATATAACAGATATAAAATATAACTGGATAAATTTAGATCCACCTGAAAAATTTGATATAAATGAAAGATTAAAGTTTCATGGAAATAATATGGAAAAACATAATGATAAATTATTAAAAGAAATAAATTCAGATAAGACATATATAGTATATATGAAGTATTTCATATTTCCGACTGGAGGAGAAAAATCGGAAATATATGCATATTCACATTTAATGTGGACGAGATATACTACTGATTTGAAAGTACCATATTTATTAGATGGATTAATATTTACAGGATTAAAGCAAAAGTATACGAGAAATTTGGAGGAAATTAAGTATCAAATATATAAATGGAAGCCAAAAGAGAAGAATTCGATAGATTTATATATAGAATTTGAAAGAGATAGTAAAACGAAAGACATATTGTTAGTATTTGATAATTCAAATATTGAAGAAGTAAATGATCAATTTGTTGATGCACCTGAAGAAAAAGATGCAGTATATCAAGTTGCAAAATTATATGTTGGTAGAGTAAATCGTGAAACTAATTTAGAAATTCCAGTACCATTTAAACCAGATCAAGAATTAAATGAAGCGCATTTATTTTTAAAAGATGGAAATGTTAGAGATGTAGAAGGTAATATTATACAAGATAAAACAGTTATAGAATTTACATATGATACTGTTGAAAATAGAGATCCAAAGAAAAGATGGATTCCATTACGTACTCGTTATGATAAAACTGAAATGGTACAAAAATTTAAAAGAAAGTATGGTAATGCGGAAAAGATTGCAGAAAGCATTTGGCAAAGTATGAATTTCTTAATTGATATGCCTGATTTTAAATTAATGGGTGACCCTGCAACAATGGTTGATCATGCAAGTATCTTAAGAAGTAAATTAACAGCCAAAGATATTGCAATTTACAGAGCATCTGATATATACTATATGAAAAAGAGTAATATTGATAAAACTTACAGATATTTCCACAACTTTATTAAATCACAATATATCTATAACTATTGTAGTATGACACAAGATAAGAAACTAGATATTATAGATATTGGATTTGGCAGAGGTGGTGAATTAGGAAAATATTATCACTGTCGTGTAAAATCAATTACAGGATTAGATGTAAATGCAGATGGATTATTTTCAGCAGGATCAGATAGTGCAATAGGAAGATTAAATAATTTTAGAAGAACCAAGCCAAATTTCCCACCGACAGATTTGGTACATGCAAGTTTTTCTATACCAATAGATGATATAGATCAACAACAAAAGGCGTTAACTAATATGACAGATAATAATAAGAAATTATTAAACAAGGTTGCAAATAAGAAGTATGATGTATTAACGAGTATGTTTATGATACATTATTTATTCAAGGATGATATTAGTGTAAAAAATATGATATACAATATAAACAAATTATTAAAACCAGATGGGTATTTACTTGCATGTTTATTTGATGGAGATTTAGTAAATAATAAGTTTAAAGAAAAGAAGTTAGTAGAGGAATATTATACAACAGAATCAGGAGAAAAAGAATTATTATTTACACTAAAACCATTATATGATTTAGAATTAAAGAATTTAAATAAGAATGGATTAGCGATATCATTTTATAATTCAGGATTTATGGATGCAGGATCTGAGTTTATTGAATATTTAATAACACCAGAACATTTTATAAATACAATGAGTAAGGCTGGATTAGAATTAGTTGAAACAGAAACTTTCCAAACTATATATGAATTATCAAGAGATTTCTTCTTCAATGCAATTAATTATGATGCAGGAAAGGATACAAAAGGATTTTTAACAGATGTAAAAGGGTATTATGACATGAATCAAAGTATAAATAAAGCGGCGTTTGAATTAACAAAGTTATATAGATTCTATGTTTTTAGAAAGGCAAAATAATTTATTAATATAATATAATGAATATTACATTAAAAAATTTAACAGGATTTATATTATTAATATTTTTAATATATTTAGTTATATCTTATTTTAAAGTAAATATTGATAATTTTAATAATTTTGATATGGATAGTATAAAATATCTAAATATTTATGAATTTAATAAAATGTTTGATTCAGAAATGATAATTTTACCTCGTAATTTAGTTGCAATAGGTTTTGATAATAATGATATTTATATATATGAACAAAATGAAGGTATAAAATTAAATAGAGATAATATGAATTCAGCAAAAATATTTCTTGATTTTTTTATTAATTACATAAAACCTTTTATTAACAAAAATAAATACTATTTTGTTATATGTTTTTATGATGGTTATGGTGAATATATTGGATATTCAAATATTATTAATTATTATAAACCAGAATTTGATGAATTTGATAATAATAAAATTCTAACTGATCCAATTGATTATCCAATTGTTCATAAAAATAAATATATATTTGCATATGCTAAACATGATACAGATGTAAATACTATATTAATACCAGATAGACATTTTCAAAAAGAGATAGGATATATTAAAAATAAAATTATGATAAATGAAAATTTTGTTAAATGGGAAGATAAAATTAATAAATGTGTATGGAGAGGTAATAAAAATTTAGGTTGTAAAGCAAATTTTATGAAAAATATTAATACTGATTTTAATCAACGTCAATTTTTTATTCATTTATTTAATAATAATTTTAATAAATCTTTTTTTAATTATGATGAAAATTTTATGCCAATTAATGAACAAATAAAATATAAATATATACTTGATATTGATGGTCATACAAGTACTTGGGATGCTACATTTTGGAAATTATATTCTGGTTCTGTTATGTTAAAATCTAAAAGTACATGGATGCAATGGTATTACGAT
>JACCED011063352.1_pt1 | contig 12451 bp, 10 predicted proteins | sample 7455021 | NCBI WGS metagenome assembly JACCED01 (sample SAMN15323456, study PRJNA562643) | freshwater metagenome | isolation source: river surface water | place: USA:Blue River Watershed | collected 2017-08-19
CAACACGCCCCGCTCCAGATCGCGGCCCTTCCGCACCAGGTCGTCGACATCGTGCCGATGCGTCACGCGGCCCACGTCCTGGTGGATGATCGGCCCTTCGTCGAGATCCCGCGTCGCGTAGTGCGCCGTCGCGCCGATCAGCTTCACGCCGCGCGCGTGCGCCTGGTGATACGGCCGTCCGCCCGCGAACGCCGGCAGGAACGAGTGGTGGATGTTGATCACCGGCGCGCCGAAGCCGGCGAGAAACTCCGCCGACAACACCTGCATGTAGCGCGCAAGCACGACCAGTTCCACCTGCCGCTCCCGCAGCAACGCGAGCTGCCGCGCCTCCGCCTCTGCCTTGGTCGCCGCCGTCACCGGGATGTGCACGAACGGCAGACCGTATCCCCGCGCCGCCTCCGCCAGATCCGGATGGTTGCCCACCACGGTCACCAGGTCGCACCGGAAATCGCCCGCCTTCCACCGCAGGATCAGGTCGTGGAAACAGTGGTCGGCCTTCGAGACGAACACCGCCACCCGCGGCCGGTGCGTCGAAAGCGACACCCGCGCCTGCATCCCGAGCGACGCCGCGAATGCCAAAAAATCCGCCGCCTCCCGCTCCGCCAAGCCCGCCGCCCCCGTCGGCACCCACTCGACCCGCTGGAAGAACACCCCCGCCTCCATGTCCCGGTGCTGGTCCGCATGGAGGATATTGCCGCCCCGCGCGAAGATCCAACCCGACACCCGGGCGACAAGGCCGGGCTGGTCGGGACCGTGGAGCAGGGCAACGAGGGTGGCGGTGTCGGTGGACATGGATCCACCGTGTCTGACGCGTTCCGCCCCGGCTGTCACGACCGCCGTGCCGCCGCCTTCGGCCCGGCCTAGGGCAGGAGCAGCACCTTCCCGGTCGTCTGCCGCCCTTCCAACGCCCGGTGCGCCGCGGCCGCCTCGGCCAACGGAAACGTCGCGCCCACCCGCACCGCCAACTCGCCGGCCGCGATCCAACGGAAAAGTTCGTCCGCCCGCGCCTGCAGCTCCGCGGGCGTCTGCGTGTAATGTGCCAGGGTCGGCCGCGTGAAATAGAGCGAGCCCTTCTGCGACAGGAGCAGCGGCGCAAACGGCGGCACCGGCCCGCTCGAGTTGCCATACGACACAAACATGCCGCGCGGCCGCAGACTCGCGAGCGTGCCCTCGAAGGTGTCTTTGCCCACCGAGTCGTAAGCCACGTCCACGCCCCGCCCGCCCGTGAACGCGCGCGCCGCGTCCGCGAAACTTTCCCGCGTGTAGACGCAGGTCGCGTCCGCACCGGCGGCGCGCGCCAACGCGGCTTTCTCCTCGGTGCCCACCGTCGCCAGCACCCGCGCACCGCGGCGCTTCGCGATCTGGATCAGCAGCAGCCCGACGCCGCCCGCGCCCGCGTGCACGAGCGCCGTGTCGCCGGGTTTCAACGCCCACGTGTCGCACGCGAGGTAGTGCGCCGTCATGCCCTGCAGCAGCGTCGCCGCGGCCGTCGCCGCCGTCACGCCGGCCGGCACGCGCACCAGCCGCGCCGCCGGCGCCAACGCTTCCCCGGCATACGCGCCGGCCGTCTGCGCCGAGCCCACCCGATCGCCCACCGCCCACCCCGTCACCTCCGCGCCCACGGCCGTGATCGTCCCCGCCGCTTCCTGCCCGAGGGTGTGCGGCAGCGCGACCGGGTAGAGTCCGGCGCGGTGATACGTGTCGATGAAGTTCACCCCCGCCGCCTCGACGCGGATGCGCACCTCGCCCGCGCGCGGCTCCGGCACGGGGATTTCTTCGGCGCGGAGCTTGTCGGCCCCGCCGGTTTCGTGGATTCGGATCGCCAGCATGGTGCCGGCACCCTGGCCGCGCGCCCCGCCGTTGCAAACCCGCTCCGCACCTTGCCTCGCCGCGCCCGCCGCGCACGCTCGCCGCATGTCCGCCGAACCGTCGCCCGACCTCGACGCCTACTTCGCCCGCATCGGCTACACCGGCCCCCGCACGCCCGATTCCGCCGTGCTCGCCGCGATCCATGCCTGCCACGCCTCGACCATTCCGTTCGAGAATCTCGACATCCAGCTCGGCCGCCGCATCGCCGTCGACCTGCCGTCCATCGAGCGCAAACTCGTCCGCGACCGGCGTGGCGGCTACTGCTTCGAGCAAAACACCCTTCTCTCCGCCGTGCTCCGCGCCCTCGGTTTCACCGTCACGCCCTACCTGGGCCGGGTGCGGTGGCAGCTTCCGGCCGACCAGCCGACCGCGCTCACCCACCTGCTCCTGCGGGTCGAGACCCCCGACGCCGGCCCGTATCTCGCCGACGTCGGCTTCGGCAGCATGTCGCTCTATCGCCCGCTTCGTTTCGAATTCGACGCCCCCCAGGGCGGCTGCCTCGAACCGCGCCGCCTCGTGCGGCGCGAGCGCCTGATCGTCCATCAGGCGCTCCTCGGCGACACGTGGGGCGACGTCTATCTCTTCGCCCCCGACCCCGTCCCGGCCATCGATGTCGATCTGGGCAACTGGTTCACCTGCGCCCATCCGGACTCCGCTTTCCTGAAAAACCTCCGCGCGTCCCGCGTCTGCGCGGACCGGCGCTTCACGATTCTCAATTCGGATTTCAACATCCGCCACGCCGACGGCCGCGTCGAACGCCGCACGTTTTCCCATCCGGACGAAATTGTCGCCGTCCTCGCCGAACACTTCGGCCTGCATTTCCCGCCCGGCACCCGCTTCGGTCCGTCGGGCGCCCCGTGGCCGCACTAGCCCGGCCGGCCCGGAATCCGCCCGTCCCTCCCGCCGATCTCCGGCCCGCTCGACACTCCGCCATGCCGCTGCCTGCGCTGGGCAGCGGCTGACACACATGTCAGCCGCTGTCCCTTGCACGCCACGCCGCGTGCCGCACGATTTCCGCACCCTCACTCGCTGCGAGCCACAACTGGCGCAGCTCATTTGCCAAGGCGCCGTAGTGGCGCTGAGGGCGCTGGACCCCGCGCACCGCGCTTAAAAACGCGGTGCGCGGGTGTTGCGTTTCCGGGGGTAAAAGTCCGGCCGGTCCCCTCCGGTTTCTCCCGGCCACCGGGCGCAACCAAGCCGGATGCCCCGCGGGGCGGTCCTCAGCTTCGCGGGAGCACAAGCGTGAACTCGCTGCCGCTCGTCGCGCCCGGCGCATACTTCAATTCGCCGCCGAGCACCCGCATGTAGGCCTTGGTGATCGAAAGCCCCAGGCCGAATCCGCCGCTGCTGCGGCCGCGCCCGCGGTCCGGCCGGTAGAAACGCTGCATCAAGCGCCCCCGGCTTTCCTCGGCGATACCGGGACCTTCGTCCTTCACGCTGATCTCCACCGTCGCCTCGAGCGCCCGCACCGCCACCCGGATCGTCGCGCCGTCCGGCGAATACTTGATCGCGTTGTCGAGCAGGTTCTGGAGCGCCTGGCGCAGGAGCACCGCGTCGGTTTCCACCGCCACCTCCTCGGGCTCCACCACCACCCGCTGCCGCTTGTATTCCGCGAGAATCCCGAGCTCGCTCGCGCAGGTCGTGACAAAATCCCCCAGGTCGATGCGGCTCCGCTGCACCGCCTGCGCCCCGCCCTCCGCGCCGGCCAGTTCGAGCAGCCGTTGTATCAGCAGTTGCAGCCGCTGCGCCTCCTCGAGCATCGAACCGATGATCTCGCGGTATTCGTCCTCCGTGCGGCCCCGCCGCAGCCCGACCTCGCCGACGCTCCGCAGCGTCGTCAGCGGCGTGCGCAGTTCGTGGGAAGCGTCCGCCACGAACCGGTCCAGCGTCTCGAACGACTCCTGCAACCGGTCCAGCGTCACGTTGAACACCTTGGCCAGCTGCCCGAGTTCGTCGTGCGGATTGGCCACCGGCAGCCGCCGGCTCAGGTCGGCGGCGGTGATCCCGTTCGCCTCGTGCGTCATGCTTTCCAGCGGCAGCAGCCAGCGTTTCGTGAAACCGTAACCGCCGGCGACCAGCAACGCCACCACCACGGGCAGCGCCGCGACGATGATCAGCCGCAGCGCCCCGAGCGCGTCCGCCTGCGGCTGGTGCACCCGCATCAGACGCAGCATCCACGGCTGCTCGCGTCCCGGCGCGTGAAACACCACGCTCAGGCCCCGGAGCCGCAGGTCCGGCGCCACATAGAAAACACTGATCGTTCCCGCGCCGACCGCCCGGTTCGGCGGCCCCGGCAGCACGACCATGCGGTTCTCCGAGAATGGCCAGACCCGCCGCACCAGCCGGTTTTCCTCGTCCCACAGTTCGAACCACGGATGGCCCGTCATCCACGGTGCCGGCTCCCCGAACGGCTGCCCGTCCCAGCGCAAGGTCCCGTCCGGCGCGACCGACAGGTGCGCCTCCACGACTTGCAGGTCCTCGCGCAGCTGGTGATCGAGCGGTCGCGCGATCCACAGCGCGACATACATGTAGAGCGTCGCCGCGAATCCCGACACCAGCAGCGTGCCGCCCGCCGCATACCACAGGGCCAACCGCTGCCGGATCGAACGCCGCTCCCACCACTCCATCCAGCGGCGCCACCCGGAGTTCACTCCGCCGCTCCCCCGATCCGGTAGCCGACGCCGCGCAGGGTTTGGATCAGCCGCTCTTCCGCGTCGCCGTCGACCTTCCGCCGGAGGCGCATGATCTGCACGTCGATCACGTTGTCCAGCGACGTCAGGCGGTGCGTCTGCTTCCACACATCGCGCTCCAGCATCTCGCGGGTCACGACCTGTCCCTGGTAACGCAAAAGGTATTCGAGCACGTCGACCTCGCGCGGAGTCAGCGGGATCTCCTGCCCGCCCCGCCACGCCGTCCGCGCCCGTGTGTCCAGCTGCAGATCCCCGCACCGCAGCAGCGCCCCGGTCGACATCACGGGCCGTCGCAGCAGGGCCCGGCAACGCGCCAGCAGCTCCGCAAAGGCGAAAGGTTTCGCGAGGTAATCGTCCGCCCCGCTGTCGAGTCCCTTGACGCGATCCGCCAGCGTGCTGCGCGCCGTCAGCATCAACACCGGCGTCTGCCGCCCGTTCGATCGCACGCGCTCCAGCAGCTCGATGCCGTCCAGATCGGGCAACATCCAGTCGAGCACCACCAGGTCGAAGGCCTCGCGCCGCAGTCCCGCCAGCGCTTCCGCGGCCGTCGTGGCGGTCGTCACGGTCCAGTTTTCCAGGCGCAGCCCTTCCGCCACCGAATCACGGGTCTTTGTTTCGTCTTCGACCAGAAGGACGTGGGGAATGGAAATGGCCTCGCTCAAAGTGATAGGGTTCGCGTCGATACGACCAACGACGCATCACTGTGAAAGCAGACTACCGACCGAGAAAGCAATCCACCTTACTTTTGCGTCAGACATCGCCGCGGCCCGGTTTCCGGGACACATCCGGCTCAGGAAAGCCCGGTGCCGTGCCGGTTTTTCACCGACTCGCCAGCCGCTCCCGCCGCTCCCGCCAGTCGTCCGGCCAGTGCCGCGTCATCAATTCGGCGATCCCCTCCGGTGCCAACTTCGCCGTCGCCACGACCAGGTCCCGCCGGTTCAACACCGCGACACACAGCTCGACCGCGCCGTCTCCGCTCCGACCGCGCGGAGCGTAGACGAGCACCGTGTCCCCCCGCTTCCCCTCGGCCACGGCCACGATCCGCTCCCAACCCCGCCGGCGCATCGCCGCATCCGCGGCGGCCGTCAGCTCCGCCGGCGCCATCGCGACCGCGCTTTCGGCGCGCCGGTAGACCCCCGCGCTGGCCCGCCGCACGCCCGCCAACGCGAGTCGCGCATCCTCGATCCCCGGCGCCTGCACTCCGCCTACCAGGATCCGCACCGCGCCCAGCGTCACGGCTCCGACGTCCGCTTGCACCGTCGTGCGCCACTCCGCCGCCGTGGCCCGCATCACCGCGTCACGCAGCGTCGCCGCCTCCCGCGGCAGCGCGAGATAGCTCCATGCGACCGTCGCCAGCACCAGCGGACCGCCGGCGAGGAGCAAAACGCCCGCCCACACCCAGGGCCGCCGCCAGCCCTGGCGCCGAGCCGGGGCGGCGACCGGAATCGATTCGACGGTGCTCATATTCGGGAGGTCGGGCGGACCTCACGCCTTGGCCTTCGCCGCGGGCAGCCTCAGCTTGCGCAGCGGTTCGATCTGAAACTTCTCCGCCACGGCGCCGATCTTGTCCGCGCTGATGTTGCCGACGATGTTCACGAACACCGCCTCGCCTCTCCGGTCCAGCACCGTCACGACCAGCCCCTCGATCACGTCGTCGGTTTTCTGCCGCACATGCACGTCGACATTGTCGCCGCCCGGCTCGCGCACCGTCACGACCTTGGTCCACCCCTCCCCTTCGAGCTTGCGCCGCGCGCCCTCGATCTTCGCGACCGTGTCGGCGCGGTTTCCGTCGTCCAGGCCGACGACGTTCACCCGCACGCTCTTCAGGTTGGCCAACAGGTCCGCCACATCGGGCTCCTGGGTTTTGGCGAGCCGCGCCGCGAACTTGATCAAGCCCGTCGGAAGGTTCACCTCGACAAACTGGCCCTTCCCGCCCGGCGCAAACGCCCCGATGTCGACATAGCCGGGTTCGGCGGCGCCGCCGGCGAGGGCCGACGATGCAAGGGCGAGGGAAAACGTCGCCGCGGCGACGGAGGAGCGAAACAGGGAGTTCATGGGAAGCCTTGGGTTGGATCGGCCGGAACGACGAACGCCCCGGTCCGTCTCCAAAACCCGGCAGAGGGTGGCGGGGTTGCACAAAATTTCCGTTTCTTTTCCGCCGGCCTGTCTCGCTGTCGGCGCGCACATCGCGTCGTGCGCGCACCGCAGCGAGACGCGGTTTCGGCGCGCGCGCTTGAGCTCGAAATTTCCCGCGCGCAGGTTACGGGAGCTCCGCCGGCGAATCTCCGATGCCAATCCCGTCTCACCCCGCCCCGCCGATCCCGGCCTCCCGCCGTTTCCTCGGGTGCGCGTGGATCGCCCTGGCCGTGTTCGGCGTGTTTCTCACCCTGAAGACGACCTCGGCGGCCGGCGGTTCGGATTCCTCCGGTTATCTCAATCACGCGCGCCTGCTCGCCGAAGGTCGCACCCGGACCGAAACGCGGTTTCCACCGGAACTGGGGCCGGCGCGGGAGCAGAAAATCCTCCACTTCGTGCCCCTCGGGTTCATGGCCGCCGCGGATCCCGCCTTTCTCGTTCCGACCTACCCGACCGGCCTGCCGTTGCACTTCGCGGCCGCCGCCCGGCTCCTCGGCTGGAACGTCGGGCCCAAGGCCGTGCTCGTGGGCGCGGCGCTGGCCGCGATCTGGCTGTGCTACCTCGCGGCGCGCGAAGCCGGCCTGTCGCCCGCCCTCGCCGCCGCGGGGGCCGCGATGCTGGGGGCGTTTCCCGTTTTCCTCTTCTGCGCGATCCAGGCGCTCAGCGACGCACTCGCGACGACCTGGTGCCTCGCCGCCCTGGTCTGCGCGCTGCGCGCAGGACGCGGCCCGGGATGGGCCGCGGCCTGCGGCGCGGCGTTTTCGGTCGCGGTGCTGGTCCGGCCGACCAACGTGTTTCTCGCCCCCGCGCTGGTCGTGCTCCTCGGCCCGGGCCTTTCCCGGCCGGTGCGCTTCGGCCTCGCCGCGCTCCCGGCCGCCGTCTGGCAATTGCTGTATAATTATCATCAATACGGCAGCCCGTTCGCCACCGGCTACGGGAATTTTCTCGCGGCATTTTCCTCCGCCTACGGCTGGCCGACCTTTCTGCACTTCGCCCGCTGGCTGGGCGCCTTCCTGCCGTCGGTCGTGCTGGTGCTCCCGTTCGCCGCGCTGGCCGCGCCCGCCCTCCGGGGCCGCACCTTGGCGGGCCTCGGGACGGCGTTCGCCGCGATCGCGGGCTTCTACCTGTTCTACGACGTGTCCCACGACGTGTGGTGGTGCCTGCGCTTCATTCTGCCCGTCGTCCCCGCGCTGATCCTCGGCGCGCTCCTCGGGGTCGAGGCGCTCGCCCGCGGCCCCGGCGCGCGCTGGCCGCGCGCCTTCCGCCCGGTCGCCGCCGCCGCGCTCGTGGCCTGGGCGGCCGCAAGTTCATGGTATTGGAGCCGGGATCTGCACGTGTTCCTCGTGCAGACCTACGAACAGAACTACGAGGACGCCGCCCGCCTCGCGGCGCGGGAATTGCCCGCCGACGCGCTGGTCGCCGCGTGTCTGTTCAGCGGCTCGCTGTATTACTACACGGATCGCCCCGTGCTCCGCTCCGATGTGGTGGAGCCGCCGGATTTCGCACGCTACGTCGACGGTGCCCGCCGCGTCGGCCGGCCGGTTTGTGCCGTGGTCTTCGATTTCGAGGAGGAGGATTTGCGCGGTCGCTGTCCGGGGAAATGGACCCGCATCGGCGGCTACGCCAACGTCGGTTTCTGGCGGCTCGACTGAGCCGGATCCTCCGCCCCCTCTCACCCCCGCCGCCGACCCGGCCGACCGGCGGCATCGCCCAGCTCCCGCTTGCATCTCTCGCCGCTCCGCCAAACTTCCCCGTCGGCGCGCCCTGCGCCCGCTGCCCACCGCACCCTGTTTTACCGGCCATGACCGTCGCTGACCAACCCTCCTTTCCCTTCCGCCGCACGGCGCTCTTCGCCGTGTCCGCGCTCGCCTCGCTCCTGCCGGCCGCCCGCGCCGCCGACTGGCCCCAGTGGCGCGGCCCGGGGCGCGACGGCGTCGTCCCCGGATTTCAGGCCCCGGCCGCCTGGTCCGCCGCCTCGTTCGTCAAACAATGGTCGCTCGCGGTCGGCGAAGGCCACGCGTCCCCGATCGTGGTCGGCGACCGCGTCTACCAGTTTTCCCGCGAAGGCGACCGGGAGGTCATGCGATGCCTCGCCCTCGCCGACGGCAAACCGCTCTGGCGCGACGCCTACGCCGCTCCCTACTCCATGAATCTCGCGGCGCGCGGGCACGGCAAGGGGCCCAAGGCGACGCCCGCGGTCGCGGACGGCCGCGTCTTTGCGCTCGGCATCGCCGGCGCGCTCTCCGCCTATGACGCCGCCACCGGCCGGGTGCTCTGGCGCAAGACTTTCGCCGGGGAGTTCAAGCACACCGCGCCCGATTTCGGGGCCGCGACCTCCCCGCTGGTCGACGGCGATGTGGTCATCGTGCACGTGGGCGGCGAGGACCAGGGCGCGCTGACCGCCTTCGACACCGCCACCGGTGCCGTGCGCTGGCGCTGGACGGGGGACGGTCCGGCCTACGCCTCGCCGGTCATCGCCACCTTCGGCGGTATTCGCCAGTTGGTGACGCAATCGCAGGAACGCTGCCTCGCGCTTTCGCCCGCCGACGGCCGCCTGCTCTGGGAGATTCCGTTCTCCACCAGCTACGACCAGAACAGCGTCACCCCGATCGTCGCCGGCGACCTCGTCGTCTTCGGCGGGGTCGGCAAGCCCACCTTCGCGGTGAAAGTCTCCGGCACCTCCGCCGTCCGCGTGTGGGAAGCCCGCGACATCACGCTCTACATGAGCACCCCGGTGCTTTCCGGCCCGCGCCTCTTCGGCATGACGGACAAGCACAAGGGCTCGCTCTTTTCCCTCGATCTCGCGACCGGCCGCGTCCTCTGGAAAACCGAGGGCAAGCTCGGGGCCAACGCCGCGCTGCTCGACCTCGGTTCCGCCGTCCTCGTCGCGGCCGAACCCGGCTACGTCTCGGTGCACGCCAAGGCCGGCGACACCCTCCCGGAACTGGCGAAGATCAAGGTCGGCGATTCGCCGCTCTGGGCGCATCCCGCCGTGGCCGGCCAGCGCCTGCTGTTCAAGGACGCCGGCGCGCTCCACGTCTACGCCGTCGCCGGCGCGAAATAGCCCGGCCGCGCGCCCCTCCGACGGCGGCGCTGCATCCGGAAACCGGATGCAGCCGGGGGCAAAAACGAAACGGCCCCCGCACCCGTGTGCGGGGGCCGCCTCCAGTGTGGACCAACCGGGCCTGTATCAGGCCGCCAGTCCAAGTCGCTCGGTCCGCCCCGTGGCGGCCATCGCGTGGATCGACCGCAGGGTGCGGGCGACGCGCGTGTAGTCGTTGATCATCACGCCCAGAATGCCGGTGGCAAAAAGGGCGGTGGCGGCGAGACCGAAATTGAAGGGCGCGAGGGCAAACGCGGAAACCGCGGCGGCGAGAGAGATCAGTGTGAGGGCTTTCATGGCAGTGGTGGTTAGGTTGCCAAAAGAACCCCGCACCGCGCGGAAAGTTACAGCCTGCGGTTGGAAAAACGCACCGACCCGAAAAATCATTTGCGCCGCCTGCCGGCCGGCGGGCCGGAGTTCCGCCGCATCGCCGTGCGGGTCCGGCGCGCCTCCCCGGCCTTTCGGCGCGGGGCGCGCGGACCGGGTCCGCCGAATCTTCCGGCCCTCCCTCGGCGCGGTTGACCTTATGACACGGCTTGCCTTCCCCTTGGGTGCATGAGTTCCCCCACGCCCGCGACCGCGGACCGCTCGTTCTTCCAACGCTTTCTCAACCTCGTCGAACGCATCGGCAACATCCTGCCGAATCCGTCGACGCTCTTCGCGATCCTCGCCGCGCTCGTCGTGCTGCTGTCGTGGGTCTTCAGCCGCATGGGTGTCTCGGTCATCCATCCGTCGACCGGCCAAACCGTCCAGGTGGTCAACCTGCTCAATCTCGAGGGCCTGCAGCGCATGATCCTCTCGGTCGTGCCCAACTTCGTCGGGTTTCCGCCGCTCGGCACCGTCATCGTCTGCCTCGTCGGCATCGCGGTCGCCGAGCGCTCCGGCCTCGTCACCGCCGCGCTGCGCATGGTCGTGCTCGCCACCCCTCGGCGCTGGCTCTCCGCCATTGTCGTGCTCGGCGGCGTGCTGTCGCACTCGGGCGCCGACGTCGGCTACGTGCTCTTCATTCCGCTCGGTGCGGCGATGTTCCACGCCGTCGGCCGTCATCCGCTCGCCGGTCTCGCCGCCGCGTTCGCCGGCGTCTCCGGCGGCTTCAGCGCCAATATCGTGCTCGGCACCATCGACGCACTTCTCGCCGGCATCACCCAGGCGTCCGCCGCCGTCGTGAAACCCGGCGTCGCCGTCAACGCGGCCGCCAACTGGTATTTCCTCATCGCCGCGTCCTTCCTCGTCACCGTGGTCGGCTCGTGGGTGACCGAGAAAATCATCGAACCGCGCCTCGGCGGCTACACCGGCGACGCCAAGCCCGAGGCCATCAAGCCGCTCGCCGCCGAGGAGAAGCGCGGTCTCGCGTGGGCCGCCGCCGCGGTCGCCGCGCTGACCGCGGTCGTCCTCTGGGGCACGCTGACCCGGGGCGGTTTCCTCCTCGACCCCAAGAATCCCACCTTTCTCGCCAGCTATTTCATCCGCGGCCTGATCTTCTTCATCTTCCTCTACGGGTTGGTCGCCGGTCTCGCCTACGGTCTCGGCGCCCGCACGGTGCGCAACGACAACGACGTCATCCGCGGCATGGATGCCTCGGTCTCGACCATGGGATCCTACATCGTGATGGCGTTCTTCGCGGCCCAGTTCCTCGCCTACTTCAACTGGACCAACCTCGGCACCATCCTCGCGGTCAAGGGCGCCGGCCTCATCCAGTCCTTCAATCTGCAGGGCAGCCCGATTCTGCTCATGGTGTCGCTCGTCCTCTTCACCGCGACGGTCAACCTCGTCATCGGCAGCGCCTCCGCGAAATGGACGCTGCTCGCGCCGATCTTCGTCCCGATGTTCATGCTGCTGGGCTACTCGCCGGAACTCGTGCAGGGCGCCTACCGCGTCGGCGACAGCTGCACCAACATCGTCACGCCGCTGAACCAGTATTTCCCGCTCATCCTCGGTTTCGCCTGCCGCTACGTGCCCAAGACCGGCATCGGCACGATGCTCGCGCTCATGCTGCCCTACTCCATCGCGTTCATCGTCGCGTGGTCGCTGATGTTGGTCGTCTGGATCACCCTCGGGCTGCCGATGGGGCCGGGCGCCGGTCTCTACTTCGTGAAGTAACGCCGCGGGCAGCAAAAAGCCCGGCTCGCGGGAGCCGGGCTGAAAACGACCCAGTCGGATCCGGGTGACTCAACCCGCGCCGCCGCCGGACGCGTTCGAGACGGGCTGGAAAGCGCTGCGGATGGTGGCGCCGAGGTAGTCGCGGTTCAGGCGCGAGATGAAATCGTGCGAGATCAGCTTCGGGCACGCGGCGCTGCATTCGTATTGGTTGGTGCAGTTGCCGAAACCGGCCTCGTCCATCGTCTGCACCATCGCGAGCACGCGGCGGTCGCGCTCGGCCTGGCCCTGCGGCAGCAGCCCGAGATGGCCGACCTTGGCCGCGACGAAGAGCATGGCGCTGGCATTCTTGCACGCCGCGACGCACGCGCCGCAGCCGATGCACTGCGCGGCGTCCATCGCCAGATCCGCGTCGCCCTTCGGCACGGGCAGGGCGTTGGCGTCGGGCGCCGAACCGGCGCGGGCGGTGATGAAGCCGCCGGCCTGCTGGATGCGGTCGAACGCCGTGCGGTCGACGATCAGGTCCTTGATGACCGGAAACGCCGCGGCGCGGAAG
>JACCED010324716.1_pt1 | contig 12447 bp, 15 predicted proteins | sample 7455021 | NCBI WGS metagenome assembly JACCED01 (sample SAMN15323456, study PRJNA562643) | freshwater metagenome | isolation source: river surface water | place: USA:Blue River Watershed | collected 2017-08-19
ATGCTGATGCAAGATCAAGCGTGGCAAAAGATGAAGTTCTCCGAGATGATGAAAAAGATTCGGGATAAGGCGCGCATTGAGTAAGATGATTTTGCACACCATGTTGCGGGTGGGTGATATTGCTCGCTCGGTTGATTTCTATACCCGTGTCTTAGGAATGAATTTGTTGCGTACAACCAATCGCGAGGAACAAAAGTACTCCCTCGCTTTTGTTGGCTTTGGTCGTGGCAATGAAGATGGCAATGCAGAGATCGAGCTTACCTACAACTACGGTGTTAGTGAATACGACCACGGTGGCGCATACGGCCATATTGCGATCGCAGTTCCCGATGTCTACAAAGCCTGTGACGAAATCGCTGCTGCCGGGGGTAAGATTACTCGCCCAGCTGGTCCGGTTCAGGGTGGCAAAACTTTAATTGCCTTCGTTACCGACCCCGATGGTTACAAGATCGAATTGATCCAGCGCTAAATTAATCGGTGTGGCCAATGCATAACATGGCACATAACCCAGCTCAGTTTGAAGTTCGTGTTCTTAGCAGTATCTCTGCGCTTTCTGAGAATGAATGGAACTCGATTCTTCCAAAAGATGCCGGTCCTTTTCTGCAATTTACATTCCTGTCTCTTTTAGAAAAAACTGGGTGTGTTGGCCCTGAGACAGGTTGGAGCTCATCGCATTTAGCACTCTATGAACATGGTGGCAAACGCCTGTTGGGTGCAATACCCCTTTACATAAAGACCCATTCCTATGGCGAATATGTCTTTGATTGGTCATGGGCTGAAGCTTATAACCAAGCAGGCTTGAACTACTATCCAAAAGCCTTATCTGCCATTCCGTTCACGCCAGTAACCAGCCCACGCTTATTGGCCCTTCATAAAGAAGATAAAGAAGCTTTGCTGATTGGCTTAGTGCAATTATTGGATGAGCTTAGCTTATCATCCACCCACATTTTATTTCCCAATCGAGAGGATGCAGAGGTATTAACAGCGGCTCGGTTTCTAAAACGAGAATCGGTTCAATTTCATTGGCAGAACCAAGGCTATCGCGATTTTGATACCTTTCTTGTCAGTCTTACGATGAAGCGGCGTAAGAACATTAAGCGCGAACGTAAACAAGTTCACGAATCAGGCATTCACTTCAAACACATTCCTGGGAGAGATATGCGCGAGGAAGATGTTCTGTTTTTCTACCGATGCTATGCCAATACCTATCGGATGCATCACTCTACACCCTATCTCAATCAATTATTTTTTCAGCAGTGGGTTCATCAAATGCCAGATTCATTGCACTTCATCGTGGCGTATCGTGATAATCATCCGATCGCATCTTCACTATTGGTGCTTGATCGATCCAATCAAAAGGCTTATGGACGTTATTGGGGTTGTATAGAGCACCATCCGTGTCTTCATTTTGAAACAGCCTATTACCAAGCCATCGAGTTTTGTATTCAGGAAAATATTGCAGTCTTAGAGGGTGGCGCCCAAGGGGAACACAAAATGGCACGTGGTTTTATGCCCACTCCAGTGGCGTCTTACCATTACCTAAGTGATCAACGTTTTTATGATGCGGTGGCACGTTTCCTTGATCGCGAACGCATGGGTATTGGTCAGTATCTGGATGAATTAGCTGAACATAGCCCCTTGAGACAGCAGAGTGATTCCTTAGAGTTCGGCAAACAATTGCAGGATGCACTAAAGTAAGACATGTCTTCTGATCCAATCAACACCTCTTCTGGCGCAAATTCCATCGGCATTAGCGACAGTGATTCAGATTCTCCATGCATCGGTATTTGCTCCACCCTCTTTGACGAAATCTGCAAAGGGTGTGGTCGCACTGCCCTTGAGGTTAGTAATTGGGTATTTATGACTGCTGAGGAGAAAAAAGCAGTTTGGGACCGAATTCGATCCCAAGGAACTGCGATGCGATTTACTCGCGAGCAGAAATCTTAACCAGCGAGCTCTTGACTGCGTAAGTACTCTTCGTAGGTACCTGAATAGTCGTTAATCGTACCGTCGGGTTTGATTTCTAAGATGCGATTGGCTAAGGCTGATACAAACTCTCGGTCGTGTGATACAAAAATCAGCGTCCCATCAAATTTCTCAAGAGCGATTTGTAAGCTCTCAATAGACTCCATGTCCATATGATTAGTGGGTTCGTCCATTGCCAACACATTATGCTTTTGCAGCATTAGCTTGCCCCAGATCAGTCTGCCTTTCTCGCCACCCGATACAACCTTGACTGTTTTTGTAATTTCATCGCCCGAGAACAATAAACGCCCAAGAATACCGCGCACCACTTGATCGTCATCACCAGGTTTGCGCCATTGGGTCATCCACTCAATCAGGTTTTCATCTTTGGGAAAAGACTCGCTGGTGTCTTGAGGCATCACTCCAACATTTGCATTCTCAGCCCATTTAACATCGCCACTATCAGCAGGAATACCATCAAAGCGCTTACTCAGAATCGTTTTAAGAAGCGTGGTTTTACCTGCGCCATTCTGACCAATGATGGCAATTTTTTCACCGGGACGAATCGCGATCTTGAAATTCTTAAAAATATTGCGATCATAGGTCTTGGTGAGAGCGTTGCACTCCACTGCCATATTGTGGAGTTTTTTCTCGATCTCAAACCGAATAAAGGGATTCTGTCGTGAGGATGGCTTGATATCAATGAGTTCAATTTTCTCGAGTTGACGTTGACGTGAAGTCGCCTGCCGTGCTTTCGAAGCGTTTGCTGAGAAGCGACTGACGAACGCCTGTAACTCAGCCATTTTCTCTTTGGCCTTCGCATTTGCTGCTAGTTGCTGAGCACGCGCTTGAGTTGAGGCGAGCATATAAGAATCGTAATTACCCGGATAGACCTTTAAGGTGCCATAATCCATATCGGCCATATGTGTACACACTTCATTTAAGAAGTGACGATCGTGGGAGATGATGATCATCGTACTGTTACGTTGGTTCAGAATCTCTTCTAACCAATGAATCGAGTGAATATCTAAGTTATTGGTGGGCTCATCGAGTAATAAAACATCAGGGTCAGAGAATAGAGCCTGAGCTAAGAGAACCCGCAGCTTCCAGCCTGGGGCAATATTGCTCATAGGGCCATTGTGTTGCTCTAGAGGGATACCGATGCCAAGTAATAACTCCCCCGCCCTTGCTTCTGCTGTGTATCCCCCATACTCAGCATACTTTGCTTCGAGTTCAGCAGCACGCATATAGTCTTCGTCGGTGGCATCAGGATTGGCATAAATAGCGTCACGCTGTGCTGCAGCCTCCCACATCTCAGCGTGGCCCATCATCACCACATCAAGCACCCGAATGTCTTCGTATGCAAATTGATCCTGACGTAATTTACCTAAGCGAATATTGGGTTCTAGACTGACATTACCAGCCGATGGCTCGAGCTCACCGCCTAATATCTTCATGAAGGTTGATTTGCCACAACCATTAGCACCAATCAGGCCGTAGCGATTACCACCTCCAAACTTAACAGAGATGTTCTCAAACAGGGGTTTAGCCCCAAATTGCATGGTGACGTTAGCTGCGCTTAACACAATATCTTCTCTTAAAAAGGAATTGCCAGAATGGCAAAGCCCTCTATTCTAACGGTCTTCTTGTAAATGTTGTGCTTATTAGGCGATAAGCTTCTGAATGAACAAACTAGTAAGCCGCAGCCAAACCATCACGTCGACTATCGCTTGCAGCCACATAACCATCAGCGATTTGATCCGATGGGCGCCAAATAAACTGGCCGGAGCCAAAATCCATGTAGGGGTCTTCTACTTTTTTCAGTACATGCCCTTTGGCAATTAACCCTTGTACTACCTGAGGATCCATATTGGCTTCCACATCGATACTAAAGTCGCGATTGACCTTCCAACGAGGTGCGTCACAGGCTGCCTGAGGTTGCTGTTGATAGACCAACATACGCATCAGGGTCTGTAGATGGCCTTGCGGTTGCATGTCGCCACCCATCACACCAAAACTCATTTGTGGAACAGTTTTACCATTCACCTCTTTGGTAAGAAATGCCGGAATAATCGTATGGAATGGGCGCTTATTGCCTGCTACGACATTGGGTGATTGGGGGTCTGAAGAGAACCCATAGCCTCGATTCTGAAAACTGATCCCCCAGTTAGGCTCTACAACCCCCGAACCAAAGCCCATATAGTTACTCTGAATAAAGGAGATCATGCGACCCTGCTCATCAGCTGCGCTGAGATAGATCGTGCCACCGGTCTTTGGCATACCAAAACCAAAATGAGTTGCCTTTTGAGCATTGATCAACTGCGCTCGCTTGGCCAGGTATTGAGGATTTAATATTTGCTCAGGGCTGACCTCCATCGAGCGTGGATCCGCGACATAACGGTAGATATCTGCAAAAGCAAGTTTCATGGCCTCAATCTGCAAATGCTGGCTCTCAACGCTATCGACTGGATATTGTGCAAGATTGCATTGTTCCACGATTCCCATGGCCATTAACGCACCAATGCCCTGTCCGTTTGGCGGTATCTCGTGCACATCGTAACCTTGTACTTTGGTTGAGATCGTACCCACCCAATCCGGTTCGTAATTTGCTAAATCGCTAGCAGTCAATGCGGCTTGTGATTGATTTGCATAGTCTATGATTGCTTTAGCGATTTCACCTTCATAAAAATCACGGATACCCTCTTTGGCAATCCGCTCAAATGTTTTGGCAACCTGAGGGAAATAAAACATCTCACCGACCTGTGGAGCGCGGCCATGGGGCATGAATGCTTTTGCAAATCCGGGTTGATCTTTGAGTTCAGGTATTGCTGCAGCCCACTTGTGCGCAACAATGGGTGCTACGGCATGACCGCGCTTCGCAATCTCAATAGCGGGTTGCAGAATGTCGGCTAGTGGCAAGATCCCAAAGCGTTGATGTAACGCTTCCCAGCCTGCTAGGGCACCTGGGACGGTAATACTATCCCACCCTCTTACTGGACGATTAACAAAACCATTGGCATCTTTTCCATACTTCTGGCCAAAATAACCAAGACTCCACTTTGCGGGGGAGACACCCGAAGAGTTTAGGCCATGCAGTTTCTTTCCATCCCATACGATTGCAAAACAGTCGCTACCCAGACCATTTGATACTGGCTCCACAATCATTAATGCGGCTGCTGCAGCAATAGCAGCATCAATAGCGTTACCACCTTGCTGGATGATTTTTAATCCTGCTTGAGCGGCATAGGGGTGGGAGGTCGAAACGATATTACGCCCCATCACCGGCATACGAATGGTGGGATACGGATTATTCCAATTGAATGCAAAACTCATATTTTGTTTTTATCCCTGATCAACAGTCTTTGGATTACTGGAATTCGAATAAGTAGTAATAGACTGATTATCCCAGCATAGATGTACACGGTCTGAAAATCGTTCTTACCGGCTTTGTGCCAGAAGTAATGCAAGATCGCAAGAATAGCGATGAGATAGATCATTTGATGAAGCTTCGCCCATTTGCGACCTAGCCACCGCACTGATGCTTGATTTGAGGTGATCGCTAAGAAACTCATTAATACAAACGCACTAAATCCCATCGCAATGAACGGTCGCTCAATCACATCCTTCATCATTTCACTGAAATCAACGTTGTGGTCTAACCAATACCAAATGGTGAAGTGCAAGAAAGCATAAAAGAAGGTAAACAAACCCAACATCCGTCGCATCTGAACCCAGCCTGACCATCCGCTAATCCAACGCATTGGACTCATGGCAAGAGTAATGCACAAGAATGTAATCGTCCACGTTCCGGTTGATCGAGTAATAAACTCCACCGGATTAGCGCTAAGCTGACCCGAGTAACCAAGAACGATTAAACGTATTAGCGGGACGAGCGCAAGGATAAATACAAAACGCTTAATCGAATGAATCGAGGTAAAAGCACTCGTGGTAAATCCCTGCATAACCTAATAAAACTTACGCAGATCCATGCCAGCATAAAGTTTGGCAACAAACTCACCATAACCATTAAATGGCTCGGTTTTTATCTTGGGAGCAAAAATGCCGCGCCCATCAATGCGACGCTCGGTTGCCTGACTCCAACGCGGATGATTAACAGCTGGGTTCACGTTTGAATAGAAGCCGTATTCACGAGGTGCAGATGCAAGCCAACTGGTAATTGGTTGTTTCTCGGTCAAGCGGATCGTTACCAAAGATTTGGCACTCTTAAATCCGTACTTCCAAGGCACCACAATCCGAATAGGTGCGCCGTTTTGCTTGGGCAATAACTCACCGTACAAACCAAAGGTGAGTAAGGTTAGCGGATTCATTGCTTCATCCATCCGCAAACCCTCTCGATATGGCCAATCTAATACTGGTCGACGCAATCCTGGCATCTGTTTAGGATCTGCCAAGCTCACAAACTCGACATATTTGGCTGAACTCAGTGGTTCTACTCGGTTTAATAAGTTCGAGAGTGAATAGCCATTCCAAGGAATCACCATCGACCAACCCTCAACACAGCGCATGCGATACACACGTTCCTCCATCGGCGCTAACTTTAGGAGAGCATCAATGTCAAGAGTAACTGGTTTTTTAACAAGCCCTTCAATCGTTACAGTCCAAGGTCGTGTTTGTAGGCGATCAGCATACTTTGCTGGATCATCCTTTTCCATACCAAACTCATAGAAATTGTTGTAAGAGGTTACTTCTTCATACGAGGTTTGGGTCTCGCGTGTGGAATACTGCTCATTCAATTTCGATGGTAACTTCTCGCGGGGTGCCACTGTTTTGGCAAATGCTTCGCGCTCGATCCAGCCACCCATACCCATTGCCAATCCCAGCGAAGATGTTTTTAACCATAAGCGACGATCTTCAAAAATATGCCGTGGCGTAATCTCGCTCGCCTGAATTTTGGGGTCCTTAAATATCATCGATCTACCTTTAATTGGAATGGTGTGAAATTGGTATTGGTATCGTAATAATCTTCATGCTCTTTGCGCTTTAGATAATTTACAACGACATAGGTCACTGGGGTGGCCAAGATCTCCCAGGAGGTCTTCAGAATATATTGTGCAATTGCCACCTGAATAATTTCTGCAGTGGGCCAGATACCGTAGAAGGCTAAGATATAAAACAACGAAGAGTCAACCAGTTCACCCACCGCGGTTGAGCCAATGGTGCGCGTCCACAAATATTTACCTTGGGTCCAAATCTTCATTTTGGCTAAGACGTAACTATTACTGAAGCTGCCACACCAGAAAGCAAACATTGATGCCAACGCAATCCGCCAAGAGTTACCAAATACCGTCTCAAGCCCCTGTTGATAATTAGCCATGTAGGATCCGGGCGCTACTGGTAAGGCAATAACAATTTGCGCCATGATCGCAGCAAATCCAAGTGCCGCAAATCCTGCCCAGACTGTTCGGCGATCATAGGCATAACCATAGACTTCGGTCAGAATATCGCTAAAGAAATAAGAAATCGGGAAGAACAAAATCCCGGCACCAAAGACAACGAGCCCAAAATACGGCAGCTCAACACTTGCCGCTTTGCCTGCCCCGATAAAGTTGGAGCACAACAAGACCGCAACAAAAGCAGCCAGAATTAAGTCGTAGTACCGGTATTGGCGACGCATAATGGGGCCGATCTCGATCAAAGTGGGAAATATTTCATAGAATAGTGGTATTCGACTGAAATTACCCAATCCCTTACATTGATTAAAAAATGAGCAAACCAAGTTTTCACTGGGAAGACCCCCTCCTCCTCACCGAACAACTCAGCACTGAAGAGCGCATGATTATGGAGGCCGCACGGGAATACGCCCAAGGAAAGTTGGCGCCACGGGTTCAAGAAGCCTTTAGGGCCGAGAGTACCGATCCATCAATCTTCCGTGAAATGGGCGAACTGGGTCTTTTAGGAATCATCATTCCGGAACAATACGGCGGGGCCGCCCTCAATTACGTCTCTTATGGATTAATTGCTCGCGAGATTGAGCGAGTGGACTCTGGCTATCGCTCGATGATGAGTGTGCAATCTTCACTGGTTATGGTACCTATTAATGAGTTTGGATCTGAGGCTCAAAAACAAAAATACCTCCCCAAACTCGCAACGGGCGAATGGATTGGTTGTTTTGGCTTAACCGAACCCAACTATGGGTCTGATGCAGGTGGCATGATTACGAGAGCCAAGAAAGTTCCGGGTGGTTACTCCCTCACCGGCTCAAAAATGTGGATCTCTAACTCACCAATCGCTGATGTGTTTGTGGTCTGGGCCAAGAATGACGAGGACGTAATTCGAGGGTTCATTCTTGAAAAGGGCATGAAGGGCTTATCGGCTCCTAAGATAACCGGCAAGCAAGGTCTTCGCGCTTCCATTACGGGTGAGATTGTGATGGATGAAGTGTTTGTACCTGCTGAGAATGAGTTCCCTGAAATATCAGGTCTAAAAGGCCCATTTACATGCCTAAACTCTGCACGTTATGGCATCTCATGGGGGGTTCTAGGCGCCGCCGAGTTCTGTTGGCATGCTGCGCGCCAGTACACGCTTGATCGTAAACAGTTTGGCCGCCCTCTTGCGGCTAACCAATTGATTCAGAAAAAACTAGCTGACATGCAAACCGAAATTACCTTGGGACTGCAAGGCGTCTTACGTTTGGGTCGTATGAAAGATGAAGGAACTGCTGCCCCAGAGATTACTTCGATCATGAAGCGTAACTCGTGTGGCAAGTCCCTGGAGATTGCCCGCATGGCGAGAGACATGTTAGGTGGTAATGGTATCTCGGATGAATATGGCGTGATTCGTCATATGCTGAATCTGGAGGTCGTCAATACCTATGAAGGTACTCACGATATTCATGCACTCATTTTGGGACGTGCCCAAACAGGAATTCAGGCGTTTAGTTCGTAAGCACTCAAGAGCTGATTGGCCAGCTCTTGATAGCTTGAGCGCTTCGCAGAAGACAGGTGTAATTTCATCGCATTCTGGTACTTCGGAAAATTGCGCACAATAGAGTCGGTATAAGCTGGGTCATAGTGTTTGATTAACAGTTCCTCTACCAACTGAGGAAATTGCCCATCTTGCGCAAGTGTTTGCCATTGGCTAATTTGTTCCTTGCCAAAGCGCTGCGTAAGTAACTTCAACAGATTGCCTAGCGTCTCACCATCATCCAAAAAGTGTTCATAGTCTTCCATCAGGCAATCAACGCGTACTGCCCGATCAGCCACAATTTCGATGCAATCCCCCTCCCGAATTCTTTCCATTAATGCGTCCGGTATATGTAAGCCACCGACCTTCTTGCTTTCGGATTCCACATAAATCGGTTGACCTGAGTCAAATTGACGTAGTTGATTCCAAAGCGCGGTCTCAAAGGCTTTTTGGGTCGGTTGCGCTTGATTGGGATAAGCTCCCAGAATCGAGCCACGGTGCACAGCAAGTCCCTCTAAATCGAGCACTTGTGTTTTTCCCTTCAGGGCCTCAATCAATCGTGTTTTGCCACTTCCCGTTGTGCCACATATCACCTTGAACTGAAATTGTGGCACCCAACGTTCAAGATCATCAATCACCTGTCTACGAAAAGACTGATAACCCCCTTTTAATTGTTCCGCCTTCCAACCCACGCGTTGCAAGATATGAGTAAATGCGCCACTGCGCTCACCGCCACGCCAACAATAGACTAATGGTGTCCAATCGCGATCCTGATTCAGAAATTGCGCTTGTAAATGATGAGCGATATTTTTTGCAACTAATGCGGCACCAATCTTTTTAGCAGCAAAGGGAGACTCTTGTTTATAGATCGTGCCAACTTGAGCGCGCTCCTCATTATTCAATACGGGGCAGTTGATTGCTCCCGGAATGTGATCCAGCGCGTATTCAGCGGGAGAACGCACATCAATAATGCAATCAAAGCGATCAAGCTCAGAGGCAAGACGATCAGGGGTTAAAAATACAGAGCTCAATACAGTCCTAACTGTTTCTGAAAGACTTGGGGCCAAGGTGCTGGTCGATTGGTTTTGAGATTGACCCACACCAATGTTGCACCACCAGCAGCACAAAGAGTTTCTGGATCGTTGGTGAGCGACATTAAGTTATAGGTATCGGCACTCGTTCGGCCTACTTTGCCGATATAGGTGCGAACCAAAATATCACCAGGGTAATTCACTTGGGTGTAGAAATTACAAAAGGCATTGGCAACCAAAGCCCCACCCTCTTCATGCTGAGCAGAAAAGCCAAACGATTCAATCCAATCAATACGACCTTGCTCCATGTAACGAAAGTAAATCGTATTATTAAGATGACCAAATGCATCCATATCACCCCATCGAATCGGGATTACCGTCTCATACACTAGTTTTTTTTCTTGAGGGATATCAATCCGCATTTTTGGATCCTAAAGACTCACAGTCCTTAGTTTACTGTTTGGTTTAGGATTCAGACCGAATTTGCTGGCGCAGGTCTTTATAAAACTGAGGTCTTGCATCCAATGGTACAAAAAGACCAATCGGCAGTTCCTTATCCCGCTCTTCTACCCGAATTAAGCGTTTTCCATCCTCTTCCTGTTTGAGAGTCATCCAGCGTGTATTGAACTCATGACGCTCAAGCTTGCCGCCAATATTCTTTTCGACTCTCAGTGAGGTGCCATCAATCGCAATCGATTCGTAGTCTAGGGCGTGGCGTGCATAAATAATGAGAGCAATACCTAATACTGTTAATTCAATCACTGTGAAGATCAGAATCATCCAAACGCCATGCAACAGAAAATACGTTGCAATCAACGAGGAGAACAAAAACATCGATAAATAGAAGTAACCCACCTGACGTGGCGAAAACGAACAGTTTCGTTTCATATGCCACGTACGCATGGTGTTACTTTGTCAGAAGGGATTGGGCAAATTGGTCCATGGCTTTGGCCAACTCAATATCGAGTTTGGTCAGGCCTTTAGCATCATGGGTAGACAAAGTAACCTCAACGCGACTCCAAACATTGAACCATTCGGGGTGATGATTCATTTGCTCAGCCATTAAGGCTGATTGGGTCATAAATGCAAATGCTTGTTTGAAATCCTTGAACTGATACGTACGTGTGATCGCATCACGATTTTGCACCATACTCCATTGAGCAAGCTCGCCTTGCAATACACCACGCTCTTGATTACTTAATACAGCAGCCATAGGAACTATGCGTTTTGTAAAGCAAGTTGGTACAAGAATGTTGAGCGCGCACCCGAGCGGCAGAACGCCAAAATCGGCTGCGGCATGGTCTTTAAGAGTTTAGACATCTCAACCACTTGCTCCGGCGTGATTGCACCACTAACAACGGGTAAGAAAGCGTATTGCAAACCATGCTCTTTAGCCATTGCTGCGATCGAGGCATTGCTCGGCTGTTCTGGTCCCTCTTCACCATCAGGACGATTATTAATGATGCTCTTGTAACCCTGCTTCGCAATCTCGGCAACATCGCTCGGCTCGATTTGGCCGGCAGTACCAAAATTGGGGGTATGACATGAAATATGTACGTTCATTTAATCCTCTATGAATAACTTATGACTTTTTCTGACCGATGCGTTCAAAAATCCACATCCCGACTAACATTGCAAGCACAAACACCAAAGCCTTTGACTCACCGGAACCCAGTGAAACTAAAGCGGGACCTGGGCAAAAGCCCGCTAGCCCCCAACCCACTCCAAAAAGTGCGCTACCCACGATCAATGGTTGATCAATGTCGCGTCGGGTCGGAATATGCATCGCTCCACCTAAAAAATTCTCGGTTCGTTTCTTGGCTAAGTAAAAGGCAACCAAACCAATTAAAACGGCGCCGCCCATCACAAAAATTAGCGATGGATCCCAGGCGCCAGCAAGATCTAAGAACGCCAAAATCTTTGCAGGATTGGTCATACCAGAGATCATCAGACCCAAACCAAATAGAACACCAACAAGATATTCGCTACCGTTGGAGAAAATCGAATGGTTCTGGCTCATGGCTAAATCAAATGACGAACAAGATAAACCACAAAAAAACCACAGCTCATAAATGTCAGTGTTGCAATCAGTGATCTTGGTGATAACCGCGATAAGCCACAAATGCCATGACCACTGGTACACCCTGAACCGTAACGTGCTCCAAAGCCAACCAATAGACCTGCCACAATTAATGTAAGGTAATCGGCATCAATCACAGCCTTGGTGTTCATTTGAAACACATATTTACCCCACAAAGGCGCGGTGAGCAGACCCAAGACAAAACTAGCACGCCAAAGCCAATCCGTTTTCTTTGCTTGTAATAGGCCGCCCAAAATCCCACTGATACCCAAAATACGCCCATTAACTAACACATACAAAGCGGCTGCAATACCAAGTAATATCCCTCCCGCTAGCGCAGGTCCTGGAGTAAACGAGGTCCAATCAATCGTCATACAAATATTTTACGGGTTAACACGGTTTTGGGCTCATGCGCCATTGCAGATACTGTAGACCCAGATAGCCTCC
>JACCED010930375.1_pt1 | contig 12447 bp, 16 predicted proteins | sample 7455021 | NCBI WGS metagenome assembly JACCED01 (sample SAMN15323456, study PRJNA562643) | freshwater metagenome | isolation source: river surface water | place: USA:Blue River Watershed | collected 2017-08-19
AGTATTGAATACTCCTTTTGGCACGTTGTAGATGTTACGAATGATGTGACTGTAACTACGACTATGAATATTAGTTTCAAAGAATGTCCAGTTGTAAACTAGAGCTTCTAGTTCCGGAAGACTTACGACCGGAGTAAAGATTTGACTTGGGCCGCGGCCTTGCAGACTGTCAAGAGCAGTTTGCCTAAGCAAGTTACTAGTAAAGATATGTTTAACCGCATCGCTAGATTCCTTAAAGTCATTTGCATCTTTAGTCAAGCTAACTTCTTCTGGAATCCAAAAGAACCCTCTAGCTGTTTTTTCAAAGTCGGCAATCTTGTTATATTTGACTTCTTCAAATCGTTGAATAGTAACTGGACCAGACGGGTCTAGAAACATCTTCCTATGCAAATAGTCTGTTTTTGTTGATAAGTCGTATTGTTTTTTGCTCATAGTTTATCTTTTTTTGTTAATTCTGGCTCATTCCACACGTTTCGATTGTGTACGATACCCTCTTTTAAAACTCTCCATGTTTTCTCAGCACCAGTTTCAGTCCATCTAAAATCAAATGTTGTTATAGGTGCTCTGCCGGTATTTCTGTCATACAATTCTATATGCTCATAATACGTAGAAAACCAAACCCACTTACCGCTAGTTACACGCTTTGGTATCCATGCAAATTTTTCATTTATCATAGTTTCCAGATGCTAAAACAATTTTGCAAATATGTTCTAATCTTTCAATATGTTCATATGCTCTCCACGGACTAGTGTCGATAGCAACTACTCCGTGACCTTTGATACCTACAATATCAAATGAAATATTTCCCCAATTGTCTAATTGTAATTTCTCAAAACATTTATCTGCAAGTTCTTGGCTAATAGGAGGAACATCTCCTACGTTAGGAGCAACTTTAGTATATCGACTTAGTTCTGGAAAACTATTAACAACAGTACTCAAATCTATTCCGGCATGCATAGCTGCTACACAATATGTTGGATGTACATGTACTACTACACGAACATCGTCCTTGTGTTGGCCCATTTCTTTTTGTAATCCAAAGTGTAAGGGAATCTCCCCACTTGGTCTAAGAGCACTGCTAATATCCGAGTAAGGCATTTCTTCCCAGGCATATAGAAAGTCTGCTGTTCCAAATCCACTATGAATAGATCGATTAATTTTAATTTTTTTAAATTGATCAGGTTGTAGTGTTTGCTTACGCACACCCGAAGGTGTGATGTAAAAGTGATCACGGTCGTGATGACGAATACTTACATTACCATCACGACTCGTAATCCAGTTACGCTTATAAGCATCAGTCATTATATCACAAATGGTTTCTAACATTTTTAATTCCTATAATACTGATTGCTTATAATTTGCAACTTTCGCAATCATCTTCTAAGTCGATATCAACGTGATACCCATTTGTTCCTGCAACATTATGTCCATTAACATATGACTCAGCGATCACTTCAGCAGGTGCCTTAGCGCCTTGCTTGTTGATCAAGCTATAATAGAATGTTTTGATCCCCCATAGCTGTGCTTGCATTAAGTTCTTAGCAATTAATGTAGTTGGTACTTTACGATCCGCAAAGTGTGCTGGATTGTAGAATGTGTTAGTTGAAATACTTTGATCAATATACACTTGTAGAACAGCACTAGTCTTTAGGTAAGGCAAGCAATCAGTTTGCTCCCACATTAGCTGATAGTTCTTACGAACTTTTGCATTGTTGTATTCTGGAACAACTTGTGTAAGAGAACCTGCTTTAGATTCCTTAGTACTAATTAAACTCATTGGCATCTCAATACCGTTAGTTGAGCTAATAACAACTGAGCTAGATTCGACCGGAGCAATTGCTCCATTAGTTGCATTGCGAACACCGTATTGGATCATATCCTTACGTAATGGTTCCCAGTCTAGTTCAGGTGTAAAGTCTGCTAACTCATTAGAGCCAGCGGCACGGCGTTCCCACGGGAATATACCTTTGCCATACATAGTTTTATCACTATGCAAACACTTACCACGTTCCTTAGCTAGTTCAACACTAGATTCAGTTAGGTAGTACATCTGGTGTTCCATCCAGCTCTTAACTTCTTGTAATGAGTCTTTTTCGCCATACTTATGGCCGCGCTTGGCATGCCAGTATGCTAGGTTAGTAACACCAATACCAATTGGACGAATCTCATCGTTGCTCAACTTAGATTGGATACTCAAGAAGTCTTGATAGTCTAGTATGTTGTTTAGACTGCGATGTAAAATGCGGCAAGCACGGCGCATGTCTTCTGGGTTACGGAACGCACCCCAATTGATACTGCCCAATGTGCAAAGAGCAATACGCCCCTCATCGTCGTCAAGACGTTTAAAAGACTTTGTAGGTAATAGGATTTCGCAGCAAAGGTTACTTTGATAAATTGTATGATATTCAGGATCAAATGGTCCTTGGTTCATTACGTTGTCAATGAACACTAGGTAGATACGACCCGTATCAGTACGCTCTTTTAAGATACCGCTTTTGAAAACTTCTTCTGCGGACATAGACTTTTTTCTAAGTCCTGCTTGCTTTTCGTATTTGACATAGAGTTCTTCGAACAACGCTGTATTCTTATAGAATGCCTCATATAGGTCCGGAACTTCATTAGGATCAAAGAATGTAATATTCTCTTTATTCTTGAATCGCTTCCAAAAGAATGCAGAAAGCACTACACCGTAGTCCATGTGGCGTACACGAGTTTCTTCTGTACCTTGATTGTTTTTAAGAACAATAAGGTCATCAAACTGATGATGCCAGATAGGGTAAAATACTGTTGCCGATGCGTTACGAATGCCGCCCTGTGAACATGAACGTAAGTCACCAAACCATTTCTTTAGAAACGGGATCATTCCAGTGTGCATGATTTCGCCACCCCTAATAGGGCTACCCAATGGGCGTAGGCGTCCAATTTCTAATCCAATGCCAGCACGCTTGCTAGCATACTTGGCCATCATTTCGCCGGAAGCAAAAATAGAATCCAGGTCATCGTCGGATCTAATAAGAACGCAACTACTAAACTGCTTAGTAGGAGTTCCAAGGCCAGCCAATACCGGAGTGGCCAAGGTAAAAAGTCCATCACTTGCCGCATTGTAATATTCCTTTATAAACTTTAGCCTAGCAGTATTTGGTTCTTCTTTGTGAAATACCGTTGCTGCTGCAATCATGTAACGAATTTGCGGAGTTTCGTAAATCTCTTTTGTAGCACGATTACGAACTAGATACTTTTCAATTAGCTGTTCAATTGCAGCATATGAATAGTCTTCGTCCTTGTCGTGGTCTAGCAAGTCGTTCATCTTGTTCCAGTCGTCTTCTGTGTACCATTCGAGAAGCTCTGGAGTATATAAACCAACTGCTATGTTCTTCTTTACGATTTCATAGATGTGAGGAACTTGGTAGTCGCCGTATACATCTTTACGTAACATTGATAAACGTTGCTTGCCTGCTACGTATTGATAATTGGTATGTCCGACGTCTGGGTTCGATTCGATATCAATAAGATCAACAATAGCACGCAATGTAACTTCATCAATTTCCCTAGTAGACATACCATCGTAGAAATGAGGCTGTGCTTTAATTTCAATCATTGATTGACTTACATCAGCTATTCCACTACAGACCTTTGCTACTTGGGCTTGCCATTTCTCTACAGCCAATGGCTCTCTGTTTCCTGATCTTTTGATTACTGTTATTTTGCTCATCTGTCCATTCCGCTCTTGTGAATAATGTTGTGTTTAGGAAGTATTTACCGATCATATCTAACCGCGGAAAACTTATTGACAATCTATAATTTACGGCGGTTTGCACGTAGATTTTTATAGGAGCCGAAACACTTTTTACCTTATTACAGGAGTAAAAAGAATTATATACGTAGATATTACCTTACGTCAATGTGTTTGATTAGAAAGTTGAAGTATATGAGTACAATAATTCGCCACTGTCTGTTTCATTAGCATATTGAATTGCTAATGTAGTAGGAACTGTGCCTAACGCACCTGTGTACTCTGTGCCGTCTGCTAATAATAGTCTAGCTCTAAAGTCTAATGCTAATGCAGCAACTTCATTACTATCACTACCTGCAAACTCATAATCGTCAGTTAGTTGAACGATTGGGATTCCTAAACTACCAGACGCATTAACATCGACAATAACTTTAATTTGACCTCTACGGCTAAAGTTATTAATACTTCTATAGATATAATCAATGTCATAAGAAATATTACCAGTAGGTGTACCATCGGCTGCTGTGGCTAACGGAAGTCTAAATCCAGTGCCGTATTGTTCCCACGCACTAACAATAATACTTCTCAAACCATAAGACTTGTAAGTACCATGTCCTGATACTTCAGGTACGTATGGTAAAGCAACTTCGGCTGCTAGGTCATCGGCTCTGTCCGAATCAATTTCAATGACGTTATTGCCATATGATGTGATATAGATTTGCGGATAAATTGCTTGAGCATTGCCGCCGCCATCATTGCCAACGTTAGTCATCTTAATGTTTTTAATAGTATTCTTTGTACCAACGCCGACAAATACTGCATGGCGTTTAATGTTGTTAAAGAAACAGTTAGCAATTACAGTCTTTCTTGGACCAAACTGCTGACCAACAATATTCGAAACGTTAATGTTGCCTAACCAGAAACCAAATTGGCAATCGTCAAAACGGCAGTCTTCAAATGTGTTATTTAAAATGTCTTGGTTACTATAAACAGCGTATGTATAACCTTCAATAGAAATATTCTTAAAGATGTTATTTTCGCATGTAACAATACCAGACCTTACATTTAATTCGATTGCTCTATTACTTTGGTTAGGAGTTTCGTTCCAATTGCCTTTAATTTCTAAGTTTTCAAAAAGGCTGTCTTTAACAACGTCTAGTTGTAATGCTAGTTGTGTTTCGTCATTGGTCCAAATGCTTAGATCTTTAATTAAGATATTTCTAGGCTGTGTATTACCTAATGTATTAGAAACGTCATCTGGAACACCAGGAAGCGAATCATCATTAACAAACTTAATAGCTGCACCTGTACCAGTAAAGTTAATAATACTTTTGCCTGGACCAGCACCAACTAAACTAGCATAGCTAGGAATATACAGTGTGCTTTGTAAATTGTAAATACCAGCTGGCATTTCTAATGTTACACGGTTTCTTGTACCATCTGGTGTATCAGAACTGGCTTTGCTTCTTGTAGTGTTTAAGAATAATTGATCAATTGCACGTTGTAGTGCTGCGGTATCGTCTGTAGCAGCACCGAGTCCGTTAGCGCCAAAGTCAACTACGTTTACTCTATCATCTAAGCGATCCTGGATAGGACGTTGAATAGGAATGTTAGGGCTAGAACCCGTTTGCATTCCTGGATCAGCAGCTTTGTAAATGTACTGTAGTAAGTTAAGAATGTTACCGTTTACGTTGAGATCGAGCTCAGTAATAACCTTAATGTTGTTAACAGCAGGAGCACCCTCTGAAACTGAACCACTACCAATGTATAGTTCTTGGGTATCTACAGCCCATGCCATTTCACCAGATGCCAACTGTGGGATTCCGGTGCCGGTATTGGCTTTACCTCTACGAATTTGAATTCTACTTATCTGGACAACTGCCATATCAATATCCTCTATATAGGATATTTATCAGTTCTCGCAGTAGTACTGTTCCACCCTGTCAAACCACTGATTTGTCCAATAGTCAAAATCTTCTGGTTTTAAGATAAATTCTTGATATGCATAGTCTTTGCTACACATTAGAATAACACCCTTACGAATGTTAGTTTTATGTACTTCGTTGTGTGCTAGTGCATAAGCTGTAAGCTGTAGAAAGTAGTCTGAAATGTGCTCTAATTTCTTAGGCTTGTTTGTTTGTTTAAAGTCTAGAATGGCTTCTTGATCTTCATGTACACCGCAGCAGTCAGTAGTACCTGCGTATAGTCCGGGATAATACAACGGAACTTCACTACCCCATACTTCGTTAATTTTAGGAAACCCTTCTTTAATTACAATCTTAGCCATATCTAGGCTTTGCTGTGCATATGGGTTTGTTACTGATTCTCTAAGTATTTCGCCCTTGACATAGTCTTCAAGGTACTTGTGCATACGTGTGCCACGATTGGCAGCTTCAGTAGTGATTTGTTGTGCTTTTTGTTCACCTACAGAACGGCGCCAAGCTGCTAGTGCAGCTCGGGCTTCTTCAGGTTTTGTTTTGTCTAGGATTGTTGTAACACTTGGGACACGTCGACCATCTGGTGTAGCATACAGTCTGCGCCCGTCTACGTTTTCTCTGCTAAAGGGTACGTAGTTATATTTTTCTATTAATAAGGCCATAGTGCAAGTATATAGTTATTTGCACCTATAGTCAACTTATTTCATAGCGTGTCTAGCCATTTGGCCGATTTTCTTTTTAGCTTGATTTTCGTCACTAGGACCACGTGCTGTTTGTTCTTTATTGTTAGTTTTAATAACAAGACCTGCACCGTCGTAACGATCTACAAGGTTGTGTAGAATTTGTTGTTCTGGAGGTAATTGCTCTTCTTGTTTCCAACGTGCGTCGAAGCCGTTGTAGTCTAAAAAAGGAGCGCCTTGATCACGGGTGATAGCACTTAATGCCTTCCATGTCATAGGCGCTGCTGAGCCTTGATTGTTAGCTGAAGCTTGTAAACCCCTTAGTGTCATAACTAAGGGATCCATGCTCTCATTTACTTTTTTTTTGATGTTAGAAGCATGCCTAATCTGCGGCTGTAATCAACGCTTTCACGCTTTAGACGCTCTGCTTCTGGTGCGCCCATTCCTTCTTCGCCGCCTGGTAGTGCTGGTTCTTCTGCTGGTGCGCCTAAATCTGGTCCACCTAGTTCGTCGCCTAACTCACCGCCCATTCCACCTGCTGGTGGTGCGCCCATAACGTCGCCTACTTCTTTACCTGAAACAATTGCTAGGCCTTTTGATAAGTTTGCACGCTGTGACTCTAATGTAGTATAGATAGCTTCAAGAGCTGGCTTAACTGCTTGTTCATACTGCGCTGCTACATCACTGCCTTGGTTTTCTCTTATAGAGTCCATTAATTCTAATAACTGTTCTGCTTTCATTGCAGCAACGTCTTCAAGCCACTTAGTAACAGTACCTACCATGTCTTTAGTTGCTAGGATATATTCAGCTTTATCTTCTTCGCCTTCACATAATGTCCAGCTAGCTACTGCTTCGCTTAGATCATAACGTAACTTTAGTTCTGCTTTTAATTCTTTAATATCTGACTCGCCTAAGCTCATACGCTCAATAGCTGAATCTATCCAACCTTCTGGAATAGATTCGTCCATTGCACGCTTACGGATAGTTGCAAAGTAAGCACTCTTGCCTTTTTCTTTGCCATAACGCTTTTGCATATCTGCCTTCATGCCTGACTTGTCTGTCTTAGCCTTGATAGCTTTTTCTTCACGCTTTTCTGCTGGAGTCATTTCTCTTTCTAGGATTTCTTGATTCACAACATCTAAGAACATGCGTGTCTTTTGATATTCTGGGCTTGCTAGAACTGAGTCATAGCTTTCGCCTAGTTCGTACTGGCTTAGTCTAGTACGTAATTTATTACGTGCGTCTTCAAGTTGCACGTCAGTAAATTGCTCTAAGTTAATCTTATAACCAAATTTCTTCGCAAGACTTTCGTTTAATGCCTTGGCAGTTACTGGTGTGTTAAATTCGTTAATTTGCATGGTTTTCTATCCTAGAAATCTTATTATGTTATTTATACAAAACTCCAAGCAAACATTCTGGAGATTGCGTCTTTGTAGTATTTAACCTTTGCTTCACTATCCTCTAACCTCGTTAGAAGAATTAGGTAGTGATCAAAGTCTTTTGCTTTTTGTATGTTCTTTTTAAACACCAAATGATCGCAATAGTTAGCCCAATATCGGTTATCCAGTTGTTTAACTTCGGAGTAGCGTTCTAATCTTGTACTATTGTACGCTTTTGCTGCCATTAACGCACAACTTTTGAGGAAGAACTGATCAATCCGGCTGTTGTTTTTACTGTCGTAAATAGCCCAATTGCTATTTTTTGTTTGGCGTATTCTGTATTGTTTGTAAGCAATATCGCCATTGGGCAAAACATGTACGGGAAGTTTTGCATCAAGCTCGTGACTGAACTGTTCAGCTAGAGCTTTGATAGGTATTTTCTTTTTAGATTTGTTATTAGTTTTTTTCATTTGCATTACTTAGCTTTCGGTTAGCATGCCATTCTTTAATAGCGGCTGCGATTTTAGCTTTATGTAATGGGTTTTTAGGAATGCCTTTTCGAGCATCACTAATTGCACGTTTGTGGTCTTTTGATTTAGGAGTTTGAGAAAATTTTAACCGTTGCTCTGCGGTCCACTTTCTGCCTTTTACCCCAGATCCTGTTCCGCCGTCATCTTTATTATTAAGGATACCACCATCGATCTTTTTGCCATACCAACGAATCATACGTCTTTCTATAGCAAATGCACCAACTTCGGACAGATTACTTTCTAATATAACAATCCTATGCTTATCTTTTGGAACTGGTACATTATTATGCTTATCCCATGCTCGGTATCTTTGGCCTTTACCGATATAGTAAGGAGTGTTCTTGTCTTTTCGTATGTAAGCGTACACATAGAAACGTAAATACATCGCTGATAGTTCCTTATAAACTGTTAGAGTCCCTGGGAATTGCCGTTCCGCGAGGGGCACAATTATTTATATTGATCGTTAGATACAACTAAAGGGTTTACCATTCCAATCCGTGTTACCAAACTTTTACGAATCATGGCCTGAACTCTGAACTGTTCCTGTTCGCTAAGTGCAGACAACTTAGTAGGACTGCTCAATTTCTTAAGTAGTTCCTTTTCTTCATTAGTTGTCCAAACTTCAAACGTATGGATAAGTTCGTTTATTTTCATAGACCAGCAAGCCTTTTAATGCTGTCAATCGATTCCATTTCTGGTCTGGCTGCTTTTTCAAATTCGTGATCTGTCACGTCATCAATAAAGTCGTCAGTTGGATCTCCGCCGATTTCGTTGGGGATGTCTTCGTCATAACGATTATCATAGTAATCATCATAGTCGTCAGTATCTTGTCCGCTTTGCTGTAAATGATCCCAAATCTGGCTTTCAATGTCGTTCATATCAACTCTATCACTAATATCCTGGCCTGTTTCTAAATTAACTACATTGCTAATTTCGATTTCAGGATATTCAGCAGGGTGGTCGTAGTCATCGTATTTGATACGTGCTGGTATGTATTTGCCATGCACACTGTAGTTAACACCTACGTCGATCTCTTCTAGACTGTCTTCGTCTTCTGCATTAAAATCCGGATTGGCAATTGTGAGCTCTGTATCGTATTGTGGTAGACGACCTGCCATAGCTTCATTTGCAGGGACTTCAACTTCTGCGCCTTGCTTAGGACCTTGCGGTGCTTGAGCCTGGTCATTTGTTGTACCAGCAGCTTGTGCTTGGCTTAGGGTAAATTGGTTAGGGTTATCGGGATTCTGGACAATGCCTTTACTAGCTTCGGGGTCTAGAGTCAATGTGGTGTGCATGTCCGGGCTCTGCAATACAGTGCCTTCTGGGCCAGTCCTAACAATTTTATAAGTAGCTGCTAAACCTTCCTTAACAACGATATCTTTAATCTTCATATTTTTCTCCAAGGCTGAGTTCAGCACTTTGTAATTTATTAATATACTTTACAAACTTATCAATCTTACCACGAGCACGTAATAGTTTGAATGCTAAGTTTTCAACGCTGTATTCGCCACCCTTTTCAAGTCCAGCTTGCCTTAGTCTGCGAATATCAGACATTGCTTCTTTAGCTTTATTTAACTCTCCCGAACGCATGGCTGCATTGATTTTAGCCGAGTAATTTCTAGCCTTGCTCTTAACTTCTTTGTCGTCTATGTTAGGAGGTTGATGTTTCGGTTTACTGATCCAACGATCATTTAAAATACTGTAAATGCCTGCACTGTGGTGCGGCTGTTGTACATCTTGTACATATAATTCCACATCAATACCTTTTACTTTAATATCGTATGTAGAATTGAATTGATTCTTCTTAGCTGTATAAAGCTCTTCTAGCTCTGGGCGATCATGCGGCATGTTGACTACTAAATGCAAATCGATATCTGACTTGTCACTGTAGCCAAATGCCGCATTGCTGCCGCTAATTGTAATGTCTCTTAGGTTAAGCCTAGGAACATTTAAAAATTTAGCAAAGTGGTGTGCTATTGCTAATAACTTATAACGAATCTCTGTCTTTAACTGTGTGCGGTCCCATAACAAGGGATTGAGCTCGTCATGATAGTAGATTGTTGACAGCTCATTTAATCTCATATTAAAACTTCATTAAAATAGTAACCACGGTTGCTAGTAAACCAGATACAATAGTAGCTGTTGCACCAATAATTACTTTACTCATACTATTATGGCTGTCTTCGATTTTAGTAGCTAAAGTACTAACTTTAACTTCGATAGTAGCTAGTCGAGTTTCTAGGTTCTGATAACGTAAAGCGCATAGCTCTACATGGCTTTCCAAATTCTCTTTTTCGATATCTGTAGGTTTCAATGACATATAGTCTCTCCAAAAATTCCTGCTCAAGGAAGCTGTGTGCCTGCTTGGATAATTGTGCCTTTATATGCCTTATGATTATATTTATTGCTTCTTAAAGAAAACAATATTCTTGCTTGCACCATCTGTGACAAACACATCATAGTTTTGCTTCATACTTTCGTCTAGCCCGCTAATAAACGGCACCATGTCAAAGTCGTTGATCATAAACCCAACTGGATTATCATCAATATCAAATAAAAAGTCACGCTCTGTTTCAAAATCAAAGCGCCAAACGTGTATAATTTCGTCGGTATTAAACCCTACTAAACTGCCACGCATCTCTAGCATCTCTGGCTTAGTATAAGTGGCTAAATTTGCTCTAATTCCAAGTGTTTGAATTACTGTTTGAAAGTTTTGTTCTTTCCAACGAGCAGCTTCTTTTCCTGGCTCTGGACGGTGTTGTCCAGTATTAGTAATGTCAACGGTTGTATAAAGTTTATATCTCATGGCTATATTTAATAGCCGTAAAAAAAGGCCTATATAAAATAGGCCCCTTCCTTCCCATCCCTGAGAATAAACTAATTAACCACGGAATGGAGCAACGAAACCAGCTGGTACTGTTACAGTTGCAGCAACACCGCAACCTGCTTGAATAGCTGTTTCAAATACACCGTAACCGCCGTTACCAGCTGCACCACCTGTTGTACCTTGTGCTGCTGAGTCACCGTCCCACTGGCTGTCAGTAGAGATGATAACGTTGAAGCTGTCTGTTGATGCGTCAACTGGTGTAAACACTGCCCAAACTTCAGCTGTTTGTTGAATTGCACGAACTGCTTTGCTGAACAAGCTGTTTGCGTCTGCGTGGTTTACAAATACGCCGTCGATTGCAACGTTTAAAACGCTAAGTTGACGTGTACCAAATTGTGTTGTTGGTAGAGCTTTTAGGTAGTTAGCTGCTACTGTAGATCCGACTAATGATGGCATAATAATTCTCCTCTATATGCTTTGACTCACACTCTGTGAGCTCTTGTATATGTATTTAGTACAGAGGAAAAAAATGGGCTGAATAAGCCCATTTTTGGCTAGGTAATTTCATACCAGCATTTGTCTTTTCGGCAGCGATCTAGCAGGTTTGAGCCTTGATCAGTGGGTAGTTTAGCTAAAATAGCTTCGACGCTGTCTAAATCTTTGCCAGTAGCAGTTGGACCTAGCAATATTTCTGCAATATCATCCCAGTCAATTGCGTACAATGCGCCTTTTTTGTTATCAGCTGATCGTATAAAAAGCCCTTCCCAGGGTGCATATAAAAAGCCTGCGTCTTTAGCTAGAGTGCTAACTAGCAGTTGTTTACTAACACCCTTAAACGGACTACCTGCTGGAATGTTATGCTGATGATAACGAGCAATCTTATCAACATTATGGATAACTTCGAGGTCTACTTGATGTGCAGAGCTAGCAAATGGTACTCGCACAAAAACGTTAATGCCGTTGCGCTTAGATTCGTAACCTTGCTGTTCAAAATATTCGCGGAGTGCAATGCGGGTAGCTTTGTCGTCAGATGTACCAAACGACTTGGCTACAGTTGATAACTCAACTTGAAGATCTAGGTCATTTAACACTGGCTTGTTACTGCCCACTTTAACTGTAGAGATGCCAAAGCTGCCTAAATGGCCATCAATAATCGCTTGTAGTTCTTTTGCAGTTGTGTGGTTAAATGATGTAGTGTCTCGGAAAATTGTATTCTTAGACATTAGGCCCTTTGCTTTCAGTTATGCGTTTAATACCGCGTTTAAACTTACTAGGATCGTTTGCTTTGATACTGTTGATAAAACGGCGTTCTAGTTCTGCTGCTGTTTCAACGTCATAGTTTTCTCTGATTAAGTTAATCA
>JACCED011123775.1_pt1 | contig 12446 bp, 12 predicted proteins | sample 7455021 | NCBI WGS metagenome assembly JACCED01 (sample SAMN15323456, study PRJNA562643) | freshwater metagenome | isolation source: river surface water | place: USA:Blue River Watershed | collected 2017-08-19
AGTCGAGAGTTCCAGTCTTACTATTGAATGTCGGTGGACCGGCGGTATACGTCGTCGCATTGGTGGTGACAAAGCCATTGACTTTGCTGCCTTGCCCATAGCACTTCGCGAAGTTGCCATAGGTGTCCTGCGGGATGCTTCGAAAGAACCACATCGTCGTCATCACTCGGGCCTTGTCGCCGACTACTGGGATCCAATCGAGGAGGAACTGCGAATCCTCGCTTCGTGGTGTGTGATAGAGGTTCCACTTGTTCGGATCCTTCTCTACATAGGGACCACGACCATTCGATGGGTAACTGGCACTCTGGTAGTAATCCTGAAGTTTGCGCGGGACCTTGTTCCATGAGGTGGAACCTTCGAAGATCGGAACGATGACAGGTTCCGCCTCCACATCCAAGGTGATGGCAGTACCGCTTCTACTCTGGATCGAGATTTCAGGTCTATAGAGTCTTCCGTAGAACCAATACTGCGGGGGTTTCCCAAATCTCAATGTCGCACCAAAACGAACATTCCGAGGGAATGAGACTCGCTTCGCGCAATAAATCTCATCATTGGTTGCACAGCCAGAGACCATCACACCATCAGTTCCCATGCCGGGACCCTTGAGTGAAGTCAGCGGTGTAGTCGACTTCTGCACATCGACAGCGAAGAGTGCAGCAGCGAGTTGACTGACATAGAAGTCCTTCGGATTCGATCCCGTGGCATTGCGCTTGGCGTATCCCGAGACCGAGAAGATGGCGGCATAACTCTGACTACCTGCGGAGTTCTTCACGCCGTAGATCTCCCAGATGCTAGGACTGGAACCTTTACCGAGATTGAGTTCAGGTGCGGCTTCGAAGGCCAATGGCGCCTTCTCTGGCAGTAATTGCTTGAACGTTCCGGTTACCTTCGTTCCGTCCGCCAATCTGGCATAGATCGACTCGATGCAGAACTCGTCTGTGGTGCTCTCACAGGGTGCCATGATCTGATCCGCCCACAGTGTGTCAACATCTTTGCACTTTGGATCATTGATGCTAGCGCAATAGGGCGCAGTGTCGGGTGGGGATTTGCGCTGCTGATCTACCAGATTGCTCACTGTTCCAAGAAGGGTTTGATTGTCGTCGTAGATGATTCCCATCTTCGAGACGCTCTCGCTTCCTGAATCATATGAGGGGAAAAGGAAGACATCCGTTGGTTCGTCATTGATTGCAAGGGAACCGGGAGCCAAGGTCATGAGAAGAGCAGAAGAGAGCACCAGAGCTGTGAATGAACGTGACCTCATCTGCGATCCTTACGCTACTTCACTCTATTACTCGATGAAATATCCCATAGCGAAAGAGGCCGGTCAATGATGTCGGGCTGGATTACCGCGTAGCAGGCGTGGATACGTCAGTAGTTTGACCAGAATGAGGAGGAACTAGACGTTGAACTTGAACTCGACGACATCGCCATCGTGCATGACGTATTCCTTGCCTTCCATCCGAACCTTTCCACGGGAGCGCGCCTCTGCCATCGATCCCGCCTCGACGAGATCATTGAAGGAGACGACTTCGGCCTTGATGAAGCCGCGTTGGAAATCAGTATGGATGACACCTGCTGCCATCGGAGCGGTGTCACCCTTATGGATGGTCCAGGCCCGAGCCTCTTTCGGTCCTGCAGTGAGGTAGGTCTGAAGTCCTAGCGTCTCGAATCCGACGCGGGCGAGCGTTGCCAACCCAGGCTCTTCCAATCCGATCGACTTGAGTAACTCCAAAGCATCTTCATCACTGAGTTCGGCAAGTTCCGCCTCGGTCTTCGCATCCAAGAAGATCGCCTTCGCAGGAGCGACGAGTTGCGAGAGATCCGCTCGCAATTTCTCATCTCCTAATTCGCTGGCATCGACATTGAAGAGATAGAGGAAAGGCTTAGCGGTGAGGAAACCGAACTCCTTCAAGAGATCCAAATCGAGTTTGGAACCGAAGAGGAGTTTTCCATCGCTCAAGAGCTCATTGGCTTTACGGAGCTCCTCAAGGACGACTGCTCGCTCCTTGTTCTGACGCGCCTCTTTCTCCAGTCGAGGGATCGACTTCTCGATCGTCTGGAGGTCAGCGAGAGCTAATTCAGTATTGATCGTCTCGATATCGGATGCTGGATCGACCTTCCCATCGACATGGACCACATCGCCATCGGAGAAGACACGGATCACTTGGCAGATGGCATCGCTCTCGCGGATATTGGCGAGGAACTTGTTGCCAAGCCCTGCTCCTTCGGAAGCGCCTTTGACGATCCCTGCGATGTCGACGAAGGAGACGGTGGCAGGAAGGATCTGCTCCGAATGGAAGATCTTGGCGAGGACCGCGAGCCGGGCATCAGGAACTCCCACGACACCGACATTCGGTTCGATGGTGGCGAAGGGGTAGTTGGCAGCGAGGACATTGTTCTTCGTCAACGCGTTGAAGAGGGTGGACTTGCCTACATTCGGCAGTCCGACGATCCCAATAGAGAGGCCCACGAGGGGTAGAGCCTACGCGTCATTGTCGCCCCTGCCTGCCACGATTGGCGGCATGACCGATTCATCGCTTGCGATCTATCTAGCGCTAGGGCTCGTCATCGGCGCCATCCTCGGATTCCTTATCGGCACCTTGCGAACGAAGTCATCATCGGCGATGCGTATCGCTTCTTTGGAGGCAAGTGTCGAGGCTGAACGATCGAGCGTCGCCAGACTCGAATCACAACTGACGGCACGTATTGAGGAAGAGAAGAGCGAGATCTCACTTGCAACGGCGATCAAGAACGTCGAGAGCAAGATGTCAGAACTCGCGCGGGCAAGTCATGAAGCGGAATTGAAACGGGTCGAGAGCGAGAGTTCGATCAAGACGCAGATTGAAGGTATGCGGCTAGGGGCGGAGTCATTACTTCGCGAGACGACGAAACTCGCGGGCGCGCTATCGAACCCACAATCTCGCGGCAAGTATGGCGAGACCCAACTCGAGATGTTGCTCGAGAGTTCTGGGCTTCAAGAAGGGATCCACTTCTTCCGGCAAGAGCAACAAGTGGGAGATGCTGGTATCGGCAAACCTGATATCCGGATCGCAATCCCTGGTGGTAGCGAGATCTACATTGACTCCAAGTTTCCCTTCGATCGCTTCCTCGATGCGATGGGAGAAGAGGATCCGCTGACGCGTCAGGAGTCGATGAAGGCTCATGCGAAAGACCTCCTTGGTCACGTCAACGCCCTTGCGAAACGGGATTATCAAGGCGGTGGCAACTCCCCCGACTTCGTCGTGCTCTTCGCTCCCTTCGAATCGATCCTTGCTGAGGCGCTCGCAGTCGACCCACAACTTCATCAGAAGGCCTTCGAGAAGAGCGTTGCGATAGCGACACCGAACACGATGCTCGCACTCCTTCGTACCGTCGCCTATGTCTTCAATCGATCCAAGGTCGCGCAGAGCGCATCAGAGATCCAGGGCCTCGCACAGGAACTTCTCAAGCGGATCGTCAAAGTCCATGGCCGCATCTCGACACTCGGGGATCGAATCAAGAGCACTGAGAAGGCATTCAATGAACTCGTCGCCAGCGCTGAGGAGAATATGCTCCGTCCAGCCAGGAAGATCTCAGCGATCGGTGGACTGACCAGCGAGAAGTTGAGATCGCTACCCGAAATCGATGCTGAGGTTCGCGAGATCAAGGTTCGCGAGATCGAAGCCGGCGAAGACCTTCTTGCTCTGGAAGATGAGAGTTATGAAGATGAAGAGGATGAGGCAGTGAGATGAGTTCTAAATCAGCACAACTCGACCCGAGAAGGCTCGACCCGAAGAGTCGGATCCAAGGTCCAGGACTTACCAAGCAGGGCGTTGCGATCTTGCAGGCGCTTTGGATCGCCCTCTTGATGGCAGTTGAGATCGCCTTTCGGGGAAATGTCGGCTTCATCACCGGCGTCGGGATCTGGATCGCTTTCGCCGGCGGAATACATCTTGGTCGCAGTGGCACCATCTTCACCGCTGTCGTGACACCGCCGATCGCATTCGCGGTGACGATCGTCCTCCTCTTGCCGACCCTTGGTGGCTCGACCTTTCGAATATCTCGATTCGCCCTTGACCTCGTCTCAGGTCTCGCCGGAATCGCGCCCTTCCTCGTGACGGGAGCGCTGGTTGGTTGGGTGATCTTCTTCGCTCGCGAACGACGAAGCTGATGCGATTACCACAGTCTCTTCACTCTGGAGTCAAAAAGTTTTACTTGAGAGCACCTGTGGAACATCGAAAGACGATGTTGGAGATGCGAGCACGGATCAAGAAGGCCTTTCCAAATGTCGAGGAAGTCGTCAGTTACGGCATGCCTGCCTTCAAGATCAAGGGTGAAATCGTGGCAGGAATCCTTGCGGCAAAGAACCATGTGGGCTATTACCCCTTCAGTGGCTCCACGCTCAGAGGATTCAAGAAGGAACTTGCACGGTATCAAACAACGAAGAGTGCTATTCATGTCCCCATAGGCAAGCCACTTCCAGCGAGTCTGATCAAGAAACTGATTCGCGCTCGCCTATCGCAGTGCAAAGTGACACGAGGTGAAATCGATCTCTCGGCCTACCAGAAGAGGGGCAAGTACTGGCGGGACCTTGGGCTTGCTGCCCCTGCATGCAGGGGACTCATCGACAAGAGTCTTTTGAATCTAAAGCACTTATCTCGAATTTCCGAAATCGAATTCCAAGGTATTCATGGAATTGGTCCCAAAGCAAGCAAACTAATAACTGCTGAGATGAAGCGAAGGAAAGTTTCCTTTAGGCCTTAGCGGCAGCCTTCAAGTCCTTACGTAACTCCGGAGGAAGTGCGAAGAGCAGGCTCTCCTCCATCGCAGTGATGGTCTCGACCTCGCCGTAACCACGACGGGCAAGTTCTGCGAGGAGATCCTTCACAAGTATCTCGGGCACTGATGCGCCGCTCGAGACTCCGATCGTCTCCACTCCATCGAACCATTCGTCCTTGACTTCTTCTGCATAGTCGATGAGATAGGCGGCTTTCGCGCCATATTCAAGCGAGACCTCGACAAGTCGGACTGAGTTCGATGAGTTCTTCGAACCGACGACAAGGACGAGATCAGCTCTCGGTGCGATCTCCTTGATCGCTACTTGGCGATTCTGCGTCGCGTAACAGATGTCATCACTTGGCGGGTCTTGAAGATGAGGGAATCGCTCTCGGAGGATACGCACTGCCTCCAGGGTCTCATCGACGCTCAGCGTGGTCTGCGACAGCCAGGCCAACTTCTTATTCGGATCGACCTGCACCGTTCGTGCTGCATCGAGGCCATCGACGAGAGTGATGTGATCGGGCGCCTCACCAGAGGTGCCCTCCACCTCTTCATGTCCTGCATGCCCGATGAGAAGGATCTGCATATCCTCAGCAGCAAAGCGTCTCGCCTCGTGATGGACCTTCGTGACGAGCGGACAAGTGGCATCGATCGTCTTCAACTGACGTGATGCAGCTTCAGCGTGAACCGCTGGGGAGACGCCATGGGCGGAGAAGACGACGATCGAGCCCTCTGGTACTTGGTCGGTCTCCTCAACGAAGATCGCGCCACGCTTCTCAAGAGTGGTGACCACGTGCTTGTTATGGACGATCTCCTTGCGGACATAGACAGGTGCGCCATAGAGATCAAGCGCCTTCTCAACTGTCACGACTGCGCGGTCAACACCTGCGCAATAACCACGAGGGGCAGCGAGCAAGACACGCTTCGACATAGCACCATCCTATTAGGATCTCGGAATGCTCGAAACTTCGATCGATGCGCCGCTACCTGTGAGAGTGATCTCTGAGGCGATCCGAGATTGGATCGGCAAGTTAGGACCAGTCTGGGTCGAAGGTGAGCTCTCGCAAGTCGACGATCGCAAGGGATCACAGATGATCTTCATGCGACTTCGTGACACATCCTCGGATGTATCGATCTCGCTCTCCTGCCATAGATCGGTCTTTCAAGCCGTCGCTCCATTGCCACAGAACGCTCGGATCAAGGTCTTCTCCAAAGTGAGTTTCTACATGGGCAATGGCTCACTCTCACTCAATGCTCGCGAGATACACCACGTCGGTCTCGGTGAATTGCTCGCCCGATTGGAGATGCTCAAGAAAGCGCTCGCTGCCGAAGGGCTCTTCGCCGCGTCACGGAAGAAACCACTCCCCTTCCTTCCTCGCAAGGTCGGTCTGATCTGTGGTCGCAATAGCGCAGCCGAGAAGGATGTGGTCGAGAACGCGAAACGGCGCTGGCCCGCGGTGCAATTCGAGATCCGCGAAGTCGCAGTTCAGGGGTCGAATGCGGTGATCGAAGTGAGCGCCGCGCTACGTGAGCTCGAAAGAATCGAAGAGGTCGATGTCGTGATCATCACTCGTGGTGGCGGATCCTTCGAAGACCTATTGCCCTTCTCTGATGAAGGTTTGGTACGGCTCGTCGCAGCCTCGTCGAAACCGATCGTCAGTGCGATCGGCCATGAGCAGGACACACCACTCCTTGACCTCGTCGCAGACCTTCGAGCCTCCACCCCCACCGATGCTGCGAAGCGAGTAGTCCCTGATGTCCATGAAGAGATCGCTCAGATCACGGAACTCTCCGAGCGACTTGCTCGTGGCGTGCAACGAAGGATCGAGCGCGAGATGACACTGATTGCAAACCTCTCCTCTCGTCCCGTGATGCGAGATCCGATGCTCTTGATCACGCCAGAGATCGATTCCTTAGGGCGCGATCGAAAGACGATGAAGCGATCACTGGCGCATCTGATCGAATTGCATGGAAAGGAACTCAAGGGTGCGATCTCACAATTGCGTGCGCTCTCTCCCTACGCCGTCCTCGATCGCGGCTATGCCGTGGCGCAGCGAGATGACGGCACCATCGTCAAGGATGCGGACCACTTCAAGAGTGGCGACACCATCCGAGTGCGATTCTCGAAGAGCGCTCTCACTGCATCGGTGACCGAGACCACAAAGAAGGTCGAACCGCTCTAGGCGAAGGGACCTTCAGAGGCGAGGAGTAGATTTCTCTCATGACCAAGTCCGAAAAGGCTCCGATCCCGTACGAGAAGGCGCGTGATGAACTCGCAGAGATCGTCGAGCAATTGGAAAGCGGTGAGGTCGGGCTCGAGGAATCACTCAAACTTTGGGAACGTGGCGAAGAGTTAGTGAAGGTCTGCCAGGAGTGGCTCGATGGCGCGAAGGCGCGGATTGCGAAGGCGAAAGATGCCTGAGTTCATCTATGAAGATCTCCTTTCACTAGGTCCTGACACCACCTCGTATCGCAAACTCGATATCGATGGCGTCTCTACATTCACAGCCGATGGACGAACCTTCCTCAAAGTCACGCCCGCAGCGATCGAGCGACTCACAGAGGTCGCAATCCACGACATCAATCACTACTTGCGAAGTGAACACCTCGGGCAGTTGGCATCGATCCTCAAGGATCCGGAAGCCTCCCCCAATGATCGCTTCGTCGCTCTCGACCTACTCAAGAACGCGAACATCTCCGCAGGTGGTGTCCTGCCAATGTGCCAAGACACTGGCACCGCACTCGTCATGGCAAAGAAGGGACAACAGGTCCTCACCGACGAGAAGGATGAGGTGACGATCTCACGCGGGATCTACAACGCGTACACCACTCTTAACCTCCGCTACTCGCAGTTGGCGCCGGTGAATACATGGCAAGAGAAGAACACCGGCAACAATCTCCCAGCCCAGATCGAGATCTACTCATCGACCGACCACCCTGAGGAGTACGAATTCCTCTTCATCGCAAAGGGTGGCGGAAGTGCGAACAAGTCCTTCCTCTACCAAGAGACGAAGGCGATCCTCAATCCAAAGAGTTTCATGGCTTGGCTCGATGAGAAGTTGCGCTCCATCGGAACTGCTGCATGCCCGCCCTATCACTTGGCGATCGTGATCGGAGGGACGAGTGCGGAATACACCTCCAAAGTGGCAAAGCTTGCAAGCACTAAGTACCTCGATACCCTTCCCACGACCGGAAATGAGAAGACCGGTCGAGCGATGCGAGATCTTGAGTTAGAGCAAGAGGTCTTCAAACTCACGCAGACCCTCGGCATCGGCGCACAATTCGGCGGCAAGTACTTCTGTCACGATGTGAGAGTCATCCGACTACCGCGCCATGGCGCATCGCTTCCGATCGCAATCGCCGTCTCTTGCTCCGCAGATCGTCAGGCGAAGGCGAAGATCACCAAAGATGGCGTGTTTATTGAGCAACTTGAGACCGACCCCGTCCACTTCATGCCGGAGACGATCGAGGGAAGTCTCGACGGTGATGTGGTCGAGATCGACCTCAACCTTCCGATGGATGAGATTCGAAAGACCCTCTCCAACTACCCGATCAAGACTCGCCTCTCATTGACCGGCACCATGGTCGTCGCACGCGATCTGGCGCATGCGAAGTTGAAGGAGTTGGTCGACTCCGGAAAGCCACTACCTGATTACTTCAAGAAGTACGCGGTCTACTACGCAGGACCTGCGAAGACTCCAGAAGGCTATGCCTCGGGTTCCTTCGGTCCGACCACTGCCGGACGTATGGACTCCTATGTCGATTACTTCCAACGCCTCGGTGGCTCAATGGTGATGATCGCTAAGGGCAATCGTTCGAAGCAGGTGACCGATGCCTGCGCGTCCAATGGTGGCTTCTATCTCGGATCGATCGGTGGACCTGCGGCGAGGTTGGCACAGGATTGCATCAAGAAGGTAGAGGTCCTCGATTACGAAGAGTTAGGCATGGAAGCCGTCTGGAAGATCGAGGTGGAGAACTTCCCCGCATTCATCGTCGTCGATGACAAGGGCAATGACTTCTTCGCAGAGACGAGCAAGCCGCTCTCGATCGGGAGAAAACCGAACTAGTAGTAACGCGAGCGCTGGAACTTACGAAGCGCCTTACATGGCGTCTCGTAACGAACATCGATGTAATGCAGACCCCATGAGATCTGGGTCAATGGATTGGTGCGCCAATCCTCACCGCGGATCACCATCTTCGCCGCCGGAAGAGCTTGTGGGATCCCATAAGCACCGGTGCGAGGATTGCGGGCCCGGAAATTCCAATTGCTCTCTTTGGTCCAAAGCGTGTTGAGGCATCCGAACTGGTAACTGCCCCAGCCGTAGCGCTCTTTCGCCATCTCCTTGGCGGCAGCTCGCGCGCCCTTGGGGCTCTTCGCCTTGAAGATCTCCCGGGCTAGGAGTGAGACTGCTTGGAGGTCGGTGGACTTGACCCCGGCCTTGGAATCGACGTAAGCCATGAGCGCCGGAAGGGTGAGTTCCGGAGCAGTCAATCTCTGGTCGGCGATCGAATTTCGATCCGACGCTTCGAGGTAGAGGTCGACTCCGACTCGCATCGTCACCGATGCGTAGGAAGGCTCGGTCCCGTGAAGGAAGAGGAGGACGAAAGCAGCAAGGACGGCAGGTCGACGATGTCGAAAAGGCATGACCACTCTCTCCTCTCTTCTGCTCTCACTACTCGTGCCACCGGCGAATCTCACTGGTGTAATTCACCCCGCGACGCAACGCCTTGAACTCAGAGCCAGGATCTCGATCCAGGTCCCAAACCAAGGAAATCAGTCAACGGGAAGGGCTTTAGGGTGACTTAGGTGATGGGTCATCGCAAACCCAACAGGGCAAAGCTGGGGATGAAATTTGGTAGGAAGTTCCTGTGAGGAAAGAAAACCGCAGGTCAGAAAGGTAGAAGTCCAAAAAGCCCGATTTGTCGCTGTGGGATTTAGCGAGGGGTCAAATCGCCCTCTGGATCGGGTCCTCGAGCATCTCAGTCACGAGAGCAGCTATTGGCGAGCGCTCACTCCTGGTCAAGGTGATGTGAGCGAAGAGCGGATGGCCCTTGAGGGACTCCACCACCGCAACCACACCGTCGTGGCGACCGACCCGGAGGTTGTCCCGCTGGGCGACATCATGGGTGAGAACTACCCGAGAGCCCTGGCCAATCCGGGAGAGGACGGTCAAGAGAACGCCGCGCTCGAGAGATTGGGCCTCATCGACGATGACGAAGGCATCATGAAGAGAGCGCCCTCGGATATGGGTGAGTGGCAGGACCTCTATCAACCCACGGTCCATGATCTCTTCGATCACATGGGGTGTGACCAGCGCGCCCAAGGTGTCGAAGACCGCCTGCGCCCAGGGCGACATCTTCTCCCCCTCGCTTCCAGGGAGGTAACCGAGCTCCTGTCCGCCGACGGGATAAAGCGGCCGGAAGACCACGACCTTCTTGTGCAGCCCTCGTTCCATCACTGCTTCGAGACCTGCAGAGAGGGCGAGCGCCGACTTACCAGTCCCAGCCCTACCCCCGAGAGAGACGATCCCTACCTCGTTGTCGAGAAGGAGGTCGAGTGCGACCCGCTGCTCGGCGCTTCGGCCGTGGAGTCCAAATGCGTTTCGATCGCCGCGGACTAAGGTCAATCTCTTATCTGCGGTGACGCGAGCGAGGGCTGATCCCTTCTCGGAGTGAAGGACGACACCGGTATGGCAAGGGAGATCTCGCACCTCGTCGCAACTGACCTTCTCCTCTTTGTAGAGCGCATCGATCAGCGAACCAGCGACGCTGATCTCCTCCATCCCGGTCCACCCAGAACTCGGTGCCAACTCGGCTCGATACTCCTCAGCCTCTACGCCGACAGAGGATGCTTTGACTCGAAGTGGCAGATCCTTACTCACCAGAACTACACGTTGACCTTCATTTGCGAGATTCCGTGCGACCGCGAGGATCCTGGAATCGTTCGTTCCATCACGGCTGAGTCCGCTCGGTAGCGTTGCCGGGTCAGCGTGATTGAGCTCTACCGAGAGAGTGCCGCCGAGATCGTTGAGTGCGAGCGCCTCATCGAGTCGTCCATGTCGGATCCTCAAATCATCGAGCGAGCGGAGCGCGGTACGGGCGAAGTAGCCCAATTCAGGATGGTCGCGCTTGCTCTCCAACTCACCGATGACGGCGATGGGGATCACTACGCGATGTTCAGCGAATCGATAGATGGCACCAGGGTCTGCCAAGAGCACACTTGTATCAAGGATGTAGGTGATACGAGATTGTGTTGTCAAAGTCTCCCTCGCGATGTACAGATCGAAGCGACCTGGCCGATCACAGGGAAAAGATAAAAGAGATCAAAGCCAGGTGACGGATGCCACGCCGAATCGACCTCTACCGCAGGGTGAAGAAGTGGTGAAGTACTGGGCCAGCTATGCGCTCTTGGCGATCCTGCGCTCGGCGATGAAGGAGGCGACTGGCAAGGTTCCAGCGAGGATCAGCGCCAACATCCGTGGCACGCTCCATCGTGACCGCGCCGCGTAGTGGATCGCAGTCAAGACATAGAAGGCGTAGATATAGCCATGGGCGTAAGGGATCCACTTCACCTTCGCCTCGAGTTCAGGGGCGTCGAGGAGATAGACGACCGGCAACTCGACGAACCAGAGCAAGAGCGACATGATCCCGGCAAGCACTGCCATGAAGCGAAATCTCTTCGTCACACCATTCATGAGACGAGTCTATTTCTCTTCCGCTGATAGAACGGGAGATAGAGGGTGAGCACGGCCATCAAGGACCAGATCACGACGTAGGAGAGGTGTTGCCAGTAGTACCCAGGGATAGTGGGCTCTGCGATCGAGTCTGGGATGAGATTGAGATCGCTCTCCACGCCATCGATCTTCTCGCTCTGCAGAAGAAGGTAGCCGTCGTAGAGAGCGAGGTTCTGATCCTGTAACCGTTCCACCAAGAGTGCGCTATCGATCCGAGCAAGCCCCTCCCCGCTGATTCGGGAGTCAGGATCTCGATCCTCACGTTGACTCGGCAAGAGTCGCGCCAAGAGTTCGACTTCCCGATCTATCGGAACACTCGTCACCGAAGCCTCGACGATCTCACGAGCGACAAGGATCGCAGCTCTCGGTGCGCTCTCCTTCACCTCAAGGAGTGCGATTTCGTAATCGCCCTCCTCTTGCCCCTTGGCAAGGTATCCATCCAGATAGCGCCCCGATGTCGTGACCATTCGATTCGCATCCTCGCCATCGAGGGCGATCTGAGGTCTATGTATCGAAAGGAGTGAGGCAGGTGCTGAGGTTGCGATGCGATTCAACTCGGCTTCAAGTTCTTGATGGCCTTCTGCTCGATCCCACTGCCAGAGCGCAAGGAGCGAGAAGGTCGTCGCCACGATTAGTACCAGGAGGCCCTGACCTATTCGAATCAGAGTCCCCTGCAGAGTCCTTCGCAGAGTCCTACTCTCCTTGATTGTCACGTCGTTGCTGCAGCCTCTTGTACCGCCGATAGAAGGAGATGAGCAGCAAGATCACCGCGACGGTGAGCGAGGAGAAGACGATCGAACCGGCAAGACCGGGGTCATAACTTGTCTCCTCCATAGTGAGGCGAGTATAACTGCCGGAGATGAAGCAACGAGTGAGTGAGAGCGATGCCTACTTGATCGCGAGGTATGGCAAACATCATCGCAACTCTCCTCGTTGGAAGATCCCAGCAGCGAT
>JACCED010008889.1_pt1 | contig 12444 bp, 12 predicted proteins | sample 7455021 | NCBI WGS metagenome assembly JACCED01 (sample SAMN15323456, study PRJNA562643) | freshwater metagenome | isolation source: river surface water | place: USA:Blue River Watershed | collected 2017-08-19
AATGGCAACAAGAATGCAACAGCGCAGAGGTACTGCAGCACAATGGACGGCTGCAAACCCAATTCTAGCAGCAGGTGAAATCGGTTTTGAAACTGATACAAGTAAGTTTAAGATGGGTAACGGCTCTTCAAACTGGGCCTCTTTACAGTATTTTGCTAATGCAGCAGAACTAGCAAACATTATTGATGGTGCTCCAGGACTACTTGATACCCTCAATGAGTTGGCTGCTGCTATCAATGACGACCCAGAGTTCTTCTCAACAGTGGGAGATCAAATTGATCTTAAGGCACCTTTGGCATCACCAGCACTTACTGGTGTCCCAACTGCACCAACAGCAAACGCACTAACAAATACAACTCAAATTGCTACAACAGAATTTGTTCAGTCAAAAATAAGCGATCTAGTTGGTTTGGCTCCAGAAGCATTGAATACTTTTCAAGAACTTGCTGCAGCGGTTGCCAATGATGAAGACTTTGCAACAGGAATAACTAACAGCCTTACCACAAAAGCAAGTATCACCTATGTTGATGAAGAGATCTCAGATCTTGACACAGCAGCACAAGGCTACGCAAGCACAGCAGTATCAGGACACAACTCAACAACATTAAACGTTCACGGAATTGCAAACACTGCAAATCTTGCAACAACATCAGATGTTTCAACTGCACGAGGTGAAGCAGAGACATTTGCAACTGGAGAAGTAAATGCTCATAATAACGAAACAGAAAATGTTCACGGAATTGCAGACACAGCAAACCTAGCAACATTAGATGATCTCGCTAACTCAGTTAGTGGAGTAACTGGAGGATACTCAGCCCTTGCTGGTGTAGGCCTTGACTGGAATGCAAACACAGAAGCATTTGATGTTAACAACACAATTGCAACTGCTGCATCACTTACAGATCATAATAATGAAACAGAAAATGTTCATGGAATCGCAGACACATCAGACCTAGCAACACATACAGATGTTGCAGATGCAGTAGCAGCACAGGCTCTTATTACAACAACAGAAATTGGAACACACAACTCTGATACAACAAATGTTCATGGAATCGCAGACACATCAGACCTAGCATTGTTGGAAGATGTAACAGATGCAGTTTCTGATCACAACGCTTTGACATTAAACGTTCATGGAATTGCAGACACATCAGCACTTGCTACAACATCTGCAACTGCTTCAGCAATTAGCACAGCAGTATCAAACCATAACGACGACACAACAAATGTTCATGGAATCGCAGACACAGCGCTTCTTGCAACTCAGTCTTATGCTGATGCAGCAGAAACAGATGCAATTGCTGCAGCAGGAACAGCAGCAGATTCAAAGATTGCAACTGCAGTAGCAGCACTTACAAAGTCTTCAGTAGGCCTTGGAAACGTAGACAACACTTCAGATGCTAATAAGCCAGTATCAACTGCTACACAGACAGCACTTGATGCAAAGGCATCACTTTCAGGAGCAACATTCACAGGCTCAGTTGAAATTGATCAAAACCTAACAGTTGACGGAAACTTGACTGTAAATGGTACAACATTTAATGCATCATCAACATCTATCGTAATCGAAGATAATATGGTTCAACTTGCTCACCAAAATGCAGCAAATACAGTTGACCTTGGTATCGTAGTTGGATACAACGACGGTTCAGCAAAGCACTCAGGTGTTGTAAGAGATGTTTCTGCTAACAAGTGGAAGATCTTCAAGGGTGTAACAACAGAGCCTTCAACAACAGTTGACTTTTCAGAGGGATCACTTGATGACCTACAGGTTGGAGCACTTGAGGCAACAACTGTAACTCCATCATCTGGAATCGTATTCTCAGATGGTACACAGACAAAGGAAGGTGTTGTCTCTCGTACACCAATCGTACAAAAGACAGCCTCTTATACACTTTCAGCACTTACTGAAAGAGATTCATTAGTTGAAATGGGATCTTCTTCAGCACTAACACTTACTATCCCAGCAAACTCAGCAGTGGCTTATCCAGTAGGAACATCTATTGATATCCTTCAGACTTCTACAGGACAAGTTACGATTGCAGGTGCTGCAGGAGTAACAGTAAATGCAACACCAGGATTAAAGTTGAGAACCACATGGTCATCTGCAACCCTCTTCAAGAGAGCAGAAAACACATGGGTTGTCTACGGCGACCTAACAGCGTAATACAAAATTCAATAAGAAATTAGGAGATACAAATGGCAGCAGGCAAGAAATCAGGTAGAAGGTCTCAAGCGTCAAACGACTTCTTGGAGCCATTAGCACCAACAGGTGTAAGCGCATCAAATGTTGGGTCAGGAAGAGGTTTTGATAATGGTGCAGCCAATGTGTCATTCTCGCTACCAGAACTTTCACCTGCTGCTACATCCTATACAGTAACAGCAAGCACAGGACAAACAGCAACTGGAGCATCTTCTCCAATCACTATAGGTGGTTTGCCCTCTGCAACATCTGTTACTTTTACAGTGACAGCATCAAATGCTGCAGGAACTTCTGCTGCATCTTCTGCTTCTTCTGCGGTAACGATTACTACAGTACCAGCAACCCCTGGTAAGCCAACAGTCACAACACAGGTAAATCAGGATAACCTTTCTTGGTCAGCACCAGCAAATGGTGGATCTGCAATTACTGGTTATATTTGGGCATCATCAGATGGAAAGGGAGCAACAGTTAGCGCATCAACAACAAGCGTTGCAGTTGCTCAAGAAGGAAGCACTTCACAGACATATACAGTTGTAGCAATCAATGCTAATGGAAATTCTGCAACATCTCCTGCATCTGATTCTATTACTACTACACCGCCGTTTTTCCCTCCATTTTTCCCTCCATTCTTCCCACCATTCTTCCCACCATTCTTCCCATTCTTCCCGTTCTTCCCACCATTCTTCCCACCGTTCTTCCCACCGTTCTTCCCACCGTTCTTCCCATTCTTCCCACCATTCTTCCCACCATTCTTCCCATTCTTCCCATTCTTCCCACCATTCTTCCCGTTCTTCCCATTCTTCCCATTCTTCCCACCGTTCTTCCCATTCTTCCCACCATTCTTCCCACCATTCTTCCCGTTCTTCCCATTCTTCCCACCATTCTTCCCGTTCTTCCCATTCTTCCCACCTTCATTCGTTGGACCGTTCTTCCCACCATCATTTATTAGTAGTGGCGGAGGATGTGGTTGCCAAGCAACATATTGCTGGCAGTGTCCTTGCGGAAACTGTTGCTGTTAATGTTGATGGGTGCATATAAAATGTATGCACCTATTAACAAAGATATGATATACTAAAACAATAAAAGGAGATTACTATGTACGCAATTCTAGTTAAAAATGATAACCAGTCACACGATGTTCTTGCAATTATTAATCACAGAGATGCCGACGTATTGGCTGGAATCGATGAAGCGCTTGCTTCAGGAAATCCAATAGTTGCGATTGATGGATCTGATCATAAACTGACAGCAACATATGGTTCTGTTTGGAACGGCACTTCATTTTCTGGAGGAAAACCAAGCAGAGCGTCTGAGGCAACTCAAGAAGAATTAGACTCTTTTAAGTTGTATTTATTTTTATGCAACAATGTTCTAGTTGCTAGATATGGGGTTGGCTCTGGATCTCCAAAAGTGCAAATGTTTGATGCAGCACTTGAGAGTGAAGTTACTCTAGTTAGAATTCCTGAAGATCAGAGCGTCTTGCCTGGAGGAACTTATAACTGGAATGGTACAAGATTTTCAGCAGTTTAATATTTAGCGATAACAAAGGGTAGAAAGGCTATATACATGGAAATGTATGATGAAAACTCAAACCACTGGTTTACAAAAGATAGATCTGAAACGGCATCAAATAGGTTAGAAAATAAAAAGATAAATGATAAAATTTCTGTTGAAAATCCAGGACTTGGTTTAAATATATATAGAAATGTTTTTTCTTTGGAGGATTCAAAAAGATACATCAATATTCTTGAGTCCAATTTGTCAAATGGTGGCAAGTATAAGTGGTCAGAAGCACAAGTAACAAACTCAACAACACCAATTAAGAAAGCAAGAGATTGTGTTGACTTTAAATACAAGCAAGAAAATTTGGGACCTAAAGACGATACTAACTCAGAACTTATAGATTTACATGAAGAAATATATCAAAAACTAAAGTATTGTGTAGATGATTATGCAAGATATTGGGGAATTAACGTTGTATACTATGAGGCTTTTAATTTTGTAAAGTATGAAGGAGAAGGAACACACTTTAATATTCATGCAGATCATGGACCAGCATATAACTGTACTGTCTCTGCTGTTATTTATATTAATGATGATTATGAAGGCGGGGAGATTAAGTTCCCTAGATTAGATAATTATGTTCATAAGCCAGTAGTTGGTGATATAGCAATTTTTCCTTCAAACTATATTTATGAACATGCATCATTACCAATGAAGTCAGGCACAAAGTATTGTGTTGTTATTATGACTGATATAAACGAACTAGGCCACAAGTAGTGTCTATAGTATCTAATATAGCAATATTTAGATCATTTAGGCCATGGCTAAATAAAGACAGCAAGAGTGTTCCTGGCCCAACCCAAGGAGTAATCCCTAACTGGTATAAAGATGCTGACAGGTTTGCAAAAATGCCAAATGGAGAATATTATAAGGCTACAAAAGAAATTTGTCCATTTCCAAAAGAAGGAACAGTAGATGATTTTGGAAAAATACCAACATGGAAGGCGTGTCCAGCAATTATGGATGCATTCTCTACTGGATATGTTTTCAAAACTCCTTGTGACTTAACATTTTTTAAAAATGCATACGGTGTTATAAATGTTAAGGTTGAAGATTCTAAGTATCAAGATTTTTGCACTCAAAGACAGCCGATGCCACAATTTGAGCATCCACTTGGATACTATAAGCATCATTTTGCATGGTCTGCTGACTGGGGCTTAGAATTACCAGAAGGATATAGCGCTTTATTCATGACACCAATGAATAGGTTTGATTTGCCATTCTTAAATACGACTGGGGTTGTTGATTCAGACAAGGTTCATCTACTTGGAAGTTTTCCATTTTTTATTGCAGATGGATGGGAAGGCACACTTCCAGCGGGAACACCGTACCTGCAGGTATTGCCATTTAAGAGAGAAAATTGGGAGCATCAAATAGAGATCTTAGATCAATCAGAGATGTATGGTAAAATGATGGATAACGCAAAATTTTATAGACAGCCAGATGGCGGGGTATATAAAAATAAAGTTTGGTCAAGAAGAGAATATAGATAAGGAGCATAACAATGCAAACATGGACAGAAAAAATTAACCTAGGTAATGGAATCGTCTGTTATAGAGGAGTAATCAAAAAAGAGTTTGACGTCATTAACAGACTTGAAACTAATCTTGGATCAGTTGCCAACTATGGAGAGTTGTCTGCAGAGGGTAAGAGATATCACTGGATGCCAGCCTATGTAGGGTACCAGCAGTTAATGCCAGACTATCGTGATTGTGTAGATTTTAAGTTTAAGAAAACAGACATAGAGTTAGACACTAGCGAAGAGTCAGTAAGATTGCAAGAACTTTGGCAAGATGTTTATGATGCTCAGTTTGAGGCAGTTGAAGACTATCGCAAAGATCATAACATCATGCCACTGAAGTACTGGGAAGCATTTAACTTTATTAAGTATGGCCCAGGACAGCACTTTAAAGAGCATCACGACCACGGATACTCTTATAACTGTACAGTTTCTTTAGTTGCTTATGTTAACGACGATTATGAGGGTGGAGAGTTATACTTTAGACTTCAGGGGTTAAATATAAAGCCACAGGCTGGAGATCTTTACATATTCCCATCTAACTTTATGTACCCACATCAAGCAATGCCAGTACACTCTGGGACAAAGTATTCAATTGTCACAATGCTTGATTATAGTAAAAAGTTTCATACTCCAGACATGTATGATCCAAAGTGGGACAATGAATAATGTTTAATATATCTGTTGAAAAGATGCATGGGGCATTGTTCGATATTGCCCCAATGTCTATTAAGAGAGACTGGATGGATGACACATCAGAAGGTCATGCATATAGATGTTTCCCAGTAACACAATCTAACGTGGTTGGGTGGAATCTTTTCTGCAAACAAGACATAGAGTTTTTGTGGGATGGAATAAATGATCAAACACAGGATCATGTTGATATTATTTCTGCACCAGAAGGATCCTATGCTGGAAGAGGTCAGTCATCGATAAGTTTTAATACTGGGTTAATTTTTAGAACAGATGAAGATGTTAGCATATTTACAATAAATCCAGTAAACTACTTTAATGATAGTTTTGAAACTATGTCTAACCTAATTAGCACTTCATTTTATGATAATCCTCTTCCATTGGCAATAAAGTCAAAGTCTGCAAACAAAAAGGTAACCATCAGTGCAGGAACTCCATTGGCAACGATAATCCCAATATCTCTTTCAAATCTAAATAATACTTCTATACAGATAGTTGATTATAAAGATGAAGACAGAAAAAGAATAGAAGCCAACATAGCCTATGGAGAGGCAGCACAGGTTGTTAACTCATCTGGGCAATGGACTGACTGGTATAGAGATGCTGTCAACGAAAAGGGAGAGCCTCTTGGAACTCATGAAGTCAAGGTTTTAAGACTATCCGTAGTTGACAATACTAAAAAATAAAGAGAATGGTATAATGTAATTATGAATAATATGGGCAATGTTGTATTTAGAAAGCCGTCCCTAACGCCATCAGGCTGGTTTGGAAGTGGCAAAGAAATGATTGTTGAACTAGAAAACTTTATGACACCAGAAGAGGTAGAGTTTTTAGAAAAGGCAGCAAAATCTTTAACAATCTGGGATGTAACTGAAAGTCATGTTAATGAAAATGGAACAGTTGTTTATGACTCAGAATACTGGAAAGATAGAGTGGCAACTAGTCCAACTTTAGACAAAAACGATCCAACAATTGCCCCAGTAATTGCAGGACTTTTTGAAAGACTAAAGCCAATCGTTGAAGAGTTTTATAAGGTAAAGGTCATCCCTACTGGAACAACTATCGTTAAGTGGCTTCCAGGTCAGTTTCAAAAACCGCATGCAGACAAAGAGTTGCATGAAGGGCCAGATGCAGGATTGCCAAATGATTTTCCAAACTACGATCTTTCAAGTTTGTTTTATTTGAATGATGATTATGAAGGTGGAGAACTGTACTTCCCTCTACAAGGAGTTCAGTTTAAGCCTAAAAAGGGTGCAGCATATTTTTTTCCTGGAGATAAAAACTATATACACGGAGTGACAGAAATTAAGAGTGGTCTTAGATTTACATGTCCATTTTTCTGGGAGATTACAGAACACACAGGAGATAGGAAGCCATAAATGAATACATCAAGTCTTGAAGCAATAGAGATATATCCTAAAATTCTTGTATACAAGAACATGTTTAAGGATATATCAAAATCTTATAAAGTGTTGACAGATTCTTTAGAAGAAACAGAAGACAGAGTTTTTAGTCCTTGGACACAATGGTCTATCTTTGGTGATTACATGAACCCAATTGTTCCTAATTTTTCAATGTCATACAAGTATGCTAATATAGAAAATATAGAGGCAAAAACAGAAACTCAGCAAAATGAAAAAGATTTTGCCCTAGAGATGATGCAAAATTTTCATTTAGTCACAGAAGACTACATACAAAGATATGGTATTGATGTAGACTTAGATGCAAAATCTATAAACGAGGATGGTGTTGAGGTTCCAACTTGGAGATGGACAGGTGGAACAATCGGAAAGTATCACGTAAGTACAGAAGATCATCAAGTTGGAATGAGATACCATTCAGACTATATACGAGAGCAGGGATATGCTCCAGGATATAAGTTTGTAATAACATGCACAATATATTTTAATGATGACTATGAGGGTGGAGAGGTTGACTTTGCAATGGGGGATAAACTTGTAAAGTATAAGCCAGAGGCAGGAGACCTATTGGTTTTCCCATCAGGACATCCAGACTATTTAACAGAAGAAGGAAAGCCTTATCTTCATGGAGTTATGCCATCATATAACAAAAATAAGTTCCTATCAAGAATGTATTGGCAAAAGTATGAAAGAGGAACTGATGAGTGGTATGCAAAAGAACAAGAGTTTGGTAAGCAGGTGTGGGCTGACATGCAGCCAGAACTAGAGCAAAAGTTTAGAGATCAGCACCCACAAAGATCAGTTATAGAAAATGGAGTAAGACTAAGATGAATCTAGAAAATAAAAAAAGACTAACCAAAGATATTGTACTTTATGAAAACTTTTTGTCTCCAGAAGTTTCTGCAAAACTTATCAAGGTTTTAGATAAGCATGCAGAAGTTGGAACAATTACTTGGATGCCAATATCTTTTTATGAATCGTATTCTTCTGTCTTGCCATTAGATGACGATGAGCATGTTATTGCAGAAGGGCTTAGTCCAACTATTTTTTCAGAGATTAAAAAGAGCATTGTTAATGCAGTAGCAAGCGTTCATGATATTGATCCTAAGATAGTTTCTCAAATTGGCTACCATACACAAAAGTGGGAACCAGGAGCATATGCAAGAGTTCACTCTGATAATACAGATGAGCAAGGAAATTCAGGTGCGTTCACCAGAAGTAGATATGCAGCATTCTTATATTTAAATGATGACTTTGAGGGAGGCCTTCTACAATTTCCTTCACAAGATATAAGTATTAAGCCAAAGGTAGGAACTCTAGCAGCCTTTGATGGCGGATTTAACAATATGCATGAAGTAACTCTGATTACTAGTGGAACAAGATACACACTTGGTTCATTCTGGGATGATCGTGAAGAAGATGCATACCCACAAGAACTAAGAGATGCTTGGGCTGAAGAAATGAAAGAAACAAGAGCCAAACAGGAAATTGAAAGAGCAGAGTGGCAAGAGTTATTGAAACAGGGATGGAAGTTAGACAAAGACGGAAATAAGTATAAAGCAGATGAGGTAAAAGGTGTCTGATTCTTTTAAGAAGCAATTAGCAGAAAATGGTTTTAAGTTTGAAGAAATTACAGACGAACTAATTTCTGTTGAAAACTTTTTGTCAAAAGAAGAGTTAGATGTTTTTTGGGATATTATTAACAGCACATCTCAGGCTGACTGGGAAGTAGAGTATATGGGCAACTTAAAAACTTTTTGTATGGAAAAGTTTGGCAGAGATGATGTTGATAACCTTGTTGCTGAAGGAAAATTTGAAATTACTCAAAACTGGGTAGACAAGAATTTTAATATAACACATCATGAAATTTATCGTCCACTATATAATAGGCTAAACTCAATGATTCTGAACTCTTATGAATCTTTAGAACTAAGCGGTCTTGCAACAATTCAGAGAATGCAGCCAGGCGTAGAACTAAAGTCTCATACAGATCAGCATACTGATCCATCAATTAGGTATGCGACAATTATTTATATAAATGATGACTACTCAGATGGGGATGTATTTTTCCCAAACTTTGATATTAATTTAAAGCCTAAGCCAGGAACTCTTTTGTTTTTCCCAGGAAATGAACAGTACGAGCATGGGGTAAGACATGTTGGCGAAGGGCCAATCAGATATGTTCTTGTTGGCTTTGTCAAAGAAAGAGGATTTTATGAAAAGAACAAATACTAAGGAGATGAATAAATGAATAGAGAAATGCTAGATCCAAAGGTTTACTATTATACTGATGCAATTGAGGATTTTGATAATTTTCAAAAAGTGCTAAAAGAGTTGGACTCTCTTGAGCAAAACACTGAGTCAGATGTTAATGTCTGGAAAACTTGGACATCTTCTAATGATAAAGATTTTGTATACGGAGAAACGAAGACATTTGATATAAATGCGATCAAAAATTTTGACGGAGAAGTTGGAGAAAAAAGCAAGTACATATACGACTCTGTAATGACTGCACTATACAATGTGTCCAAAGATTACGCATCTTCTTTGGGTGACTTTGATGAGCCAAGACTTTTCCCAACTTTTAATATTAAGAAGTACAATACTGGTATGGGCATGGGTGCTCATTTTGATCAGTTAGACGGAGACCAAACACTAAGATATTCTTTGGTAATGTACTTAAATGATGACTGTGAGGGTGGAGAAATATCTTTTCAGTTAAAGGACTATGATGGCGGATGGACAAGTTCTGAGGGTTGGGTTAGAGGCGCTCCAGCAGTTGATTTGGATTACGATATTGCGGTTGCTGATAAAGCAATTGATTTTGGTGTAAAGCCAAAAGCAAATAGCGTAATTATATTCCCAGCATATGCTCCATACTTCCATACTGCACACGTTGTTAAGTCTGGCGTTAAGTATATGGTTCCTGGTCACTGGATACACAACCACATGGACTTAAATCCTAGTCAGAGTATGTAATTGAAAACAGCAATTGTAACTGGCGCAAGCAAGGGCGTAGGGTATGCAACAGTAAAACTTTTATCTGAGAACGGATATAGAGTTATTGCTGTTTCACGAGATCTTTCTAAAGTCTCTGGTTTGGTGTCTGATAGTGTTGAGGTCTATAGGTTAGACATAACAAATGCTAATGAAATAAAGCAATTTCATGAAAAGTATAAAGATATAACTCTTGATCTTCTTGTAAATAATGCTGGTGGTGGTGCAGGTCCAACACAAATAATTAATGAAACAATGGATAACTTTAGAACTGCATATGACATAAATGTTTCTGGACCAATGTATCTTTCACAACTTTTTGTTCCTTCTATGCAAAAATCAACGTCTCCTACAATTATTTTTATTAGTTCTTTGGGTGGAAAGTTTGCATATCCTGGAGGAGGAAATTATACTAATGCAAAAAGAGGAATGATGGCATTGGTAGATACTATGAGATTAGAGTTTCCTTCATATAACATTAAGATAACGGAAATATGTCCAGGAACAATTGATACACAGGTAGAAAAAAAGCATGCTGCAATAACTGCAGAAGATATGGCAGAGTGCATTAGGTGGGTTTCAGAACTCCCTAGTCATGTAAATATAAATCATATAGAGATTAATCATATACTTAGTGGTAAATAACTTTAACTCTAAACCTGTTATTTAGGGGAGAGTTTTGCTTTTTTAAAAACTCTGCTATACTTAACACTATTCCGTTTTTGAAAGGACGATACACATGACAGATTTTTTTAGTTTTAGACTTCCAGAGGATTTTGTAGAAAAGTACAAAAACCAAGAGAGCCCATTTGGATTTAAAGATGCAGCAGAAAACTCACTTGGAGAAATTACTTTTATTCGTACTTACTCAAGGATGAAGGAAGATGGAACTAAGGAAAGATGGCATGAGGTATGTCGTCGTGTAATCGAGGGTATGTATTCAGTACAAAAGAATCATGCTAAAGAAAACCGTTTACCATGGAACGACTACAAGGCTCAGAAGTCAGCACAAGAAGCATTCCAGAGAATGTTTGAATTGAAGTGGACACCACCAGGACGAGGTATGTGGGCATTTGGAACTCCAATGACAATGGAGAAGAAGAACTCAGCAGCACTTCAAAACTGTGCAATGGTGTCTACAAAGGATCTTGACAAGAACGATCCAGGAGCCCTATTTGCTTGGGTTATGGATGCTTTGATGCTTGGCATTGGTGTTGGGTTTGATACAGTGGGACAGGATAAGAATTTTACAATCTACTCTCCAACTGAGCCAGAACAGATATTCGAAATCCCAGACACTCGTGAAGGATGGGTAGAGTCTGTTAGACTTCTCATTAACTCATACCTAAGACCAAACCAGAGTATTCAGAAGTTTAACTATGATTTAATTAGACCTCTAGGAGCCGCTATTAAGGGCTTTGGAGGGGTTGCATCAGGACCTGCACCTCTTATCAAGTTGCACAACCAGATAGACCGTGTAATAGGCTCCAGAGGCGGAGAAACACTAGACTCTCGTGCCATCGTAGACCTAGTAAACCTTATTGGTACTTGCGTGGTATCAGGCAATGTTCGTAGATCAGCAACTCTTGCTTTGGGTAATGCTGGAGATGAAACATTTATGAATCTAAAGAACTCAGAGATGTTCCCAGAGCGTAACTCATTTGATCCAGAGAATCCAGGTTGGGCCTGGATGTCTAACAATTCTATTTCAGCAGAAGTAGGAACAAAGTACGAAGACTATGTAGATTTAATTACAGAAAATGGAGAACCAGGTTTTATCTGGCTTGATGTTGCTCGTAATTATGGACGACTAAAGGATGCGCCAGACGGTAAGGATTATCGTGTGATGGGGTTTAACCCATGTGCGGAGCAGCCATTGGAATCATACGAATTATGTACACTTGTAGAAGTGCACTTGAATCGTCATGAATCTAAGGAGGACTTCCTGCGTACCCTGAAGTTTGCATACCTTTATGGAAAGACTGTAACGCTTGTTCCAACACACTGGCCACAAACAAACGGTATCATGCAGCGTAATCGCCGTA
>JACCED010654890.1_pt1 | contig 12444 bp, 15 predicted proteins | sample 7455021 | NCBI WGS metagenome assembly JACCED01 (sample SAMN15323456, study PRJNA562643) | freshwater metagenome | isolation source: river surface water | place: USA:Blue River Watershed | collected 2017-08-19
CGATCCTGAAATGAATTTTGTGCAGGAATGAATCACCACGTCGGCGCCCAGTGCAATCGGAGACACGAGCATCGGGGTGAAGGTATTGTCCACAACCAGCGGCAAGCCGCGCGCGTGCGCGATCTTGGCCACAGCCGCAATGTCGCAAACGGTGAGAAGCGGATTCGACACTGTCTCGGTGTAAACCAGACGCGTGCTGGGGCGAATGGCGCGCTCAAACTCCTCGGGCTTCGTCGGGTCAACGAAAGTAACCTCGATTCCCCGGCGCGGAAGGAGGTTCGCAAAAAGCGCCCAAGTGCCGCCGTAAACCGTGCGCGAACAAACGATGTGCCCGCCTGGCCCTTTTCCGTTAGCCGTGCAGATGGCTTCGACTGCGGTGGCGACTGCGGCCATTCCGGAAGCCACACCCAGAGCAGCTTCCGAGCCCTCCATCGCGGCAAGCTTTTGCGATAGCGCGTTTACCGAAGGATTCGAGTGGCGGCTGTAAAGGTAGCAGCCCTGAAGTTCCCCGCGGAAAGTGCGCTCCATGTCCTGCGGGTTCAGAAACGTCGAAGTGGCCGCAACGTCGATGACCGGCACCACGCCGCCTTCCTCACCGAAGTGTTGAACGTCACGCATGCGTTGTTCGATCGTGCGTGGGGCCTGGGTTGTTTCCTGATTCATGGTTGGGCTTTTCATTTTGTTCTCTCCCCGAAAATAGCGGTTCCGATTCGCACGTGGGTTGCGCCTTCTGTCACGGCGGTTTCAAAGTCTTGCGTCATGCCCATGGAAAGCCCGCCGCGAGTGGCTGGCCTGCAGGCGCTTTCGAGCTCGCGAAGTTTGGCAAATGCGCCTAAATTTCCCGGTGCCGGGATGCACATGAGGCCTTCGAGCTTGAGCCCAGGGAGCTGGGACAGGGCCTGAGAAAGTGCCTGCGCATCCTGCGGCGCGACGCCTGATTTTGTAGCCTCACCATCGAGATTCACTTCGAGGAAGACCGGAATCAGTGGCAATGCGGCAGAAGCATCCGCACTTCCCTCTTGGGCCTGCATCACGCGTTTACTGATTTCGCGGGCAAGTCTCTCCGAATCAACGGCGTGAATCACGGGCTGTACTTTCAAAAGGGCTTTCACTTTATTGGTCTGCAAGTGACCTAAAAAATGCCAGCGAATGCCGGTGCAGCCGAAGCGCTCTAGTTCGCCTGCTTTCTCAAGAAGTTCCTGCACGTAGTTTTCGCCAAAGTCGCGATGCCCAAGATCCCAGATTTCTTTCACGGCCTGGGCTGGGTGTTTCTTACTGACTGCGACCAAAGTAGCGCTCTCAGGGCTGCGGCCTGCTTTTTTAAGCGCCGCTTGGAATTTCTCCCGAACCTCTAAAAAACGCGTCTGAGTGGGTGTCACAAAACTCGGATCCCAAATTGCTCCTCAAGATCTGCCACGACGTGACTGACCGGAAGCCCGACAATGTTTGTGTAACTGCCGCGGATGGATTCGACGAGTAAGCCGCCGAGTCCCTGAATTCCGTAAGCACCCGCTTTATCTAAAGGTTCGCCCGTTGCGACGTAAGCTTCCAAAACCGAGAGCTTCACGTCCCGCATCACGACGCGCGATGCGACCACGCGTGAGAAAGCTTTCCTTCCGTGAAGGAGGCAATAACCGGTCAGCACGGTGTGCGATTTTCCCCGCAGTTGGCGAAGCATGCGAAGTGCGTCAGCCGCCCCTTCAGGTTTCCCTAAGATCTGCTTTCCGTCCGTACCGACCACGGTGGTGTCGGCGGCGAGCACAAGGCTTTGCCCGGCTGCCAGGCTTGCCGCTTCGGCCTTTAGGCGAGCCAGGCGCTTGACCATGGCTCGGGCCGATTCTCCGCGCAGGGGCGTTTCGTCCACTTCAGGTTTGATGATTTTTGGATTCAGACCGACGGCTTGCAAAAGCTCGATGCGCCGCGGACTTCCCGAGGCCAGTACCAACTGAGGCGCTTTTGAATTCGGCTTCGCTTTCATGCGAGGCCGGGCTTCTCACGGCTGGGCGGCCTTCGGCAAAATCAAAAGTAAAAATGGGTCGAAAGGAAGCGGAACTGGCGGCTGAATTCGCGTTGATCGGGCGCTGCTTTGAAGACCACGGTCGCTTCCGTCTTGACCCGACTTTCTGAGGCAAAAAACAGGCTTCCACCGCTGGGTTGAATCTCGGCTAAGTTGAAGCCTACGGGGGCGGCTGGCATCCGGGTGCGTGTGCCCTCTTGGGGTGCTGCGCCCGGTGCGAGTTGGCCTAAGATCGCGCTCTTTTCGAGGCTTCCAAAACGGTCCGTGACGGTGACGGCCAAGTGGGTGCCGTCAAAGCCGATTTGCAGCTCAATGGCGTGCTTTCCTTCGAGCTTCACTTGCGAGCCGCGAGCATTGGCTTTGAAAAGGGGCTTTCCGTAGTCGTCAATCGGCGCGTCCCAAATGGCCGTGCACAAAAGCTCGTCTACCGAGTTTGTGATCAAGGCCGCCATGCGCGACGTAAAGTGCGCGGCTCGCGCGTAAGTGTAAACGGCGTCTAAGGCGTCTGGCTTTTGCTCGGTGCTGATGAGTCGTTCCGTCTGGATCGCTGTTTCAGGAGCGAGAAGTCCGCCGATTCCGAAGGCCTGCTTTTGAACCCCGTGCTGAATGATGCGTCCGTAAAAAGCGCCATCGCCTACCGAGTCGTTCTGACTTCGAGTGACGAAGTGGCCAAAAAGCGGTGAAGGAATGAGGTAAGAAGCGTTCTCGCGAAAGTCGGTGCCGATGAAGTGCATGGCACTCGCGTTCGTTTGATCGGTAAATAGGCCCATCGTCTCGCGGACGGCCGATTCAAAGGCCTGGTAGCGATGAGCCGTCGATGCGTCGATGAGGAGCGTGATGGGGCTATGTTTTTGAAGAAGCGCGACGCCTTCAGGGGCCGTCTCGGCAACGACCAAGTCCAGGCTATTGACCTGGGCGGCTTGCTCGGCAAACTGCCGGTCCTCCGGATGATCGGAAACCAAAAGCAGTGTTTTTCCCATCGAATCCCCCTCCACCCAAAGGTTAGAGGATTACTTGGGGCAGCTCAAGGGATTGCCATTAAGTGCGGGGCGTTTGGTCGTCCAAGTCGCGTCCTTCGAGGCCTTTTTTGAAGGCGCCGATTCCGCTCCCGAGAGCGCGTCCCAGTTCAGGCAGCTTGCGGTTGCCAAACAGCAAGACGACGACGGTCAGGATCAACAGGTGTCCAAGGCTTAATCCGAACATAGTCCGGGTGATAGCACATTGCGCCAGAAGATGCTAATAGGCGCGCTATGGCGGCTGTTGAATTGAATTGCGAAGTGAAGGCCTTCCGGATGCTCACGCCCACGGTGTTTGAGCTTATTTTTGAGGCCGACAAGCCTGTGGATTTTCAGGCAGGTCAGTTTATCAGTATCGTGATTCCGGGCGCAGGCCCGAAGGGTCGCGATCTGCGGCGCGCCTACTCGATCGCTTCGGCTCCCGAAGGACGCCCGATCGAGCTTTGCGTGAAGCTGGTCGAAGATGGCCCGGGCACCAACTACCTTTACAAGCTTCGCCCCGGAGATCGCTTCCGCGGATTCTTCCCTTACGGCGACTTCTTGTACGAGCCCAAAGCTGGCCACTCGGCTTGCTTCATTTCTACTGGGACGGGCCTTGCTCCCTTCCGAAGCATGGTTTTCTCAAAAGCGTTTGCTGAACAAAAACCCGAAAAAACCTGGGCTCTCTTGGGCGTTCGCGGCGAAGACGAGGTTCTTTACGACGCAGAATTCGCCCCGGTTTTGGGGAGCGCTTGGGTTCCCTGCGTGTCGCGCCCACAAGGCAACTGGCAGGGCTTCAAAGGCCGCGTGACCGATTGGCTGCGCGCTCAGGGGCCGGAATTCCCGTGGCTGACCACGGAATATTACCTGTGCGGCGGTAGCGCCATGATCGACGAAGTGAAGAAAATCTTAGCTGAAAAAGGCGTTCAGAAAGATTCCATTCACCAGGAAGTCTATTACCGCGAGCCGGCTCCGGCGACGGCTGCAGCGCCTGGATCGTCGGCACCCGTGACCCCGGCGCCTTCGACCAGCATCTGAACATTCGTCATCATCCAAAGCACCATCAAAGCGGCAATGGCTGAAGCCAGCACCCAGCCCCAGAAAAAGCTGCGGTTGGGTGGGAAAACCGAATACCAGGAGCGAAAGCCGCGCTCGGGCTGAAGCTCGCCTTCCCAGACGGCCTGGAGCTTCGGCAAGAGTTCGAGCACTTGGGCGTGGATAGCCTGGCGTCCTTCTTCGACCGTGGCTTTGCCGGGCGCGCCGACGTAGCCCGCCACTCGGCCTTGGGACAAAGCCCAGGCATGGGCCAGGCCCTTCTCGGTGGGCTCAAGCGGCGGCAGAAGCTTCCACTCGGGCGCCACCAGGCCCGAAGCCGCGTGAAGCGCAATCGAAGTGTCGGCTTGGCCACCGTGATCGGTGGGCTCGGTCCACAGCGGCGCGCGAAGGGCCTCGGCGCGCGACAGCAGCGCCGACTGGGCGCAGACCAGGGTGGCGCCCGACCGGGCCGAGCGAGCGCGGAGCAGGCGGCCGAGACTCAGGCCGCCGGTGCGGCGCTGGAGCACGCGCCCCGCGTCCTCGATGGCGGTGAGCTGGCGCGGGCCCAGGGTGCCCGTGACGGCCACGAAATGGCGGAACCCCAAGCGATGTAGATCCAAGCAAGTGTCGACGAGGAAGTCGCGCAGCACATGGGCCCGCTGGGTCAGGGCCAGGTGCGAAGTGTTGGCATTGATGGCGAGCGGGGCGCCTTGCATGAGCACGGTTTTCCAGCCGGGCTGAGTGGCTTCAATGGCAAGCCCGAGTTCTTGAGTCAGCGCTTGGGCGTGAATCAGATCCATGCCGAGCGGAAGGTGCGGTCCGTGGTCTTCCATCACTCCCAAAGGAAAGAGGATGACGGTCTGCTCGCGCGGCAGCGCCAGAAACTCAGGCGTACGCATTTCGAGAAGGCGTTTCATGGCGAGGTGGGAGTCCCTTTCGGCTCCCAACGATAAAGTTTCGCAGCATTGAGTCCGAGCACTTGGTCGGCTTGCGCTTGAGTCAAAAGTCCAGATTCCACGCAGCTTCGGATGCGTCCTAAGCCGACATCCACGTTTGAGCCTAAAATGGGCCAATCCGAGCCAAACAAAACGCGCTCGGCACCGACCGTGGCCACGGCCTCGGTAATGATTTCGGACGGCTGCCAGGAAGTCTCGAGGAGAACGTTCTCGTGATCGGCGGCCAGTGCGATGGCTTTTTTGGGTTCGTGAAAATTCAGATGCGCGAGCACAAAAGAGGTTTTCGGGTAGCGCGTGAACCAAGGGCGAAGCCTCTCGGCAGCGCCTAAGCGCGGGCTTCCCGAAGCGCCCGGTAAAGCCGTCTCGCCGGTATGGACGATTACCGGAAGTCCCAAGTCAGAAGCACTGTTCAGAAGCTCGGTGTAAACGTCTGAGGAAGGCTCAAGCCCGTCGGCAATGAGGTGGATTTTCAGGGCCCTTGCCCCGCGTTTGGCAAAATCTTTGAGAGCTGCTCCAGGCTGCTGCGCGTGGCGAGCCAAGTTAACGACGGGAAGGATTCTTGAGTCGCGCTCGGCGGCTTCCATCACAAAGTGATTGGATGTGAACGGCGGATGAGCAATGAGAACAGCCGCATCAAGCGTACCGGAATCGAGGAGGGCGAGAAGGTCGCTCTCGGTTCCACCCAATGCCAGATGAGGGAGCGCCAGGTAGCTTCCACATTGATCCACGGGCGTGCGCACCGCGCGAGGAAGAAGCCTGAGCCAAGTTTGGGCGCGATGCGCGGCTTCAAAAGCAGGAGAGAGCGCGTTGATCACGCGGCGGCGCACGCCTCGCGTAGCGCGGGCCCAGCCCATCGGGTCAGGCACAAGGTGAAGGTGAGAATCCACGATCCAAGCCATGGCTTTTCATTCTACATGTTACGATAGTTTGCATCCATGATCGCTTCGTGTGGATTCGGAACCTTAGGACTTCTTTGGGGCTTGGCCGTAGGAGTAAAACTCCTGGGTCTAGGCGCCCTTTTCGTCCTGGGTCTTTTGGGCCGAGCTTGGCTAGCCGGGATCGTGGCTTTGGTTTTGACTCAGGAGCTGGGAGCCCTTTCGGGCTGGATCAGGCGGATTTTAGGTTCGACTCTCCGAACCTGGCTCTTTTTCTTGGCCGTCTATTTTTCGATTCTTTTGCCCGGTTATCCCGAGCTTCAGGACCTCAGGACTTTGGGATGGTTTTTACCTGCCCTGATGGGTTTAGGCGGGTACACGGCTTTGCCCTTTGGGCTGTACCAAGATTGGCGAGTGGCGCAGAGACAAAGGCGTGCTCGCAGGGGCTAGCCCTGTCCGATAAACTGGGCTAAGAACGAAGGTATGCACACTTCGCAAGCGCACGACCCGAACGAGGGCGATCAGGAAATTGTTTCGGTTTGGCTCCGTAAGGACAAAGCTCGTTGGATTGCGGGCGCCTTAGCGGGAATCTTCGCAGGCCTCGTGGCCATGGGCGTGGCGTCGCTCCTGTCGGTGCTCTTGGGCGCTGAATTCTGGTTCCCCGCAAAAATCGCGGCTCTTCCCTTCTTGGGAATGGATGCCACGGCCACCGGCTTTTCAGTGGCTCCGATTTTGGTGGGCCTCATCGCTCACTTGTTTGTGTGCCACATTTTGGGAATTGCTTACGCGCATTTCACGGGACGCGAAGCTTCGCTCTCTTTGCTTCTGGGCGCGGGCCTGACCTGGGGTGCTTTCAGCTGGATCTTCATCCAAAACCTGTTTGTGCAGTCCTTCCCCACGATCCGTGCAGTCGGGATTCCTTCGGGCGCTGCCTTCTTCGTTTTGATGGTTTTCGGGATTTCGCTGACTTCGGTGTCCTTGTTTGACCGCTTGGTGCGCCGTTCGAGCTAAATCCTTTCTTTTTTGTTTCTGATTCCATTGGGAATCGGAAATTGCTCAGTGAGTCAAATTAGGCTACGACCTAATTTCCATGCAGGTTTGGGTGGTCGAAGATCATAGTGGTGTCCGGGCCGGACTCGAGATTTGTCTCGAATCCGAAGGGCATGACGTGAGGCTCTTCTGCTCATGCGCGGCGGCTTGGGAATCTTGGTCATCCGGTATCGATGCTGACTTGGTGCTACTGGATCTCGGCACTCCAGGACCCATTTCCGCCACAGAATTGGTGAGCCGAATCGAGCGTCTTGCGCCCGGACAAGGGCGTGTGTTGCCGCGGTTTTGCCTGATGTCGGGAAATCCGAACCTTCAGGAAATGGCCGACGGAATGAATTTGCCGCTCAGGCTTCAAAAGCCGTTCACGCTGACGGAGCTGGGGCCGATTTTGAGCGCTCAATGATCTTCGTGGTGCTTTGACCTTCCACGAATTTCAGTGCTTTCACTTTCCCGCCCCAGGACTTCACTTCTTTGGCTCCGACCATTTGGTCTGGCTTGTAATCGCCGCCTTTGACCAAAACATCGGGCTTCAGAAGCTGAATGATTTCAAGTGGCGTGTCTTCGCCAAACCAGGTCACATGATCCACGCACTCTAAGGAAGCAAGGACCGCCAGGCGATCCTCCAAGCTATTCACCGGGCGCGTGGGACCTTTCAGCCGCCGCACCGACTCATCGGTATTGAGCGCAACGACTAGGGCCGAGCCTTGTAGGCGAGCCTGCTCCAAGTAGGTCACATGCCCGCGATGAAGAAGATCAAAGCAGCCGTTAGTGAAAACCACTTGTGGCTTTTTCCCACGGCGAGCGCGCTCAGTGCGCAGTAGGCGCGCCAAAGCTTGAGGCGAGCGGATCTTCGAGCGAAGCTTTCTGAGCGGGAGAGTGCGAGTCACAGCCGAGCAATCTCAATGGGCTGCACGTTCACAACCAAATCGTGCCAGCAGCGCCGCTGACGATCAAAGAGTGGCCAGATCAGGCCCACGCCGCCAAAAAGGACGCTCGGGATGAAAAAGAACGCTCTGAGGAATGCCACTGTTGCGCCGCCCGGCAGGATCAAGCCAAAGAGGCGCTTAAACACGGTCGTTCCAAAAGCGATCTCTTGAGCGGCCAAGATGGCCCAGTTGAACCCGAGCAAAAACAGAACGACCGGCAAGAGGTTCCCCGGGTTGAAAAGAAGTTCCGGGTTTCCGCCCTGGTAAATGAGGCCCGCGCTCAGTGCCGCCGTGCAAAGCCCGAGGTTGAAGGCCGAGTCGAGTAAGTAGGCTGCGCATCGCTTGAGAGCGTAGCCAAGCCCTGGGTTCTCGATCGAAGCCAAGGGAAGTGTTCGAGCCGGAGGCGCCGAGATCGGCGCTTCGGTAGCCATCGGTGCGCGCGGTTGGATCTGCGGCTGCGGCAGGCGCGGCGATGCGACGGGAGAATGAAGCGAAGCAGGTGCCACAGGTAACTGAGTCGCGAATCGCGGAGCGCCTGCTGAAACAGCGCCTGAACCATGTCGACCCAGCGGAGGCGATGAAGGGCCCACCGAAGGCGTCGCAGGTTGCTGCTGCTGAGTGCGGCTCACCGGGGCGTAAGGCAATCCGTCTGCGAAGGGGTGAAATCCCAAGCCTTCGGAAAGGGGCCGAAAGTCGATCTCGGGGTCTTTCTCCAAGTTCATCTTTGGGAATCTGTCATCCGCACCGGGGTTCAGTCAACCCGAGGCGCCGCTTCTTGTCGGTAGGCCGCCGCCAAAAGGGAAAGTCCAGCTAGGGCTGCCGTCTCGGCTCGAAGGACCACAGGCCCCAGGCTCACTCGGCGAGAGGAGGCCTCTAGGAGCCCGATTTCTTTCGGGTTCCACCCGCCCTCGGGACCGACCAGGAGCCGAGCCAAGGCCGGCCGCTGCTGGTTGGGTTCTGAGATGGCCTGAAGAAGCCCAGGCGCCGCGCCTCGCGAAGCTTCGTCGCACCAGAAGCGTACTTCGTTGGGGGGAACCGGAGTGAGAAGGGATTCCAAACTGCGGGGTGGCTGGATTTCCAGCTTCTCCAGTCGCCCGCACTGTTTCAGGGCTTGGTCTGCGATCTTCTGCCAGCGGTCCCGAAATTCTTCAGGGCTCTTTCGTCCGGTCTGAACCACGGTGTTGGCCGAAATGAAGGGGTGAAGCGCGCGAGCTCCGAGTTCAACGGCCTTTTCTACGACCCACTCCATGGCCTCGCCTTTCAGCACGGCTACTTCCAGAATGACGGGAACCACTTCCAGTTCCTGCGAAGTGCGTCGCTGGAGCGCGCTTTCGGAAAGCGTGGCCACCCACTGCTTTCCGCGAAGTGCCAAGCGAGCCGTGCAAGCCCCTCCCCGGCCGTCGATGACTTCGATCTCGTCGCCGACGCTCAGGCGCAATACGCGCGTCAGGTGCGTGGCTTCCGCCTCCGGAATCACTACGGGACGCTCGGCCTTCGGGAGTTCGGGGCAGAGGACGCGTCTCATGGGGATTCCTTTCGCTTCGTAATTCGGCTGATCGGGCTTAAAGCGCCGCTCAGTGAGAGGTCATTTGCTTGGAAGCCCGAACCTCTTTCCCAGTTTCGATCGAGCACCAGCGCATTGGACCAATACCACAGCGGGAAATAGGGCAAATCTTCTCGTACCTTTTCTTGGACCGCTTTCCAAAGGAGGCGCCGTTTTTCGGGTTGGGTCTCGCTTCGGGCTTTCTCAAGCAGCTGATCCATTTCGAGGCTTTGATAGCCCCAGCGGTTTTGGTGCCCTTGTGAGTGAAGCGTGTTGCTCAGGATGGAAGTATCGGCGACTCCGACCCATCGCCCCGAGTGGAGCTGATAGCCCCCTTTTCTCACGGCCTGGGCGAACACGGCGGATTCCACGACTTGAATCTCGAGCTCGATCCCCACTTTTCTCAGCATGGATTGAAAGATCACTGCCGTTTCATGTCCCTCGCGAACGGGAGTGGTTTTGTAAGTGAGGCGCAGGCGCACGCCGTCTTTTCCACGCGGAAATCCGGCTTGCTCTAAGAGTTCTTCCGCACGTTTTGGATCGTAATCCAAGGCGGGTTGAGCGGAGTTTTCAAGAAGTGGAGAAACTAAGCTCGAAGCAACCTGTCCAAAGCCAAACATTTTTTGGCGAACCAAAGTGGCGCGGTCGATGGAGAGCGCGATGGCCTTTCGAATCTCCGCTCGAGAAAGAAGCGGATCGCGCAGGTTAAAAGCCAGGTAACTCACCGTCACGCCGGGGCGCTCAAGCAAGGTGTAACGATCTTTCAAATGGGTTTGGACCCAACGAGTTTTCGCGAGCGGGAGCGCATTGAGGACACCGTCGGCTTCTCCGCGAATCACTTTCAAAAGGCGCGTGTTCTCGTCGCGAACGAACTCGATCTGAAGTGGGCCGTGTTCCTGGGGATTCTTGGGCTCAAGAACGAGGATCGACTCGGGCTCAAAGGAATTGGGTCGAACTCCAGCTTTCACTTGGTAGTCCCCGCTTGAGATGAAGCGAACGGGCTTACCTGGGCCGGGGACGCGACAAGGCACAGTTTCGCCTTCCACTTGGAAATAGCGCAGAAGCGAAATGTTTCTGGGCACATCGGGATCGGCAGAAGAGAAACTCAAAACCAAAGTGCGGCCTTCGGAATCGAGCGTGGTCGATGTCCAGTCCTTCAGGGCCTTGGCCACGGGCGAAGGCGGAAGCCCTGCGCGGTACTCTTCTAAACACTCGCGCCAGTTCTTTGCAGGAAGGTTCAATTCGCCAAAGGTTTGACTGGGTAACTCAAAGCGCCACTCTTTCCCCTGGAGGCGGCTTTCCCACTTCAGGGCGGCGTCGGGGCGTGCGTCCAGGTTCGAGTCAATGCGAGTCAGGCCTTTGAAAAGGAGCGCCGCTACGCGCTGGCCTTGGGCTTCGAGCGTAGCCCGGGGGTTCAAAGTTCCTGGCTTTTGGTCGAGCAGCAATCGAAACGGGGCAGGGTTTTTCGAGCCTTCTGAAGAAAGCGCGGGCACCGACTGAAGTCCTGCGGCGAGCACTCCGAAGAGAATCCATCGGGAGGAACACTTCGAGATGCGCATCGCTTTCATCCTGCTGATCAGCCTGCTGCTTCCGAGTGGAGCGATGTCGGCAGACCCGTCTTCGCTGGCCTCTAGCTCGGACTTCCAGGTTACTCCCCGTCTCAAAGCGAATGTCGATTTCTGGATTCGCATTTATTCCCAATATGGCACGCGCGAAGGGGTGGTTCACGATTCCCGATACATCGACAAGGTGTACGAGGTGCTGGACTTCCGAGGTACCGCAGGACGCACGTCGCGCCAGGTTCTAGCGTCGAAGCGGAAATGGAAGTCGGTGCTGCTTTCCTTGCATCGTAAACAGTCCAAGCCCGCGCCACTGACCGATGACGAAGCCAAGGTGTTTGAGTTGTACCGCGACGTGCCCGATGCGGACAAGTTTCTGGCGGCGGCTCATCGAAAACGAGTTCGGTTTCAGTTAGGCCAGAAGGACCGTTTCGAGGAAGGGATTCGTTTGTCCGGGCGCTATCTGGGGCAGATGGAAGAGATCTTTCGGCAACAGGGGTTGCCGGTCGAGCTGACCCGTCTTCCGTTCGTCGAGAGCAGCTTCAATACGCGCGCGCGCTCGAAAGTGGGGGCAAGCGGCATCTGGCAGTTCATGCGCTCGACGGGGCGCCATTTCCTTCGGATTAACTCGTCAGTTGACGAGAGGAACGACCCGATACTTGCCACTCGGGCTGCGGCCGAGTTGCTTAAGCTCAATTACCAGTCCTTGGGCTCGTGGCCTTTGGCGGTTACGGCCTATAACCACGGGCGCCAGGGTATGATGCGAGCCGTTCGCCGCGTGGGCTCAGAAAACCTAGACGACCTGATTGAAGGCTACCGAAGTCGCAGCTTTGGCTTTGCGAGCTCTAACTTCTTTGCCTGCCTCTTGGCAGCCATCGAGGTCGAGCGGGGTGCCGACAAATACTTCGGGAAAGTGCAACGCGAGCCCCTCCACGAGTTCCTTGAAGCCCCTTTGCCCGAGGCCATTCGCTTCCGCGATTTAGTGAAGTTTATGAGCCTGAATCCGAAGGAGATCATGGACTTGAACCCCGCATTTTCGTCCCAGATCTTTTCTGGCGAAGCGTTGATTCCGGCTGGCTATGCGCTACGAGTGCCCTTTGACGGAAAAAGTGGTAAGGACAGCGCCGTCGAAGTTTTCCTGGCGGGCTACCGTGAAATTCCGGTGTCCTTCAAGAAAAAGACTCCGGGGTTGCGCCGATCCAAGGCCAGCCGAAGTCAGTGAGTAGGTTGAAGAGATGTATTTAATTGGAATCGCCGGCGGTTCAGGTTCCGGCAAGACAACTTTTGCGAAGCGAATCTTGAATGGGGTTTCCCATCCCGAGGTGGCGCTGTTGCATCAGGATTCCTATTACCTAGCGACCCCGCCCTCGGATCTGACGGTCCATGGCGAGCCCAACTTCGACCACCCGGACGCATTTGACTGGCAGCTGCTGCGTGAGCACCTAGAGCGCCTGAAGGCCGGCGAGACGGTCGCAACTCCTGTCTACG
>JACCED011785642.1_pt1 | contig 12439 bp, 29 predicted proteins | sample 7455021 | NCBI WGS metagenome assembly JACCED01 (sample SAMN15323456, study PRJNA562643) | freshwater metagenome | isolation source: river surface water | place: USA:Blue River Watershed | collected 2017-08-19
CGTTGGCGCAATTAAGCGACCACATCCAAAGTGACATAATCTTCAATCAAAAAACCATCGTTCCAAAAAAACAGACTACCCTTTTTGAGTATCGTTTCTTTGTGCGGTTCTTTTGAACGTAGTGTACCATAGTGCGGAGTTTGGAGTTTAACGTCAAACTTACGTCTCTGAATTAAACCTTCACATTTCACACCATCGGAGTTAATGAAATAACACTTATCACCTTCTTTTACCTTCTTGCCATTAAAAAGAGTAGCTGTTTTTTGTTGAAATAAGTTGAACATTCTTGCAAAATTTAACTGCGCCCAACAGCGGTTTATCGCAATGCCGCTGAGAGTGCAGTGGTTAATAATTAAGTTTAGTGTATGCGGCACTGCGCCAAGCCGCAAAACGTTATCAGCAACCTTATGACTGCTCCGAAAACAGATTAGGAGTTTCAAACATATTGCCAATAACTTCAAACCAAGTTGTATCCACATTAGTAACCATATAACCGTGTTTTGAAAAGAAGTTAAAACTACCATTTGTAAACTTTACAAATAAAACTCTTTGACCATCTCTTACAAAATCGCCTTCGTATATTTTTTTGTTGTTTCTGTCATTTAAACCAGTGTATTGCATCGTTAAATGATACCGCATGAGAATAGACCAATTAAACATTTCATTTTCTTTTCTACTTTGATAAACCATTTCTTTATTTATAGGGTCGTAAGCCCTAAATTTCACATCGTTCCAATCTCTTATTTTTAGTTCCATATATTTTATTTTTAATTTTGACTATTTCGCCAATATTCATAATTTCATTATTTTCCATCGCTTTTTTTGTTTCCATTTTTATTTGTTAATATTTCGAGAAACTGCGTGAATCTCGCACTTTTTTACAAAATTCTGAATCTTATTGTATATAAAGTTCATCATAAATTAACCACCACATACGCAACTTATCATTAAACTTTTATGGCTATATTCTTCTAATATTTTATAATCACTAACTTTATATAATTCATCAAATCGAATATATGATATTGAATAAAAATAATAAAGTTAGTAAACTGATGGTTAATAAAACACAAATAATAATTCCGAATTTAAGGTATAACTTTTCTAATTTTGTCATAGTTTTAAAATTTCAAATGCGAAGTATTCTTTTGTTTTTTTTACGGTTTCTTTTTTTATGTTCAACTCGAAAATATCTCTGTCATTAAATTTGTATTTTTTCTGCAAAATATCTAAAATTAGTTTTACAGGGTTGTCAATATCGGATAGACTGTTACTAAACCCTAATTGAATATTAATTTTGAAAGGAGGTTCAGGAATTGCCATCTTAGGCAACATAATCAAAACAATACCCTCATACATCAAATACTCTTTAGTTTTGAACCGCTGACCTTTCCATGCTTTATTTACTGACATCGGTGGTATCTCTATCTTAATCATTTGCTTCCTCCGTGAATTTTAGATAATTGATATTTTTTTGAAAGTTCAGGATTGTTTTCTAATTCGAGATTATGCTCTAAACAACAACCTGCCCACGTTTCTTTTTTAAGGTAATTTATTCCACGTCCTGCACGATGTTCGATAGTTGTAGCTTTCTTATTGCACCCTTCTATAAAACAAATGCTATTTTCAGGTAAAGACAAAAACTTAATCCTTTCGCTTTTGTAGATTATGTCTTGAAGTGCTTTTTTATCTGAAACCTTTTTTATCGGTTTTGACTTGCTTCTAAAAGCATTATCTACTTGTTTTTTTTCTTCTAAAAAAAGGTTTCTCCAATTCTCTTGACATACCTCTTTAGAACAATGTTTTTGGAGAAAATAAGTAGCAACAAATCGATTTCCGCATATTTTACACTTCATTATTCCTCAATTTTTTTTATTGCTAATTCTACTAAATCATTCCAAGCGTATAACTTATCAATTATTTCTTCGGCATTTTGTCCTCCTATTTCTACTGATGTAATTTCAAATTCAGAAGATGAACCAGGATAGCCAGAACCATCTTGATAATACATTACCATAGGCTCTTCGGGAGAATACACCCCACTTACTTCAAGCTCTACACCTAAATAGGTTACTGTTACTGTTTCTTTTGACATAGCTTTATTTGATTTTATAGGTTTTTAAAAGTCCTTCAACAAAGGTTTTTATAATCTCTTTTTTACTTTTTGGAACAGCAATTGAGAAAGTAACTGTTTCCTCCCCGTATATTTGCTTTCTTCCACATTTTTGTTTTATTTTTTCCATTTTAAAAAGGTAATTTATGATATTTAATTCTGTACATTTTTCTTAATTCTGAAACTAATTGCGGATATGTCTTTATGTAGCCAAAATCAATAGCAAAAGAAAGTTTGGTTTGAATGTCGTTTATTTCAGCTAATTGCTGTTGTGATGCTAATTGCCTTAATTCTTTTCCAGTAGTTCTATAAACTATCCATTGAATAGCTTTTGCCACTTCTACAAAATCATATCCTTTTAACGTTTGTCCTGATGCAGAAAGTTTCAAATAACCATCTCCAGCGTCTTTCCGCTCTTTAATCAATTCATCGTAAACAAATTTCATTACGTCATATTTAAAAGATGGATTTAACCACATAGCAAAATCAATAAAAACTAAAGGATGTAACCAAGTGCCTCCATTTTTACCTTTTTTTGATAATACGATTTTATTCGTATTATAATTTTCTCTAAATTCAACCTCCGAAATAAAATCTTTTGTTTTGTCGATTTTTAAGAAATCATTAACCTCTTTACCTCTTGACAATCCTTTTGACTTATTCCATTGAGATAATAAAGATGTAGCATTAAACATACCATCTTCCGTTCTTTGATATACATCAAAAACACCCATTTTTCTAATCATTACAACGTTTGTTTTCATATAGTAAGGTTTTATTTCACAAATATAGTAAAAAATATATACAATACAACAAAAAATATATTTTATTTTATATGCAATCGTTTCTTTATTACATCAACCTCAAAATGCTCGAAATCTGCCCTACCATTTATCAAAGCAGAAAGCCTAAATTCACTCATATTAATAGACTTCGACAAAGATTGAACAGTCATTCCATAAAACTCTAAATTGTTTTTTATTTGTTCTAAAAATGTTTTGTTGTGGAACGTAGCCATCGATTCTTTGATTTCAAAATCGTATTCGTTAATGTGGTTCATTGAGCTTTCAAATATCTCGTATCTATATCTTGGTTCATAATTTTTTTCGTAATTATTTACTAGTTCAACAGTATCTAATCCAGTGAAAGTGTGGATTAGTTTTCTTAATTCTTTGCCACAAGCTTCTGCCATTTGAAGTCCGTATTTCAATTCCATTTTTTCTTCTTGTTGCAAGTTGTGTATTTTGTCAAGTAAAACACTTTGAAAAATAAACAACGCATCAAGTAAAGCGTCTTCTGAATAGTTTGGTTTTATTTCAGCAGTTTCAAGCATTCCATTGGCGATTTCTTTTAAAATAGGTTCGTATGGATTTTTCATAATTCAGGATTAAAATTTTTTCTTAAAATCGTATCAATCTTATTGCTTAATTCTTGAAAATATGTTGTTTTCTGAACTGCAAATGTATTAGCACACTCATTATTCAATAATTCACAAAACTCGCTCATATTGGTTCTTAATTGTTTCATTCTTGGGGTTGCTTTATCAAAGTTCTCGAAGTCGTCTAAATTGTCCTGAAGGAGTTGCATTAAAGCATAAAATTTATGTAAATTTATTTTGTGTTTCTTATTCATAGTTTTTTCTTTCGTATTTAATAACGTTACTATCGTATCTGTCGAGTATTCCTAACACTTGACAAGGTCGTAACCCTACTTTTTCAGCTATAACACTTGAACGGTTATCTTTTAAAGTATAAAAAAGTTGGATTATTTCATCTATTTTTTCATCGGAATATAATTTACTTCCGTAATTATATTTTATTTTTTGACAATCTGCAAATTTCATTTTTTAATAAGTTCGTTATACAATTCTTCTGGCGACTGAAATTCTTCTCCACACTTACCAAAATAAAGTCCGAAGCAGTAATATTCTAAATTTTCTTTTTCGTTTGGGAAATAGACTAAAAAGCCTTTCATAATATTTAAAACAATATCTTCATTGCCTGAAATGTAAGCAAGGTGCATTAAGTTTAGGTTATGGCAAAATTTTTCTTGTGTTATCATTTTGAACGTTGGCTTTGACCTTGAATAATTCTTTTTATATTTTTGGAGTAGTTAAATGTTTGGTCGCTAATTATGTTGTTGTGATTTGAAATACTTTCATTTTCTGCTATTTCGCATCTTTCATCGAAATATTCTCTAAAAAAAGTCATTATTTTTGGGATAGATAAACTCTCATAAAACTCCCCATAATGCCCTGAATAAATACGTTTGAATAGAAACGTTAAGTCAGATATTTTAATAGCGTAAAACTCTTTTACAATATCAATAGCACACATTTCTATTGCTTCATCAGTCATTGGTCGCTTTAAATTTAAAATTAAATTCAAGTGCATTAACCAAGCCATTATCAAACCCTCTGTAAATTCCTTTCCGTGTTCACGATTAAAAGTTCCGAGAGTAGGAGCGTCAGCATTCATAGCTTGATTGATAGTTTTTAATTTACCACCGTGTTTAAGGCAATTCTTCGGAGAATAAACTTTTAATAAACTTATTTTAACATTATTTAATTCAGCAACTCTAATTATTTTATTTTCCATTTTATTATTATTTTATATGTCTCCAACTTTTATATATCCTGATATATCTAATATTAGACCTGTCTACGTTAAATAGATTAGCTAATTCAGAATTACTTTTTTTACTATTTCTTATAAAAACAACATCTGATTCAGTTAATTTAGATTTATAATGATTCTCTCCTTTGATATTAACTAGACCTGTATTATGAGCGTGACGCGTGTTTTCTTTAGACGTACACCATTCTAAATTTTCAACTCTGTTGTCGGTTTTAATTCCATTTTTGTGATTTACTTGTGGTTTGTTTTCAGGATTTTGAATAAAATATTCAGCTATTAACCTATGTATAAAATGACGTTTTTTTATATTATTAAGACATAAAACCACAGAATAATATCCACCTCCACCTCCACTTATTACATTTTTAAGTATAATTTCTTTATTAAATTTAAGGCTTTTTACGTAACCTAAATTACTAATATGATAATATTCATATCCTTTAATTTTTTTAAAAATTTCCATAATGTTTTTTAGTATAAAAAGAAAATCCCAAATAGGCTCTCACACACTATTTAGGATTTCTTTGTTAGTCGTTAGACTAAATATCTTAATACAAGTGAGAGATTGCATTACAAATATACAAAAAAAATAGTAAGTAAGCTATATATTTAACCTTTGAGCAATTTTTTCTTTAAGACTGTTACTTGCTGTGTATTCTGATTTGTTGTTTGTAGTTCCATTTTCGATGTTTTTATATTTGTTTTCTAAAATTTTTATAAAGTTTACGGGTTTAAAAATCCAATCAAAATCAGCAATCCATTCTACTTTTTTACCGCATAGATAATCACTTTCAGCTACATTTTTAAAAACATCTCCAATATCTTGTGTGGTATAATTTTCTAAAATTTTAAGAACTGCTTTTTCTCTTTCTTTTGTAGATTTCGTAACTGTAGGTAAAGCAAAACAAACCTGATTGAAAATATCTATTATTTCGTCAATATCAATACTTATTTCTTCTTTTTTTTGCTTAACTTTCTTTTCGATACCAAATAGTTCATTTCGTTTTTTTAATTGTTCTAAAGCTAAATCCGAAGCAAAAGTAGTAATTTGATTATAGTTAGATTCAGAAGGATTAAACCAATCCGAAGCAAGTAATCCGTTTGTATTTGAAATTATACAATTTTCTAAAAATCTTTTTTCTTCAAGTTTATAATTCATAGTATTAATTTGAGATTAAACAATAGCGATGCTTTTATGTTGCAATACCACCCACGAGGTATTTTCAACATTTATAACTACCCTTACTTTAGTTATCAAGCAATATCTACACTTCCGAGTTGCACCAATTTCTTATTTACTTCTCCTTTCGGAATGGTTTTGTCGTTTACTGTTTTATTTACCTTTCGGATTGCAACACTCGTTGAGAAGCTAACTCATTGCGAGATTTTTTAACAGCATTAGATATTACTTTTTGGATTACTCCACCGCCTACTAAAAAATTGCTTTTTTATACGGATGTTATTTTGCAGTTAACAGGTAAAACTTTTTTGGAAGTTCTTAAAAAGAAAAAATCCCTCAATTTAGTTGCGTGGAGGACTAAATTAAGGGTTATCTTTTTTCTTCAATCTATAATGAAATCAGATAATCTAATCTGATTCCACGCAGATTGATTAATGCAAATATATAAAAACTTTAATATATAAAACAAACTTTTAATAGTTTATTTTAAAATGGCAATTCATCTTCCTCTCCAGAAAGTGGTACACCAAATTCTTTCGGGTTGGTTTTCGTTTCTACTTGGGGTTGATTACCACCTACTGGAGCATTTGACGGTTGTATTTTGTAACAAACCAGAGTATTGAAGTATTTATCTACTCCTTCGGGATTTGTCCATAAACGACCTCTAATTTCCACAGAAACGACTACTTCCTGTCCTACGCTGTACGAATCAATAATATCACAATTTCTACCTTGTAATTCAAATAATAGTGTTTGAGGGTAATTTTCGTTACTTTCAATCACAAACTCACGTTTTTGAAACTTTTCTGATACTTGTTGAGTATCTCTAATTAATTTGATTTTTCCTGTTACTTCATTCATTTTTTTTTGTTTTAAATTGTTGTTATTTTTAAAAAGGGCAGTATTCTTTTTTGGGTATTATTTCTAATTCTTTTTTAAGCACTAACAAAGACTTGAATTTACTATCTATTAAATAACCAATAGTATATCCTTTAGTTATTTGTTTTACTAACTTTCCACTTCTTAAATTAAAGCATAATCCACAAGTTGAAAATACATAGTTTGGATTTGATTTCAATCTATATTTTGATTTATATGTTACACTAAATTCAATCATTTTATTAGTATTTATATTGGTTTATAGTTGAAGTACTTATGTGGTTAGCAAGTAGTTATAGGCAATAGGGCAGACGTTCTTCGTTTCAACATTTGTGGAAGAAAAAAAAGAAAAAATGCCCCACGCTTCTTTTTGCTTTTTCAAAGCAATTTGTATTTAGAAAATACATCTCTATTTGCTTCAAAAATTGACTTCAAGTTTGAAAACACTTCTACTTGGTTTGCAGTTTCCGAAAGTGCTTCAAATGTGTTTGCTACATTGCTTAATGCACCTTTCATTTCAGCGTTTTCTTTTTCCAATTTAAGTAAGTATTCATACTTCTCTTTTGGAGTTCCAATTAAATGGTCACTAATCATTGTTTCGTAATTCATTTTTTTATTCTGTTTATTATTATTTCAATATAACTATCTTCTATTTCAAAAGCAGTCCAATTTCGTTTCAATTCTTCACAAGCCACAATTTCAGAACCACTACCTGCAAATGGTATCAGAACACTATCATTTTCATTGCTACTTGTTTCAACTATCCTCAAACACGCCTTTAATGGTTTTTGTGTCGGGTGTTTTGCTCTTTCAGTATGTATTAAGTTCCCTACTGTAACCTCGTTTATATCAGTCCATACATTCCCACACCTTTTATAGTTTACTTTTTCTCTACTCAATCTACCGTGATTTTTAGCTACCTCATTAAGATACGGAGTATTACAAGTAAATTTATTCGATTTTGTAAAGTATATAAGCTCCTCACGAATAAACATAAATCCTTTTTTTGAACCTAACCCCTTTTGTTTTTTCCAAGTTATCCAATCTTGAAAGATAAACCCAATGCCTTCGCTTAAAATAATCTGCTTAAACAATGGATGTTCATTGTGTTTCCCAATTCCACCCCATAAATAAAAAGTTCCATTATCTTTTAATACTCTAAAACATTCTTTTATCCATAATTCACACCAATTCAAATAATCTGTTTCATTTTTCCAATTATTATCCCATTTGTTTTTCACAATTTGAAAGTATGGTGGGTCTGCTATAATCAAATCCTGTGAATCGGTTTCTATTTGTCTCAATCCTTCTAATACATCTATTTTTAAAATTCCCTCGCTTCGCATTTTTTCTTTTTTTTCTTTAGTGCTTTGATTAAACATTCTGCTAAAAATCCCTACTGCCTATAACACGGGTTTTGCGTCATTTTTTGCCTTTAACATTAGTGCTAACTTTGAACATTCGAGTAGGCAAAAAACGAACGCAAAGCCCGAAAACGTTATCACTCAGCTTGCCTAGCGTTGTCGATAACCTCTTCTATTAAATTTTCAAATTCGTGTTCTAATGACTCGCAATGAGAACATAATCCATCAGGCTGACTAAATTTTAAATAATCTTCTTTTACTAATTCGCATCCTTGTGCTTTATAATAAAACTCTTGTAATTTCCATTCAGCACTATTTGATTCTGAGTCAATTATCATACTGAACACGTGACCTTTTCTACATTGTATTCCTTTCATAATATTTTGCGTTTAAAAAGCCGAAGTGATAACATACGTTAACCGATATTCAGGCTTTAGGTTTAATTTAAAGTTTGTTTTGTGTCTGCAAGATTTGTAATAATCCGAAAGTTCAGTCCTTACTTTTCCTGAACATCGGTTAGCGTCATCCGTTAGTGGCAATTTAGTTGGAAGTGCATAAAATAATATCTCTTTCGTCAGAAATTTCAAAACCGTAATGCCAAGTTTCAGTTGAATTTTGTGTTAAGCCATAAGTAACAGAATTAAATGGTCTTAAAGATATTCCTGTAACAATTCTTGGAACTTGCTCTTTATCTGTATTTAAATAAACAATTTGCTCTATCTGAAATTCTAATTTGTGACCCGAAGATAAAACTGCCACTAACAGTGGTTTTGACTTATTGCCGTTTTCGGCTTCATTTAATGTTGGTTTTGTACTTTCCATTTTCTGTTTTTATTTTAAAGATTAGGTCTTATTTTATCGGCAACAAGACAAAGCCACAGGCCGTTATAAGCAAGTGCTACATTTCGTTTCCAAACAGAGTTCCTGCTTGTAAATCTTTTTCTTCTTTTTCTTCCCACGCTTTTTTAATTCGTTGTTCTGAAATTTTGAAATAGTTTTCATCAAGTTCAACACCAATATATTGTCTATTTAACAATAAACTTGCAATACAAGTAGCACCTACACCCATGAAAGGTTCAAAAACTATTTCATTTTCTTTTGATGAATTTTCAATTAAGATTTTCATCAACTCAACTGGCTTTTCAGTATCGTGTATATTTTTTCCTTCTTCGTTTTTCGTTTTCTTGTTTGGTATTTGCAACAAGTCAGAAGTCCCACAATTATTTATCTTTACAAAAGAACCTTTTCGTAGAAATAAAACGAACTCTGTTTGACTCATATATGCTTGGCTCATAATTTTATTGTCTTTCGCCCATACAATAGTTTTAACCAAGTGGAATCCACACTCTTTAGCAACAGTCATATATTCGTGCAAGTTTTTATTATTACACATTATGTAACAATGACCAGTATCTTTTAGTAATGTGAATAGTTTTGGTAACCACTCTTGTATGGTAATTTCATTTTCACTAAATACTTTACCTTTCCTCATCTTATCATTCAACATCATACCACCAGCATTAGTATATCCACCTCTTGATGTTACCTTGTATGGTGGGTCTGTAACAATCAAATCAACCTTATAATCTTTAGCAATCATTCTATCCATTATTGCTATTGCGTTGTCATTAAAAATTTTATTCATATTTTTTTATATTTAATTATGCAAAAATGTTTATTTAAAAGCCACCAGTTCCAAACAATCACATGCTTATTAAACCATATTTTACCCACATCGTAGTAATCGGTTTTTCTGTTTTCTTTAAAGATATATTTTATATGTATCATATTTTTTTATTTCCCATCGATCAAAAAAGAAAAGAAAAAGGTTCGTCTTTCAAATCAAGTTCTGTGCTATTAAACCGCACCAGCTTATAACAGCGTATATAAGAAATGGCACAGAAACATTTGTGCTAAATTTAAACATTCTACAAGTGCCACTTCTCATATACGCAAACCGTTATCTGAAACCGAGAAGATAGTAGCTAAAAGACAATCCTTCTGTAAATCCATTTGTTTGTACTGACATTTCCCATCTTTTTGAACCTAATAAATTCCAAAAATAAGGTCTTTGAAATATTTCAAATCTGTAATCCCAATATTCCCCTCCAAAAATCGGGTCAATATATTTTACAATCTTAAATCTAATTAATGGCTGTTTTTCAGTTGTGAAATAACCATCTTTTTGCTCCGAGAAATCGGCTTCAGATAACACAGGTTTTGTGCTATTGCTACTTTCGGTTTGTTTTTTAACTTTGTTCATTATTTTATACTTTTATTTATTATTTGTTTAATTTAGTGTACATTCTACGCAACAGACACAAATCCTGCAAACGTTGTATGCAAGTGCTACGAAAGTGCTAAAATTCAAGTTTAGTGCTTCTAATACCATAATTAAATATTTTTGCCATCGCTCTTATCTTTGAAATAATATCTACCACAAACTAATATACACTCAATTTCTTTTCTTAAAATAATTTTATAAAGTGTAGAGTAACTAACTCCAAGTTCTAATGATTTATTAATAAAATTTTTCATAGATCTTCCCAATTATGGTTTCTTTTTCTATATCCAGTATTACACTTATGATGTAATTTTCCTATAAATTTTCTACCACAGTGTAAGCACTTAACTTTTAATTCAAGCTTATTTTTGCTGTTAACAATAATCTCATTAACACTTTTTCTTTCGTCCCAATTTTCTTTACTTTCCCAAAAAATACCTTTTAACATTACTGTTGTTTTTTTACCACAACATCCAAAGTATCCATCTTCAATCGCTTCTTCAATTTGTCTTTTATCGTGTTCTAATCTTTTCTTACAAAGTGTGATAACATAATCAACTTCTAAAGATTCTGAAATACAATCAGTATTATGTAAAAATGCTTTCCTATCTTCCAATTCTTCAATTAATCCTTGTAGTACTGTTTTCATTTTATTATTTTTAGTTGTGCTATAAATTCAGATATATGGTTTAATCTATCTTGATATTCCTTTGCCTGTGCATACTCTTGTTTTTGGTAATAAGTCTTTAAAATTTCGATTAACCTTTCTCTTTCCTTTTCGTACATTTCAATAATGTAACCTATCCGTTCTATTGGAGTAAGTTTTTTTACTTCTTCTTTTTTCATAATTTCATTAATTCTCTTGATTTTTCTATTAATGGATGTTTTAGTATGGTATTACCAGCATAATATTCTAATTCATCCGTAACTTTTTTTAGCATTTTTAAAAGTTCTGGAGCTTTTGCTATCAATTTAGCATTCCCCCAACTTTCAGATTCTTCTATTCCATACTTAGAATCGTAAACGTGAACAGTGTATTTATCACCTGTTTTTACTAAGTGACAAGTTTGATTTTCAGATTTTCTTTCGGCTTTCCATTTGCCTTTTGTAAAGTTTAACCGTTCGGAATTTCCGATTAGTTCAGTATGTGCATTTTTTGCACCAACTTGTGCATTTATTGCACTTGTTGTAAAATTCCTATCATCAGATACGCAAGGGCATTCAAAATATTCACATTCTCCTGTTTTTACAGCCCCACTATCTTTACAAACATCACATCTATATTTATGTTCCATCTATCAAAATATTTAATTATTACTTTAGTTATTATTTAAAAATAAGTGCTTCAAAACCGCACCAGCATACAACACGTGCTATACGGCATTAAAACGACCGTATAGCACCATACGTTACAAGCAAGTTTAAACGAAAGTGCATTCAATCTCTTTCAGAATTAAAGTTGCATAATATTTACTATTCTCAATTGCATTTTTACCTGTAAGATTGAATTTTTTATAACTCTCAACCACTTCTTTTATAGTCTCGGTTGTTATTGTTGAAAATAAAGTTGTGTCAAGTGCCTTTTCTTGCTCTTTTATAGCATCAATAATCTTTTGGCATTCCTCATAATTTTCGTCAAATTCAAAGTATTCTAAAACGTATAGAACAGATAATATTCCATACATAAACATATACTTTCTGTAAATTTTAGTGGAAGTTAAAAAACCTGCTTGTAACAGTGGTTTTGACTTATTGCCGTTTTCGGCTTCATTTAATGTTGGTTTTGTACTTTCTGACATTAGTGTTTAATTTAAAGTTGGTCTTGTGTTTAATCGGCAACAAGACAAAGCCACAGGACGTTAAGGCACATTTAAGAACGTGCATTCCATTTTGATAAAATGCCTTTATGGTCAAAAGCAATAACGCAATTAATTCCAACCCTGTTATGTTCTGGATATTTAGTCCTTGTTCCATCTTCTTCAA
>JACCED010783482.1_pt1 | contig 12436 bp, 10 predicted proteins | sample 7455021 | NCBI WGS metagenome assembly JACCED01 (sample SAMN15323456, study PRJNA562643) | freshwater metagenome | isolation source: river surface water | place: USA:Blue River Watershed | collected 2017-08-19
TCGGGCGGGGCGTAGAGCCGGATCTGGTTGCGCCACTGCTGGTCGTTGACCTCGGCCGGGGCGCCGCCGCCGCCGTGCATCGAGATCCAGAGGCTCCGCTCGCCCTCGGGGGCGGGGTTGAACTCCCGCTCCAGCCAGCGGAGGGACTTGTCCCCGTCCTTGATCTCGCGGGCGGCCACCTCGGCGGCGCGCTCGGCCCGGAGCTCCGTCCGACGGCGTGCTTCGGCCACCTGCAACGGGGAGAGCGGCGGTAGCGCGGAGACCGGGCCACCGAGGCCGACCAGCGCGGCGAGCAGCAAGAGGAAGGGACGGGGGCGCCTGACCATGGACTAGCCCTAGCCGCCGGCCTCGCGGAGGCGAGCCATCTTCTGAGGTCGACCGACCTCCCGCGCCTCCTTTTAAAGGACGCATGGCCCGCCCCGCCCTCGCTTTCCTGCTGTCGCTCCTCCTCGTGACGGCCGCGGAGATCCCGCCCAACCTCGTCGTCGAAGGCGTGCCGCCGATCCCGCCCGAGCTGCGGACGCAGGTCGAACCCTACCTCAACCTCGGCGGGGCGAGTTTCCGCGGCTGGCACGGCGCCCGGCGCGAGGCGATCGTCACGACGCGCATCGGCGACGCGACGCACCTCCACCGCATGGCGGAACCGAAGGGCAAGCGCATCCCGCTGACCCGCGGACCCGAACCGATCCGGAACGGCGCCTTCCAGCCTGGGGGCACGAAGCTGCTCTACGTCGCCGACCAAGGCGGCGACGAGAACTACCAGCTCTGGCTGGTCGACACCACCGACCCGAAGGCGACGCCGGTGCGGCTCACCGACGGGAAATCGCGCAACACCGACGCGACCTGGTCGAAGGACGGCCAGTGGATCGCCTACGCGACCAATCGACGCGAGGTCAAGGCAAGCGACATCGTCCTCGTGAAAGCCGCGGATCCGCGGGAGGAGCGCGTGCTGCTCCGCCACGACACCCCGGGCTGGGGCATCGCGGATTGGTCGGCGGACGGGACGAAACTTCTCCTCCGCGTGGCCAGCGGCCAGGAAGACACCCGGCTGTGGACCGCCGACGTGGCCACAGGCGCCAAGGTCCAGGTTTCGCCGAAGTCCGGCCGGCGCATCCTCGCGCAGGCGCGGTTCGGCGACGGCGACCGGGCGGTCTATGCGCTGAGCGACCACGAGTCGGACTTCCTCGACGTGGTGCGCCTCGAGCTCGCGACGGGTGAGCTGCGCCGCCTCGGACCGCCGCCGCGCTGGGATGCCGAGGAGCTCGCGCTCTCCGCGGACGGCCGTCTCCTGGCCTACACGCGCAACGAGGAGGGTTGGTCGGTGCTCCACGTGCGCGACCTCGCCGACGGGCGGGAACGGGCGCTGCCCGCGGTGCCGGCCGGCGTGCTGTCGGCGCTGAGCTGGCGGCACGGCAGCCATGAGCTCGGCTTCTCGCTCAACAGCGAGGAGACGGCGGCCGACGCCTGGTCCGTCGACCTCGATGCCGGGACCGCGACCCGCTGGACCGACCGGACGAGCAAGCCGAAGCAGGCCATCGCCGTACCGGCCCCGCGCGTCGTGCGCACCCCGAGCTTCGACGGCCTGAGCATCCCGGCGCTCGTCTACGAACCCGACCCCGTCAGGTTCCCCGGCAAGCGTCCCGCGCTCTTCCTCCTCCACGGCGGGCCCGAGGGCCAGTCGCGCCCGGGCTACCGCGGGAACCTGCTCTACTACCTGAACGAGCTGGGCGTGGCGCTCATTTATCCGAACGTGCGCGGGTCCACCGGCTACGGCCGGCGTTACCTCTCCTTGGATAACGTCCTGAAACGCGAGGACTCGGTCAAGGACGTCGGCGCCCTGCTGGATTGGGCCGCCCGGGAGCCGCGGCTCGACGCGACCCGGTTCGCCGTCTCCGGCGGCAGCTACGGCGGCTACCTGAGCCTGGCCTGCCTGACGACCTACCCCGACCGCTTCCGCTGCGGGGTCGACAACGTCGGCATCGCGAACTTCGTCACGTTCCTCCGCGATACCTCCGACTACCGCCGCGGCAACCGCCGGCTGGAATACGGCGACGAGCGCAAACCCGAGGTGCGGGAGTTCCTCGAGCGGATCTCCCCGGCGAACCAGGCCGAACGCATCAAGGCGCCCCTGCTCATCGTCCAGGGCCGCAACGACCCGCGGGTCCCGGTGACGGAGGCGGAGCGGATGCGCGACGCCGTCCGGGCGAAGGGCGGCCGCGTCTGGTACGTCATGGCGAAGGACGAGGGCCACGGCTTCGTGAAGAAGTCCAACGCGGACTTCCAGTTCCTCGCCACCGCGCTCTTCCTGCGGGAGTTCCTGCTGAGGTAGCCCCGCGGTTATGCATGGAAATGGCGGGCGGGGCCGCGGGTTTTTCGCTGGCACGACGGACCCGGTCCGCTAATTTGGACCAAGCGGTTCCCCTCCGCCCCACCCCCGAACCCATGAACTCCGTGAATCGATTCGCGGCGGCCCTCCTGCTGTCCGCCCCCGCCCTCCTCCGCGCCGGCGAAGCCGACCTGCGTATCCCCGACCTCGGCGCGACCTCCTTCCTCGGCGGGGCCCTCGGCGGCCACCAGATCCTCTGGCTGGGTCTCGCGATCTGCGCGCTCGCGACGGCCTACGGCTGGTGGCAGTACCTCCAGACGCGGGCGCTGCCGGTGCACCGCTCGATGGCCGCGGTCTCCGAGATCATCTGGGGCACCTGCAAGACCTACCTCTGGCAGCAAGGCAAGTTCCTCGCCGCCCTCTGGCTGCTCATCGCCGCGTGCATGGTCTACTACTTCGGGGCGCTCGAGCACAAATCGGCGGGCGACGTGGCCGTGATCCTCGCGGCCTCCGTGCTCGGCATCCTCGGCAGCTACGGCGTGGCGTGGTTCGGCATCCGCATCAACACGGTGGCCAATTCGCGCGCCGCCTTCTCGGCCCTCCGCGGCCAGCCGCTGGCGACCCTGCTCATCCCGCTCAAGTCCGGCATGAGCGTCGGGCTGCTGCTCGTGGCCATCGAGCTGTTCTTCATGATCGGCATCCTGCTTTTCCTGCCCCGGGAACTGGCCGGCCCCTCCTTCATCGGCTTCGCCATCGGGGAATCCCTGGGCGCCTCGGCCCTGCGCATCTGCGGCGGCATCTTCACCAAGATCGCCGACATCGGGGCGGACCTGATGAAGATCGTGTTCAAGCTGCCGGAGGACGACCCCCGCAACCCCGGCGTGATCGCGGACTGCACCGGCGACAACGCCGGCGACTCCGTGGGACCCACCGCCGACGGCTTCGAGACCTACGGCGTGACCGGCGTGGCGCTGATCGCCTTCCTCGCCCTGGCCCTCGCGGCCAAGCCCGCCCTCGGCGCCACCCTCATCGTCTGGCTCTTCGCCATGCGCATCCTGATGGTTCTCACGTCGCTGCTCAGCTATTGGCTCAACGACGCCCTCAGCCGCGCGGTCTGGGGCCGCGCGCGCGACTTCAACCTGGAGCAACCGCTCACGAACCTCGTCTGGATAACCTCGCTGGTGTCCATCGCCGTCACCTACGGCGCGAGCTACCTGCTGCTGGCCGACCAGGCCGACGGGCTCTGGTGGGTGCTCTCCACCATCATCTCGCTCGGCACCCTCGCCGGCGCGCTCATCCCCGAGTTCACCAAGGTCTTCACGTCGACGGAAAGCCGCCATGTCGAGGAGGTCGTGACGGCCTCCGGCAAGGGCGGCGCCTCGCTCAACATCCTCTCGGGGCTCGTCGCGGGCAACTTCTCCGCCTTCTGGACCGGCCTGTGCATCCTCGGCCTGATGCTCGGCGCCTACCTGCTCGCGGGACACGCCGCCATCGCCGGGCTCATGCCGGCCCAGTTCGCCTTCGCGGCCCCGATCTTCGCGTTCGGGCTCGTCGCCTTCGGCTTCCTCGGCATGGGCCCCGTGACCATCGCCGTCGACTCCTTCGGGCCCGTGACCGACAACGCGCAGTCCGTCTATGAGCTCTCGCAGGTCGAGCGGCTGCCCGGCATCGAGGCCGAGCTCGAGCGCGACTTCGGCTTCCGCCCGGACTTCGCGGGCGCGAAACACCAGCTCGAGAAGGGCGACGGCGCCGGCAACACCTTCAAGGCGACGGCCAAGCCGGTGCTCATCGGCACCGCCGTGGTCGGCGCGACGACGATGGTGTTCGGGATCATCATGATGCTCCAAGGCCACTTCCGCGCCCTGGACCCGGCGTTCAACGTGCTGGAGCGCCTGTCGCTGGTCCACCCGGAAGCCCTGATGGGCCTGCTGATGGGCGGGGCGGTGATCTACTGGTTCACCGGCGCCTCCACGCAGGCCGTCGTCACCGGGGCCTACCGCGCGGTCGTCTACATCAGGGATAACCTGCGCCTCGGCGACGGCGCGGCCTCGGTCGAATCCTCCAAGGAGGTGGTGCGCATCTGCACGGTCTACGCGCAGAAGGGCATGGTGAACATCTTCGTGGTCATCTTCTGCTTCTCGCTGGCCCTAGCGCTTTTCGACCCGTTCTTCTTCATCGGCTACCTCGTGGGCATGGCCTTCTTCGGCCTCTTCCAGGCCATCTTCATGGCGAACGCGGGCGGCGCCTGGGACAACGCCAAGAAGATCGTCGAGGTCGACCTCAAGGCCAAGGGGACGGACCTGCACGCCGCGACGGTCGTCGGCGACACGGTCGGCGACCCGTTCAAGGACACCTCCTCGGTCTCGCTCAACCCGGTCATCAAGTTCACCACGCTCTTCGGCCTGCTCGCCGTCGAGATCGCCGTGAAGATGCCGGCCGGCCCCCGCCTGCTGCTCGGCGCCGCCATCCTCGCGGTCGCCCTCGTCTTCGTCCACCGCAGCTTCTACGCGATGCGGATCCCGGCCGACGCGCGCGCCGGCTGACCCCGGCCGAGGATTGTGAATAATTCCAGCATGCGGGACGGCATTCCGCCGCCCGACCGCTTGCGCCCCGCCCGTCGGCGGGCATGATGTGTCCCCAGGGAGGGCGGTCCGGCTTCCCGGTCCGCCCGTCCCACCCCCCAGTCCACCAGTCGCACCCGCCGTTCCGCGCGGCGCCCCTCCGCGGGCGTCCGACGGACCGGCCACCCGCCTTTTACTCTTTTTCCTCCTCTCATGAAACCCAACCCGACCCGCCCGCCACGCCCGCTCCCGCTCCTCCGACGCGCCTTCCGCGCCACCCTCGACGCCGAACAGGCAAGGGCGCGGCTGGAGCGGCAGGACTTCGCCCACCCGGCGCTCCGCACGCTGTTCCTCGTCCCCGAGGGCCCGGCGGCGCTCCGCATCCTCGGCCCCGCCCTGCGCGGCGACATGTTCCTCGCCTTCGCGCCGGACGGCGAGGCCCACGCGCTGACCGCCGACTTCCGGCAGGCCGACAAGGACGCCGCCGCGGAGCTGCTGGCCGGGCTGGGCGAGGCGCTCGCCGAGCGACGCCTACGCCGACCGCGCCGACGCCTGATGGGTCATGCCGTCCGCGGCTACCATGACAGCGTCGCGCATTTCCTGATCTGGAACGCGGGCATGCCGTTGACCGAGGGGCACGAGATCCTCGACGTCGCCATCGACGCCGCCCTCGGCCTGCGCTTCCGCGGCGCGGATGAGATCAGCGAGGTCATGCACGCCCTGGAGTACGACCGCCTCGCGCGCGTCGAGCCGGAGGGCCTGTTCGGCGAAGGCCGCGAGATCCCGGGCTTCCTCCGCCGCGGGATGCGGGACGACCTGCGGGGCGCGGCGGCGGTCCGCGTGCTGCGCGCCGACCGCAAGGTCGCGCTCGACCGCTGGATCCAGACGCGGGCGGACGAGCAGGACCGACACCTCCGCCTGCATCACCGCTGGGACGAGGAACGCCGCCGCCACGTCATCGGGTGGGTCTCCGAGGTCCAGGGCGAACCGCGCCGCCGCCGACCCGGGGCCGACTGAGCCGAGCTCAGTGGGCTTCGTGGCGCTGCATCTTCTCGCCCCAGGCGAAGAGGATCATCGACGCGAGGAAGACCCCGTGGATGATGGCCTGCCACAGGATCACCTTCTCCTGGTTGGCCGACATCGCCGCGGTCGTGCCGACGGTCTCGGTGATGGCGATGAAGCTCTTGAGCAGATGGATGGCGGAGATGCTCGCCAGGCTGCCGGCCAGCTTCACCTTGAGCGTGTTGGCGTTGATGTGATCCAGCCAGTCGGGGCGATCGCCGTTGTCGCCGAAATCGATGCGCGAGACGAAGGTCACGTAGCCGCCGACGACGACCATGTTGACGAGGTTGGCGACCATCGAGATGTCGACCAGGGAGAGGATGCCCACCATGATGGAACTCTCCGTGGCCGCCGCGAAGCCCGTCAGCAGGTGGACCAGTTCCTGGACGCTCTTCCAGGCGTAGGCGATGGCCGCGAAGATGAGGGCCACGTAGATCGGGGCCTGCACCCAGCGGCTGGCGAAGATGAAGTACTCGAGTCCGTGCTCGAGCTTCTTCGCGAGCCCGGCGTCCTGGGAGTCGTTGGCCATGCGGCGACATTCGCCATTCCCGGGAGTCCGTCAAGCCGCCGGAACGGCCGGGCCGTTACAGAACAAAGACAGAGGGAGGACGTCCGCCGGGCGGCTTCCGGTCAGACCCCGGCGCTCGCCGCGGCCTCGCCCAGCGGGCCGGCGTCGGGATCGCGCAGGTACGCGTCGGCCTTGGCGGAGACGATCACGCCGTAGTTGATGGTGCCCAGCCAGCCCGACATGATGATGCCGACGCTGCCGGCATGGTAGAAGCCGCCGACCTGCTCAGGGAGGGCCATCGAGACCTTCAGGCCTTCGAACTTGGTGCCGAAAGAAGTGCCGCCGACGTGACGGACGTAACGCTGGACGGTGCGCGGCGTCGCGGCCTCCGCATGGTCGACCTTCGACCGGATGTCGGGGATGAACTTCTCGAGGCCCTTGAAGGATTCCTCGATGACGCGGGCCTTGTGCGCGGCGTAGTCGGCCTCGCCGAGCCCGGCCCAGTCGTCGAACTTCTGGTTGACCGAGGTCACGATCGCGAAGCGCGGCTGCCGGGTGTGCGGCCGGGTGTCCGGGTAGTAGACCGAATAGGTGCGCGAGGTGGTGTGGAAATCGACGAGTTCCTGGCTGGAGAAGGGCCTGGCCTCGGAGGTGAAGACGAGGTCGCCGATGTGGGGGATGCTCTCGCCTGCGCGCACGCCCATGTAGACCTGACAGGAGGAGGTGTTGACGCGGACCTGGCGGGCCTGCTCGAGGAACGGCGGGTCGAAGGCCTCGGCGCCGCCCATCTTGAGGACGGTGTCCTTGATGTTGGCGTTGGAGACGACGGTGGCGCAGGCGACCTCGGCTTCCTCCCCCTCGCGGGTGCCGCGCAGCTTCACGCCGACGACGCGGCGCCGGCCGGCGGCGTCCTTCGCGACGTGGACCTTCTCGACGAGCACGTTGCGGCGGATGTCGACCCCGTTGGCCTTCATCTCGGCGGTCATCAGGTTGATCATGGTGTCCGTGCCGCCCTGGAAGATGAACACGCCCTTCGACATGAAGTTCGAGAAGACGATGCCGAAGGTGATGGCCGGGTCATCGAGGGTGGAGCCGTTGGCGTAGGCGATGGGCTCGAGGAGCAGGCGCTGGACGTCGGGGCGGCCGGGGAAGAACTGCTCGAAGAGCTCGCGCGTGGTGCGCGGGTCGTTGTCGTAGTAGTTCATCTCCCGCAGGTGCGCGAAGAAGGCCTCGACGGTCGCGGCGGAGAGCTTGAACTGCTCGATCAGGATGCGCGTGAAGTCGGCGCGGTCGAAGGTCGTGCGGACGTCGAAGTCGGGGTTGATGAAGCGGACGTCCTTCAGCTGGTGGATGCGGTCGGAGATCTCCTTGGTCCAGTAACGCCGCGTGGACTTGATCATGCCGTGCGGGAACCCGTGCAGCGAGATGTCGAAGACGTGCCCGCCGGCGCGCTTGAAGTAGGTGGCGAGCCCGCCGAGCTGGTAGTGGTGCTCCAGGAGCAGCACCTTCCGGCCGAACTTCGCGAGGTTGTTCGCGGCCGTCATCCCCCCGAGGCCGGCGCCGATGACCACGGCGTCGTAACGGGGAAGGAGGTTGGCGAACGGCGAAGGCATTGCGGGAAGGAGGAAGTAGGATGAAGCAGGGGTTAAGGGGAAGTCGAAAGCGGTCAAACCGCCCCGGCGCCTATTTCCCCGCGACGGCGAGCGACCAGCCGCCCCGCCCCTTGGCGAGCCGCACCTTGCGGCCGAACAGCTTCGACAAGGCGGCCGGCTTCAGGACGTCGGCCATCGGACCGGCCGCGAGCGCGGCGCCGTTCCGCAGCAGCAGCGCGTGCGTGAAGACCGGCAGGATCTCCTCGACGTGGTGCGTGACGAACACGATGGCCAGGCCGGGCGTGAGCTGCGGCAGGCGCCGCACCAAGGCGAGGAACTCCGCGCGCGCGACCGGATCGAGGCCCGCGCAGGATTCGTCGAGGATCAGCAGCGCCGGGTCCGAGGCCAGCGCGCGGGCGATGAGCACCCGCTGGCGTTCGCCCTGCGAGAGGTGGCCCCAGGGGCGCGCCGCGAGCCCGCCGACCTTGAGGAGACGCAGGAGCCGCCGGGCGCGCGCGAGCGTCGCCGGCCGGGGACGACGCCAGAGGTTGACGAGGCCGTCGACGCCTCCGGCCACGACGAAGAGCGCCGGTTCGGCGGGCTGGATCATCGCGGCGACCGAGGGACCCACGAGCCCGATGCGGCGACGCAGCTCGCGCCAGTCGCTGCGGCCGAAGGTCTCGCCGAGCACGGCCAGCGACCCGGAGGTCGGCGCGAAATAACCGGTGAGCGCGGCGAGCAGCGAGGACTTGCCGGAGCCGTTCGGGCCGAGGATGACCCAGTGCTGGCCGGACTCGACCCGCCAATCGAGCCCCCGGAGGATGACCTTGGCCTCGCGGGCGATGCGCAGGCGCTGGACGGAGAGGACGGGAGCGGAGGTGGCCGGCACCCGGCCAGCATGGACGGAAGCCCCCGCCGCTTCCAAGCCGCAAAGCCGGCGGCCGATGCTTGCGCCCGGGGCGCAAGGCTCCTTAATCGCCCGGATGCGTCCGGTCCGCCTTCTCCCTTGCCTGCTGGCCCTCAGCCTGCTCGGGGCGGAGCCCACGACCAGCCAGAAGGACCTCGACGACCTCGAAGCCCTCAAGGCCGACGTCCGCAAGCGCAACCCCGACCCGAACGGCGCCACGCCGGTCGCGGCGGCGAACCCGTCGCCCGGCGCCAAGGTGGTCCGCGTCCAGGTCATCCGCTCCGACCGCGATAACGTCGGCTTCGAGCTCGTGCTGGTGCTCGACGCGCCGGTACCGGTGCCGGCGATCATCCGGGGGACCGGCCACGCCGTCGGCGAGAAACTCGACTACGAGGGCGCCTTCGAAGGCGCCGCGAAGTTCGAGGGCGCCTACTACCCCTTCCTGAAATCCTCCGCCCCGCCTCCGGTCGTCATCGCCGCCGCGCCGGTCACCCCGCCGACCGACCCCGAACCGCTCGTCGCCGACATGGACGAGCAGACGCTCGAGACGGCGCCGGGGCTCAACGCCTTCACGGTCAGCAAGATCCTCTTCGCGGGCTTCGCCATCATCTCGATCGCGATGGTCGTGCTCCGGACCAAGGCCAAGATCGAGGAGCGGGCCATCAAGCGCCACCGCAAGCGCTGAGGGCCGCCGGCGCATGCGCATCCTCCCTCTGTTGCTGGCCGGCGCGACGTTCGTCGCCGGGAACGCGTCCGCCGCGACCAACGCCGAGAAGGCCCGCGCGACGGCCGAGGCCATGAAGGCCGGCGGCGGGCCGGGCGGCGTCGCCACCACCGGCGCCAAGGTCGTCCCGGCCCGAGCCGGCGCGGCGGATGACTTCCGGCCGACGCCGGCGGACGCCCCGTTGACCGCGGGCGGCCTGACCCGCATCACCTGCCTCTACCGCGGGACGGACCTCTACCACTACCAGCTCTGGTTACCGGCGGACTACGCATCGTCGCCGACCCAGGCCCGGTCGGCGCTCTTCATCGCCTCGCCTAACGGTAAGGCGACCATGGGCGCGATGGCGGACTGGATCCGTCGTCACGGCTATGTCGCCGTGATGCTCGAGGAATCGCGCAACGGCGATTGGGAACCGACGGTCGGCAATTTCATCGCGGCCCACGACGACGTGATCCGACGGGTGCGGCTGGCGGAAGGCCGCAAGGTCGCCACCGGCATGTCGGGCGGGGCCCGGGCTTGCTCGGTCTTCGTCGGCCTGCGCCCCGGGTTCGGCGGCCTGCTGTTCCAGGCCGCCGGCTACGCGCCGATCGGCCCCAACGGCGCCTCGCCGGTGGCGGGGATCAAGGCGCCCGCCCTGGCCGCCACCTTCGGCGAGAAGGATCCGAACTACGCGGAGGGGCCGCGGATGAAGCGGCTCTTCGGCGACCGGATGGAATTGTTCGAGTTCCGCGGCGGCCACCAATGGGCGCCGAAGGAGACGGTCGAGGAAGCCCTCGACTCGATCGACGCGCGACTGCCCAAGTAGGAAGCGTTGGCGGTTGGGAACGTCGAACTTCGAACCTTGTATCCGTCCTGACCCTACCCCGCAAATCGCATTGCTCCTCCGCCAGCGGCGTGCATCAAGGGTCCATCCCCATGCGCACCGCCCTCGCCTGCCTTTTCCTCGGCCTCGCCGCATCCTTCGCCGCCGACGCGGCGCCGAAGTTCGCCGACCCCAAGCCCCAGGCCTACCACCTGACCGCACGGGCCAGCGAGATCGACCCGCGGTGCAAGTCCCACCCTGAGGTGGGCTTCGTGCTCGAGAAGGACGGCAAGCCGCAGGACGTGCAGCACGCGGACGTCGATACGCGCGTGGCGCCCCGCGGGCAACTGGTGATCTGGCTGATGGGCTACAGCCAGCCGCTGGCCGACAAGGTCAACGGCTACGGCCTCCACCACATCCAGGTGGCCTACGCGCGCGAATGGTTCGGCAAGCTCAACACCGAGCCGGCCGACGACCCTCAGCACCTCGGCAACATCCGCCTCGAGGCGACCACCGGCGTCGACGCCAGCAAGGCCATCGATATCCCCGCGCCCGACAGCATGAAGGAGCGCGCCTTCCAGTTCGTGAAGCACCTGGCCAAGACCCACCCGCAGGGCCGGTGGGAGCAGTTCCTCGCCAAGGATGGCCAGAGCCTCGACTGGGAGAAGGTGATCGTCTCCGGGGCCTCGCACGGCGCGACGTCCTCCGCGCGCTTCGCCATCGCCCAGAAGGTCGCCCGCGTGGTGATGTTCTGCGGACCGCGCGACCAGCTCGACACCTGGCAGGGCCTGCCGTCGGCGACGCCGGCGAACCGCTTCTTCGGCTACAGCCACGTCCTCGACGGCGGCTGGGCGGGCGACCACTACCCGCGCTCCTGGCTGCTGCTCGGCCTGAACAAGTTCGGCCCGATCGTGAACACCGACGAGGTGAAGGCCCCCTTCGGCCACTCCCGCCGGCTGATCACGAAGTTCGACGTCAAGGGCGACGCCAACAAGGCGCACGGCTTCGTGCAGGTGAACAAGAACGCCCCCAAGGACGCCAAGGGCAACGCCCTTCAGGAAGATGTCTGGCGCTACCTGTTCACCTCCCCGGTGGACGAAGTGGGGGCGGCGGTCCCGGCTGAGCCGGAGACGCGGATGAATCTCCGCGCCGCGCCCAAGAAGAAGTAAGTCCCCTCACCGACGGCTTGCCCTCCCGGGTCGCCCCCGGTTGGATGGGGCTTCTCCTCCCGTGGCCATCCGCATCGACCTCCTCACGCTCTTCCCCGGCATGGCCGACGGCTTCCTGCAGGAGTCGGTCATCGGCAAGGCCATGACCAAGGGCCTGATCCAGTTCAAGGCGCACGACGTGCGGAGCTATTCCAAGGACAAGCACCGCAAGGTCGACGACATGCCTTATGGAGGGGGGCCGGGCATGCTGATGACCTGCCAACCCCTCTTCGACGCGGTGGATGCCCTGGCCACCCCCGGCTGCGAAGTGATCTACCTTTGCCCGGACGGGGAGCAGCTGACCAACCCCTTGGCCAAGGAATTGGCCCAAAAGGAGCACTTAATCCTCGTTTCAGGGCACTACGAGGGCATCGACCAGCGCTTCCGGGACCGCAAAGTCACCCGCGAAATCTCCATCGGGGACTATGTCCTGACCAACGGGACCCTGCCGGCCTGCGTCCTCGTCGATTGCCTGGGTCGGCAGATCCCCGGGGTATTAGGGGAGGAAAACTCCTTGACGGGGGACAGCTACAACGGCAAGTTGCTCGCCTTTCCGCAGTTCACCCGACCCGCCGTTTACGATGGTCTCGAGGTGCCCCCGGTCCTCCTCGGAGGAAATCACGCCGAAATCGACAAATGGCGCCGGGAAAGGCAAATCGAGAAGACTCAGCAACGCAGACCGGACCTACTGAAAGACCAAGCAACCCAGCCATGAGCAACCATCCCCTCATCCAATTCGCCACCCA
>JACCED011436361.1_pt1 | contig 12436 bp, 9 predicted proteins | sample 7455021 | NCBI WGS metagenome assembly JACCED01 (sample SAMN15323456, study PRJNA562643) | freshwater metagenome | isolation source: river surface water | place: USA:Blue River Watershed | collected 2017-08-19
GTAAAGATTATTGTCTCCTTTGACTAAATAATCTAACCTCAATGGTAAAGATTATTGTCTCCTTTGATTAATAAATTAATTTTAATTTAATATAATTATTAAAATCTTTAGTACGTTTAAAGTAATTTAAAAGACTATTTAATAATTATAGTAAATGGCAAATTCAAATGAACAAATAGAAAATATGCTTAATCAATTAGCTGAAACAGGTGAAAAACGTGTAGTATCAGCTAATATATTTTCAGATGAAGATATTAGACAATTTTTATACTATCGTTCTTGTTTAATGAACACTACAGAACTTCATTTAGAACTAGATAAACTTGTTCAAACCAATTTACATAGTATGGTTGAAGATTTACCATCAGTATTTAAATATGAAAAAGTACCTGATAGAAAAGTTCTTTTAGCTAGTTGGTATGATGGCGATGATGAAAAAGAAGCCTTTAGAAGAACTGATACTAAATATATTATTAATGAAAAAAAATGTATTAATGGTATAGTCACTTTTGAAGACAAAGAAATTTCTAGAAATCCTCTTTATATCTATGTAACCGGCAGATTTGGTTCTGAAGACGAAAATTCATCACCTAATTATCAATGTATTTATAGAGTTCATTGTAAATCTCTTAGAGATATTATTATGTATGTTCTCAAAGAAAAAGACCTCAAGAAATTAGGTATTCAATTAGAATAATATTTACCAGACATTATCTAAAGAACGTTGTAGTTAACAGGGTATTATAGATAAATATATAATATCTATTGATTATATTCTAATATTTACCAGACATTATCTAAAGAACGTTGTAGTTGACAGAGGTATCTCATAGATAAAATATACCATCTTCTCTATATTTATCTTTATTTTCAAAAGGATATCCCAATTGATTACTAATAAATCGTGTAGTATCTTTCATAAAATTATAACTATAATGTGTATGTCCACTAATCCAAACTAAAATATTTTTATAAAATTCTGTTTCATTAATGTTTTTATCACAAAAATAGCTTAATTGGAAATCATTACTAAAATATGATTTGCGATTAATATCTTCATCATCAAATCTAGGATGCGATGTTCCATATCTAAGAGGTGGAAAATGAGTAGCTATTATAAGTTTTCTATTTTCACTATTTGCTATTTTAATAGTTTCTATTAGTTTTTCAATTGATTTTATATGAAGTTCTTTAAAATATTCTAAATCTATCTTTGTTGTCCAATTTTTATCATTTTTCATTTTAATACTATTAAAGTCATTTAATCCGTCTGTTAGCCCCGGATTACTCCATAGAGTACTGCCATAGATTCTTATTGGAAATCCGCCTATGTCTAAATCATAACTAGAATCATCTAATAATATTATATTATCATAATTACCAAAAAAATGATTATATTCTTCTACTAATTTTTGATGAGTTTTACTATTATGATAAAATTCATGATTTCCTAATATATAAAATACTAATTTCCAATTAGAACTACAATAATTTATAAAAGGTTTATAGGAAGAATTGTGTAATTGACCAATATCACCTACCAAAAATAAATAATCAGACAATATAGGTAGTTCCGGCCATTTACCATTTAGGAACTCTAAATGTATATCACTAAATACTTGATATTTCATTATTATATTTATAGATATAATATTGAAATTCTAAATTATCAATTTGTACTACAAAGTAATTAGGACAAAGCAGGCCTACAAAGTTTTTTTTTTGTTTTTACTTTTTACTTTATTAATTCTACTTTTCTCACCTTTACCATCCGTTGTAGCTGCGGTCGTAATGGTATCCTGAACCCTTGACGAGACCTCCCTTCTTTCCAGCGTCCTTCTTTTGGAGGTCCATTGCTTCGATGTAATCGGCGTCCTTGTGCTTGGCGGGCTTCCTAGTGCGCTTGCCTCTAATCTCAGAAGTAAACTCCTGAGCTTCCTTCAGTAGCTCCTCCAGTTCCTCGTTCTTCTCTGCGACGGGCTCTTCGAAGATTTCCACGACAATTTCGAAGTCTTGTGTGGGAATTTCAACAGTAAGTTGGGGCTTAGTGTAGTTGATGACGAGCGACATTGTTTTGCTTGTTTGTTCTAACTGCTAGTCTAGCATTATGTGTCAATTTTTACCTAGTCTAGATTTATAGTCTATTTTTAATTTATTGTTCTAATATGAAATTTACTAAAAAACTAAAAGACTAATAGAAAATTTATAAAAAGTAATTAGTGGTTTAGAACTTTGGAGAGTTCAATAAGTTTCTAAGTGGCTCTTCCTCTATAACAACTAGTTACTTTTTGTAAATTTTCTATAGGGTATAGTTCTTTTAGAAAAGCAATTGGTGCGTTTAAAATCTTTATCTAAATTTAATTTAAAGTTTTTTATATAAATTAAATTTAAAAATGACAAAATACAGATTTATCCTCAAAACAGTTCAATCATCTGCTTTTAAAACTCTTGTAGAAGCTCTTAAAGACATTCTTACTGAATGTAACTTTGAATTTGACCAAAAGGGTATTCGCGCTATTGCTATGGATAACAGTCATACTGTTCTTGTCCATCTCAAACTAGATGAAAACTTTGAACTTTTCGAATGTAAACAAAAGACTATTGTAGGTCTCAATATGCTTAACTTCTTTAAACTTATTCGCACTATGACTACTAATGATACACTTACTCTAGCTCTAGATGAAGCCGATCTTAATACTCTTCTTATTACTATTGAAAATGGTGAAAAGAATACTATTACTAACTATAAACTTAAGCTTATTGACCTTAATGAGGATAAAATTGGTATTCCCCCTGCTGAATTTGATAGTGTTATTACTATGCCCAGTAATGGTTTCCAAAAACTCTGTAAGGATATGGTAAATATCGGCGATAAGGTTGAAATTCGTAGTATTGGTAAGCAACTTATTTTCACTTGCCGTGGTGAATTTGCTGAACAAGAAACTATTGTAGGTGAAAATACTGGTACTAAGTTTGAAAATAGTAAGGAAAATAATATTATTCAAGGTCATTTCTCACTTAAACATCTTGTTATGTTTACTAAATGTACTAATCTTTCTAATAGTATTGAAATTATGCTTAAGAATGATTATCCTCTTATTGTTAAATATCAAGTAGCCAGTCTTGGTTATATTAGTCTTTGCCTTGCTCCTCAAGCTAGTGATGACGAGTAAAAAATCATAGATTTTTTACGAATTTATTGCCAAAGGCAATAACGAGTAAAGTTATTTATAACTTTACGAGGCCTTAACGAAGTTAATGACGAGTAAAAAATCATATATTTATAATAATAACTAATTATAATATTAATAATTGTTAATAATATTAATATTATAATAAAAATTATATCTAGATAGAATAAGATATGAGTAATAGTTGGATAAAATATATACAACTTTTTAGAGAAAAGAATCCACAATTATCCTACAAGGATTCACTAAATAAAGCCAAAGAATCTTATTATGATTATAAAAGGCAATTTAAGATTAAACAACTAGATAAATTTCTCCAAGGAATAGATAGAATTTATTGGATTAATTTAGATAGAAGTTTAGATAGGAAGAAAAATATGGAGTTTTTCTTAAAGGATTTGACCATTTCTAATGAAAGAATTGTTGCATCTGATGGTCAGAATGATCCTAATATTTTATCTAAATTTGTTCTTAAAGATGGAGTTACACAGAAAACTAATATTTATGCTTGTTTATTGTCTCATTTAAGAGCTATTCAAACATTTTGGGAGAGTGGATTAGAAACTGCTTTAATTTTAGAGGATGACACCAGTTTAGGTTTTATGAAATATTGGCATCATGATATTAATACTATTTTAAATAATGCTCCTCAAAACTGGGAAATATTAATGATGAGTTATTCATTAGGTAGAAGAGCACCAACGGACCCCTTAGCTAAAGAATCAGAAAGAATTAATGAAAAAGATTTTAGACAGTGGTATACTCCATGGAAACATGGTATGGTTTCTTGTGCGGCCTATATTATTAATAGAAAAGGCGCAGAAAAAATAATGAAACTATATAGAAATGGAATGTGGTATATTGATATATTACCTCATGTTTCTGACTATATTATTTATAAATTAACTAATACATATACTTATAAATATGCTTATTTTACTGGGATAAATGAAACTAGTACATTACATAGTCAGGATTTACAAAAACATATTAATTCTACTAATTTCTCTGAAAAATTGTGGATACAAAAGCAAAAAAATGATAAAGAAAAAATATGTGCTTAAATGATAAATAAATTGTTATAGTAATTTAGTATGTTCAAAAGAATTTTAATTATTACTATAATAATTTTAACATTATATATGATTTTAAGAAAAATATCAAATCGTCTAGATAATTCTATGAATAAATTTGATAATACTAAAGAATATATAATTGATGTTAGAAGTCAACAAGAATGGAATAAATGGCACCATCCTAAAGCTATACACATTCCATATTATGAAATAGAAAAGATAGAAGGAACTATAAAAAACAAAGATGATAAAATAATTTTATATTGTCAAACTGCTAGACGTGCTAATATAGCCCGAAAGAAACTAATAGATATGGGTTATAAAAACTTAGAAGTTAAAAATATTAAACAGATTTAATTGCCAGGGGTTTATAGAAATCATCTAAGGAACTTGAACTATTATTATTTAATAATGAAAAATTACCTATAGTATTACTATTATAAGTTTCTAAATCTTGTATAATTCCTTTATCATTATTTCCTTGTAATTCAAATGCCTTACCTTCATCTCGTCTTTTAAGACTTATTTTATGTTCTTCTATAGATTCTTTTTCTCCTAAACAATATTTTCTTTTATATTCATTTTCTTCATATATAGATTTTAAAATATAATGACCTAATTCGTCTTTTAATATTTTATTTCTATTAAATCCATATCTATTATTATTTAATAGATTTTGTAATTTATCATCATTAATATCGTGTAAAAAATCTGAAGTAAGTTGGTTTTCAAAAATAAATATAGAATTATCAATAAAATTAAAAGGTTTTTCAATAAATTTATTTAAATCTTTTATTATATATTTGTTACTTGTTATAATATCAATGAATCTTTTTTTAGTTAATAAATATAATTTACTAGTATCTTTCTTATCTAAATAAATATCTCTTGCTTCTTCTTTTTCTTCCTTTACTTTATCTACTTTAATTTGTTCATCTAAATCTAATTTATCTTTGTTTATTTCATCTAATATAGTATCAATTAATTCATTATCAATATTCATATCTTTTTTAAATTTAATATCTTTGTCTCTAAGTTTAGTAAATTCTTTAATAAGTTCATCTACAGCTATATTAGGTTCACTATAATAATTAAATAATACTTTATTAACTTCAGCAGGAGTTAATAGATAATCTTCAAATGGTTTTAGTTTTTCTTCTAATACATTACTATTAAAATCATTATAGAATTTACTAAACATTTCTATAATTGTTTCATTACTACATTTATCAAAATGTATATCTAAATCGATTCTACCCGGTCTAACTAAAGCTTTATCTAGTTTTTCAGGATGGTTACTAGTAAGTATTAGAATTCTTCCAGGTGTTTCTAATATACCATCTAAGAGATTAAGAATAAATGCTAAAGTTAATTCACCTTTATTTTCAGATGGCTTCTGTGGCATAGGCATATTATTCTTTAGAGCTATTTCTTTAGCTTTTTCAAGTTCTTTATCTTCTGCCTCTCGTTTCTCTTTTTCGATTTCAGCTAATAATTCTCGAGAATATAAAATATCTGATATAGCATCAACATCTTCCATTACGTAAATACGTTGGTCTAAAGGTATAATAAATACTTCGTCTTTAGCTGTTTTCTTATTAAATACTAATAATTCTTCATCAAAAAATAGTGCTTTTAGTTGATTTTGTGTTATATTTTTATTTAATTGAATATTAATAATATGTCTATGAGTATCTTTAGCAATAGCTTTAATTAAACTAGTTTTACCACATCCAGGAGGTCCATGAAGTAATAAACCTAAAGTATGAGGAATACCTTTTTTAACATACCAATCTTTATTTTCTATGAAAAATTTAATACGATTGACAATATTTTTCATATAAGCACCATATATAGTTTTTAGAGTTTTATTAGTATAAAAAGCAGTCATATCAAATCTAAGATATGTAGAATTAAAACTATTAGTATTATTAATAATATAATCAAAAAAATAGGTCTGGTCGCCTAATTGATTCTTTTTTTCAGTTAAATAATTTTTATAGATTTTATTAAGAAAAGCACGAAGCTCTTGAATATTTAGGGAGTTAGAATAAATTTGTACTGAGATATCATCTATATCACCTGTTTCAAAATTTTGTTCCATTTTAATACATTTTCCGAATATATCCTTTTCTATTTCAAATTCATCTTTATGAGAAATATAGAATTTATTCTTATATTTTAGAAATTTTACATTAGGTAATTTAGTAATAAATTCTAAAATACTATCAACATATTCTGCTTCTTGAGTTATTTTATGACCCTTCTTTTCTAAAATAATACTACTTGTAATTTCTTTTTTAACACTAGTTATAGTACTTATTAATTTATTATTATTATATTTTCTTTTAATATATTCTTCGGATTGAGTTTTTATAAAAGTACCAATAAGTGGTAGATATTTGAAAAATTGTTCTATAATACTAAGAATAATAATTCCATAAATAGCACTTATAATACCATTACCTGAATTATCTTTCATAGCAGTAACTGTAATAATTTGATTTTTCAATAAGTCCATTATATTTTAAATTTATTAATAACATGCTATAAATAAATTTAAATTGGTTGCTAATTTGTTGCGAACTAGTTAAAAAACTAATTAAATAGTTTTACTCTTAAAAGATTTTAAATGAGAATCATCAGTAGTACAAAAGAATAAATATTCATTTACTTTGTCATCCATTTTTTTATTAGGTCTAGAATTTAGATTTTTATAAACAATCTCTTCTACTTCAACTTTACCTATTTTATTCAATATTTCTATGATATTGTCTTTGGAAAAGAATCCACTATCATTATAACTAATTAATATATGTTTTGCATTTGTATTATGAATTAATACTCTAAAAGCATCAAAAACACTACCCTTATAATTAAAATCACTACGATTCCAATCTTTAGGTATACCTGAAACACTATTAGGGTCTATTTTATAGTTCTCAATAAATTTCTCATCAATAATAGCTTTATAAATAGTATTTAACATAAAATAATTACTACCATAGGGATGTTGATTATAAGGAGGGTCGTAATAGACGAAATCTAGGGGCTTATCAAAGTTATTATTATATTTATCCCAAAAATCAATAATATCATCATTGTTATAAGTAATATTACAATGATTATTTAATAATATAGGAGTATCAATAGTAATAGGTTTTAGGATTCGTTGTAGGTCATGTTCTTTATAACCACCCCAATGACCAATATCATTTACTTTATAGAATGCTTTAAAAACGCCACTAGTATTAGTATTGATACTACATTTAACTAATAAATTACCTATAGCAATATCTCTAAAGGTTATATTAGGTTCTTTTTTTAATAATTGAATATAATTATCAATACGCATAGCATTTTCTTTACTATAAAAACAACGTTCACCTTGTAGAATGCTATTAGTGTTATTAGGAGCATAATACTTGGTAATGAAGGGTACATCATTCTTTCCCATAGCCACTAAATCATCTACTTCTTTATTAATTTTTTCTATATAGTCATTTAGTTTTTTCCTATCTGGTTCAAGTAAGGTTGCCAAATACGTTCGCTGAATAGCCACACTATAAGCCTCTAAATCATTAATAATAAGTTCTTTAGAGTAATTTTTAAGTAATCTAGAAACTACACCGCTTCCACAAAACCCATCTAGAGATGTATTAGGTTTTACTAATTTAATATATTTTTCAATGTGCCCTAGTAATTTTCTTTTATTCCCTAGATAACTCATCATAGGTTGATAGATATAATCATTAATATTTTCATTCATAATTTAGGTTTTATTTATTATCTAATTAAACATTTATTTTTTTAAATTGATTTAAAATCCAAAAACCAGATAACTAAAGTATAATGACTTCCAAACTTAACTATTCAAGAAAAAATTACTGCTACAGTAATCCCAGTGAATCCACTATCACTAAAAAAACATTAAATAGTGGTTCTCCTATTAAAATCCAAGCTCTAGATTGGTCTAATAAAAATGAACGTGTAGAAATCGAATATGATAGCGAAGATTCTAGTGATGATAGTGGTAAAAAGAAACCCGAAAAGACCACTTTATATTATATCTATTGTTTTGGTATTACAGAATATGGTGAAACAGTTACTATTCGTTTAGATGACTATACACCCTACTTTTTTGTTAAACTACCCAATAATATTAGTGAATCTTTATTCAAAAGTATTATCGAAGAGTATATTGAACCTAATTTTAATAATAATAATACAATGAATAAGAATTCATTTGAATTTTATAAGAAAGACTTAATCGATATATCTGTTTGTACTAAAAAAGATTTTTGGGGATTCCAAGAAGAAAAACTATCTAGATTTGTTAGAATCACCTTTAGGAATACCTATGCCTCTAAAGCATTCGAAAAAGCATTCAATAAACCTATTAAAATTCCTCAATATTCTAGTCCTACAGGCAAAGAAATGAAAATTAAATTTAATCTTTATGAATCTAATGTTGACCCTATGTTACGATTTTTCCATTGGCGTAAAATCGAACCCTGTGGTTGGTTAGAAATTAAGGATTATGAATATAATAGTGATAATGTTTTTAGTAATTCAATGTATGAAATTAGTGCTAATTGGAAAAATATTGGACCTAAAAGTGAAGATAAGATTGGTAGAATTTTTGAGGCTAGTTTTGATATTGAGTGTGAGAGTAGTGATGGTTCATTCCCACTAGCAATTAAAGATTGGAATAAAATTGTAAATCCTATTTTAGAATATTATATCAAAGATCAACCAATTGATATTAATCAATATATTAAAGAAAAGATTGATAAGAAACATTTAATTTTAAAGAATCCTCAAACTAAAAAACAATTATCAGAACAAGAATTAATTGTTGCTGATGATTATTTCCAGAAAATTCATGATTTAATCGTAGAAAAATTAAATAGTCCTGATTCAAAACAAAAGAAAATAGTTGATGAACAGATTGAAAAAACTCGTCATGACCTCATATCATTCCTTAATGGTAATCTAGGTGTTTTAGAAGGTGATAAAGTAATTCAAATTGGTACTACTGTTTATATTTATGAATTAGGTAAAGAATTAGAATTTATGTTTACTCTTAAAAATGCATTAATGCCCGAAAATCCTAATTGTATCCTTAAGTGTTTTAATACTGAACAAGAAGTACTATTAGAATTTACTAAACTATTAAATGAACTAGACCCCGATGTATTAACTGGTTATAATATTTTTGGTTTCGATATGAAATTCCTTTATAATCGTGCTAAAGAATTAGGAATCCAAGAGCAATTCCTTAAATTAAGTCGTTATAATGATTTCACATGTCCCTTTAAGATTCAAGATTTATCTAGTAGTGCTTTAGGTAAAAATATTCTAGAATATATTGAGATTCCCGGTCGCGTAGTATTTGATACTATGAAATATATTCGTAGAAATCATGCTTTAGATAGTTATAAATTAGATTCAGTCGTTAATAACTTTATGCGCGGTGACGTAAAGAAGACTGAAGTAATTGATAGAAATGGAAAAGGTAAAACATGGATTTATAGTAAGATTAGTGAGGGTATTAAAGAAGGTAACTATATTACACTTCAAAAGAATAACTATGTATATGAAGATAAATATAAAGGTGGCGAGAAGATTCCTATCTTAGCTGTAGAAAAAGCAAATGGTAGATTTATGATTGAGGATGTATTAGAAATTACTCCTGGATGGAAATATGCTTGGGCTGAAGGTAAAGACGATATTGAACCTCATCAAATTTTTGAATATCAACGTGGTAATGATACACAGCGCGGTATTATTGCTAAATATTGTTTACAAGATTGTAGACTATGTAATAGGCTTCTTTTTAGTTTAGATACTATTGTTAATAGTGTTGCTATGGCAAATGTTAATTGTGTACCATTAAGTTTTATCTTTAATAGAGGCCAAGGTATTAAGCTATTTAGTTTTGTAGCTAAAGAGGCAAAAGATAGAGGTTATTGTATTCCAGTAGTTAAATTTGATGAAGATAATGATGAAAGTTATGAAGGTGCTTTCGTATTAGATCCAAAAACAGGTATTTATTTTGAAGACGCACCAATTGCTGTAGCAGATTTCAACTCACTATATCCTAGTTGTATGATTAGTGAAAATTTATGTCATACTACAATTTGCCTAGATGAAAAATATAAAGGAGAAAAAGGAGCTGAATTACTAAAGAGCCTAGGATATGATTATGCTGATATCGAATGGGACCTCTATGAAGACGAAGAAACTGAAAAAGAACGTAAAGAAAAAGAAAAAGTTCAAAAAAGACTAGATAAAGCTGCTGGTAAAAAAATTATTCCAGATGATGACAAAAAGAGAGTGGTTGGGAAAGAGGTTGTTCGTTATGTTCAACCTAAAGAAGGTAAAAAAGGAGTGCTTCCTAGTATTCTAGAGGTACTTCTTAAATGCCGTAAAGATGTTCGTAAAAAACAAGCAAATGAAGATAAAGGTAATGCCAAATGGAAGGTTTATGAAGGTCAACAATTAGCTTATAAAGTTACTGCTAATAGTTTATATGGTGTTACTGGTGCTAGTACATCTCCACTATGTCTTAAGAGTATCGCAGCTGCTACTACTGCTACTGGCAGAAAAAATATTATGTTTGCTAAAGATTATGTTGAAAAAACATATCCTGGTACTACTGTAGTCTATGGCGACACTGACAGTATCTTTATTAAATTCAATCTTAATGGTCTTAAGGGCCTAGATGCTATTTATAAATCAATTGATTTATGTACTGAAGCCGCTGGTGCTATTAGTAAACAACTTAAGAGACCTCATAATCTTGAATTTGAAAAAGTTATTTGTCCTATGATTTTATGTGCTAAAAAGAAATATGTAGGTTTCTATTATACTGATAAAAGTCCTGATTATACTATCAAATATATGGGTATCGTTCTTAAACGTCGTGATAATGCCCCTATTGTTAAACATGTATTTGGTGAAGCTATTGAAATCCTGTTAAAAGAAAACGATGTACCTAAAGCTATTAAATTTATTCAGGATGCTTGTAATAAAATTCTAGTAGGAGGATATGGTATGGATAAGTTTATTATGAGTAAAACTCTAAAGGATTCTTATGCTAATCCTGAGGGTATCGCACATAAAGTATTAGCAGACAGAATGGGTGAAAGAGACCCTGGTAATAAACCTTTAGTTAATGACCGTATTCCATTTGTTTATGTAGAACAAGAAGTGGCTATTAAATGTCTTAAAGAAAAGAAAAAGAATATTCTTCAGGGTGATAAAATCGAACATCCTGAATATATTGTTAAAAATAAGTTACCCATCGATTATCTACATTATATCACGAATCAAATTATGAATCCAGTATGTCAAGTATTTGACCTAGTTATTAATAATTCTGAAGATACTATTTTTAAAGATATTATTAAAAAAGAGGAAAATAGAAGACAAATGTTAGCTCTTAGAAAGCGTGGATTCCAAGATATTAGTAAATTTTTTGTTAAGAAATAACTAAAATAACCTGTGGTAAATTTTTATTAAGAAATAAACTTTATAGAAATAACTAAAATATAATTAATATAAAATAATTAAATATATTAATTATAAATGTTTTCTAAATTACTTTGTTGTTTTTCAAAGACACAATATGAATACATAGAATATTATAAATGTAAATATTGTGGAGCTACATATGAAACAAATCAAGATTTAGTATATCATATAAAGTACTATCACGTTGATAGAGAAGAAACCTATTTACTAGATAAAAAAATGAAACTATAAAAATAGAAATATCATTCATTATTAGTAGATGAAAAAACTATTTAGTTGTTTCGATAATAACAAACAAAGAATCAAAAAAGAAATAGAATCTATTGAAGCTATTAAATTAGAACAAATTAGATTACAACAAAAGAAATTATTAGATTTAGTTTCTCAAGAAAATTTTCAAGGAGAGCTAGTAAAAACAATTCATTCTGATATTGAAAATGTTATAGATAAACAAGCCATTTTTATTAAAAAACGATTAGAAGCTAAACTAGAAAATGATTTAAAGGAAATGGAATACGCAATAATCTCTAATATTACAACTGCTATTTCTAAAAATATTGAATCTAAATTAGAATCTAAAATCACTGAAGCTATAACCAGTTTTACTAATAATATTAAAAATACCAGTAA
>JACCED012464791.1_pt1 | contig 12436 bp, 10 predicted proteins | sample 7455021 | NCBI WGS metagenome assembly JACCED01 (sample SAMN15323456, study PRJNA562643) | freshwater metagenome | isolation source: river surface water | place: USA:Blue River Watershed | collected 2017-08-19
GGCGCTATCCGCGTATTGGCCTGCTGGGGTGACAAGCCGGTTTCGTCATTCCCGGATGTGCCAACCTTCAAGGAGCTTGGCTATCCCAATGTCGAATTCTACATCTGGGCTGGCTTGTTTGCACCGAAAGGTACACCTGCTCCTGTCATTGAGCGGCTGCGGACCGAAATGCGTGCTGCCATGAGCAATCCGCAAATCACGCAGATCTTCTCCAATGCCGGCAGTCCGCCAGCCTGGCTTGATGCGCCTGACTTCCAGAAATTCGTGGATGCCGATAGCGCGCGCCTCATCAAGGCAGTCCAGAAGATCGGCAAGGTTGAATAGCGCAAGGCGAAATGCGCATCAAAAGGAGCTTCCATGCGTTTGGTGATGTTTGATGATGGTCGCGGTGCGCGCTTGGGAGCGCTCGACGGCCAGATGATTGCTGATCTGGCAAGCGCGACCGCGCATCGCGATGTGTTGTCTGTTGTGCGGACGGGTCTGTCAGCGATGGCCTCGTTGAAAGATGCGGCCAGTCAGGCGCCGCAGATTGCCATGGCCTCTGCACGCCTGCTTGCACCAATTCCGCGTCCCGCGCGCAACATCTTTTGCGTTGGCAAGAATTACCACGAACATGCCAAAGAGTTTCATGCCAGTGGTTTTGATTCCACATCGACCAGTGCCGTGCCCGATTTGCCAATCGTTTTCACCAAGGCACCCAGCAGTGTGATTGGTCCTGGCGAAACCATTCCCGCTTGGCTCGATGAAACCAATTCGGTCGATTATGAAGGGGAGCTGACGCTGGTCATGGGCACCGCATCGCGCGCCATTTCAAAGGCCAATGCGCTTGATCATATCTTCGGCTATACAATCGTGAATGATGTTACGGCGCGCACCTTGCAAAGCGCGCATAAGCAGTGGTTCCTTGGCAAAAGCCTTGACGGTTTCTGCCCGATGGGCCCTAGCATCGTCACGGCGGATGAAATCCCGGATCCCACCAAGCTTCATCTCACCACCAAGGTGAATGGTGAGCTGCGTCAGGATGCGAGTGTTCGTGACCTGATCTTCGACATTCCAACTTTGATCGAAACCATTTCCAAGCGGATCACGCTGGAGCCCGGCGATCTTATTGCCACCGGCACGCCAGCTGGTGTTGGGATCGGCTTCACCCCGCCGAAATATCTCAAAAAGGGCGATGTGGTGGATGTCACCATTGAGCCGATGGGCACGCTTTCAAACCCGGTGGGCTGAACGCCGCCGATCGACATGACAGATGCAGGGCGCGCGTCAGACGCGCCTGCCTCTTCAGGCAGGAGATGAACAATGAAGGTGCTGCATGAGCGGTGTTAGCCCGGTTGCACCCGTGCAAGTGAAAGAGGGTGCGTCCTTGCGCGATCTGCAAGGCGAGATCATCAAGAATGCCGTCTTCCTGACGGCTGCACTTGCTATCCTGATCCTGATTGTCTTGCCGGTTGGCTCGCTGCTCATTGGCAGTATGCGGGGTGAACAAGGCTTCAGTTTCGAAAATTTCATCGAAGCGGTCTCAAGTCGCCTGACACGTCAGGCACTCGTCAATTCGCTCATTCTGGGTGGCTGGACGGCCTTGTTCAGCATTCTGATTGGCGTGCCCCTCGCCTGGGCGGTCAGCCGCGCCAATGTACCGGGCAAGCCGCTCATTTATGCAACCGCGACATTGTCCTATCTCTCACCGCCATTCCTCACCGCCATTGCCTTTGTCGGTTTGCTTGCCCCCAATTCCGGACTGTTGAACATCTTCTTCAGGGATGTTCTGCAGATGCCGCATCTCACCTTCAATATCTTCAGCATGTCCGGCCTCGTCATGGTGACGACGCTGCACACATTCCCCTTTGTCTTTCTATTGACAGCCAGCGCGTTGAAATCAGTCGATGCGAGTTATGAAGAAGCTGCACAGATTTTGGGCGCGAGCAAGTTCCGTACAGCCCTGACCATTTCCCTGCCGCTGGTCGCTCCAGCCATTCTGTCTGGCACCTTGCTTGCCTTTGTGAATGCAATCGCCTTGTTTGGCTCGCAAGCCATCATCGGTCTGCCTGCGCGTATCTTCACTCTGCCAACGCGCATCTATTCCCTCTTCGATTATCCGCCTGAATATGGTTTGGCCTCGGCTCTCTCGTTGCTCTTCGTCGGCATCACGATCCTGGCGCTTTATCTGCAAAGGCGTTTTCTTGCACGCAGATCTTATGTGATGCTGGGTGGCAAGGGCGCAAGGCCGCAGCTGGTCGATCTGGGGCTCTGGCGCTGGATTGTGTTTGGCTTTTGTCTCGCAGTGACGCTGGTTGCCATCATCCTGCCCTATGCAGCTTTGATTGCGCTCTCCTTCTCCAAGTCCTGGGGCCTCAACTTCTGGCAAAATCTGACCTTCGACAATTACCGCTTTGTCCTGTTTGAATATGATGTGACGCAGCGCGCTATCACCAATTCGCTTTATCTGGCGATTGCTGCAGCAAGCTTTGCGGTGTTGATCGGCGCGGTGGTGAGCTGGATTGATCTGCGAACCACCATGCCAGGTCGTAAATTGCTGGATTATGCGGCCATCATCCCGCTTGGCCTGCCGGGCATTGTGATGGCTGTGGCCCTGATCCAGTTCTGGCTGGCAATGCCTTTCTCGCTTTATGGCACGCTCACCATCCTGCTGTTGGCCTATGTGGGTCGCTATGTCCCGCTTGCGGTGCGCTCAGCCAATTCATCCCTGCGACAGGTGGATGCTTCACTGGAAGAAAGTGCTCGTGTCCTTGGCGCAAGTTGGGGCACAACCATGCGCGAGATCACCTTGCCGCTGATCCGCCCCGGTCTGTTCGCCGGTTGGCTTCTCGTTTTTGTTCCTGTCATTCAGGAGTTGTCAGCATCCATTCTGCTGTTCAGCTCCTCTTCCATGACCTTGGCAGTCGCGGTCTATAATCTTTACGAGACCGGCCAGACCGAGCGCGTCGCCGCACTCGCCATCGTCAACATGATCATCATCAGCATCGCCATGCTGCTCGCCAATTGGTTGAGCAAGAAGGCAGCTGGTCGTTCTCCGTCCGATCCGATGGGAGTTTCCGCCTGATGGCTGGTATCCATATCAACAACATCTCCAAATCCTATGGTGCGAAGTCGGATATGCCGGCGGTCAGCAACATGGAAATCAACATCCCCGACAATACATTCCTCACATTGCTGGGGCCGTCGGGTTGCGGCAAGACAACGACGCTGCGCTTGATTGCCGGCTATCTTGAGCCGGATGAGGGTGAGATCCGCGTCAATGGCCGCTTGTTATCGGCCAGAGGCAATGTCGTGCCGCCTGAGCGACGCGGCATGGGCATGGTGTTTCAAAACTACGCTGTGTGGCCGCATAAAACCGTGTTCGAAAATGTCGCCTTCGGCCTCATGATCCGCAAGGTTGAGAAGCGGGAGATGGAAAAGGCTGTGGCTGATGCACTCGCTATGGTCAATCTCACCGGTTATGAGACGCGCTATCCCAATGAGCTGAGCGGTGGTCAGCAGCAACGTGTGGCACTGGCGCGCAGCCTCGTCGTGCGCCCCGATATTCTCTTGCTCGACGAACCACTCAGTAATCTTGATGCGAAGCTGCGTGAACGTATGCGGGGTGAGCTGAAAGAGTTGCAGCGCCGTACTGGCATCACCTTTGTTTATGTGACGCATGATCAGGCTGAGGCGCTGGCGCTATCAGACCAGATTGCTGTCATTCACGAAGGCAAGCTGCAGCAGCTTGGACGTCCTGTTGATGTTTATGTCACACCCGCCAACCGTTTCGTCGCGGATTTCATGGGAACGGTGAATATGGTGCGGGGCGAGGTCGCCAATGGCCAATTCGCTTGCAAGGACTTTACGCTGAGCGGGGTCACCGCATCTTCAGGGGTGGTTGATCTCGTGGTCCGCCCTGAGAATATCGTGCTCAATACAACAGGACAGGGCCTGTGCCCCGCGCGGGTCCTTGACCGCGTCTTCCTTGGCAATCTATGCGAGTATCAAATCGCACTCGCTTCAGGTGCGACTTTGCGCGTACAAACGCACCCGTTGCAGCTTCTCGATCAAGGTGCCGAAGTAAGCCTCTCCATTGAGGCCAACCGTTGCACTTTCTTCGCCGCTTAAACTCTGCTCGACATCTGAAAGGGGAAAACATGTCAGCTGAAATCAAGTCGCAGGAACACTGGACGAAGAAGGGGGAGATCAACCTCTTCATGTGGGAAAAATATGCCGGTTCCCCGGAGAGCAAGAAGGGCACCATTCTTTTTGTCCATGGCTCTTCCATGGCATCGCAGCCCACTTTTGATCTGACAGTGCCCGGTCGTCCTGACTCCTCCGTCATGGACTGGTTTGCCGCGCGCGGTTACGATACTTGGTGCTGCGATATGGAAGGTTACGGACGCTCCGACAAGCATCGGCCTATCAATTGCGATATCGCCAATGGCGCGGACGACCTCGCTGCCGTGTCCGAATATATCCTCAAGACACGCAACTGTGGCCCGCTGCTCGTCTATGGTATCTCGTCGGGTGCGCTGCGTGCAGCTGCATTGGCTGAGCGCCATCCGGAGCGCGTCAAGCGTCTTGCGCTCGATGCTTATGTTTGGACAGGCGAAGGCAGCCCCACCCTGGCTGACCGCAAGAAGAAACTGCCCGACTTCATTGCCCGCAATCGTCGCCCGATTGATCGTGCCTTCGTGCATAGCATCTTTGATCGCGACCATCCCGGCTGCGCTGACAAGGCGACGGTCGAGGCTTTCGCGGATGCGATTCTCTCGCTTGATGACTCGATGCCGACCGGCACCTATGTCGATATGTGTTCAAAGCTGCCAGTCAATGACCCGCTCAAGCTCACCATGCCGACGGTGATCATGCGTGGTGAATATGATGGCATTGCAAGCTTTGATGACCTCATCGAGTTCTTCAAGAAGCTGCCCAATGCTGACAAGCAATTCATCGTGATGAAGGGCATTTCGCACGCATCCTTCCAGCAGAAGAATTATAAGATGGTCTATGAGATCCTTCATAACTTCTTCGCACAGCAGGATCCGATCTACACCGGCGATCACTAGAATGGAGGAAGCCATGAGTGTGGTGATGAGTGTTTCTCGGCGTGTGGTGATGTCAGGGATTACAGCCCTGACGCTTTGTGCCACACCCGCATTGGCTCAAGTCGATGAGGCCGCTGCCAAGAAAGAAGGCAAGGTTGTCTGGTACACATCAACGCCCATGGCTCAGGCTTCCGCCATAGCCAAAGCCTTTGAGGCGGAGACAGGGATCAAGGTTGAGCTTTTCCGCTCTGGCGGCTCTGCAGTGCTGCGTCGTTTCCTGCAGGAAACCGGCGCAGGCCGTATTGCAGTTGATATGCTCACAACATCTGATCCCGCAGCTTTTGCCTCAATGGCGCGCAAGGGCACATTCGTACCTTACAAGCCCAAGAATTTCGACAAGCTGCCTGCGGAAGCGCGCGCAGAAGACGGAGCGTTCTTCGCGCAGCGTCTCAATATCATGACCAATTATCTGCGTGGGGATCGTGTCGCTGAAGCAGATATTCCCAAGACATGGACCGATCTGACGAACCCCAAATATAATGGCAAGCTTGTCATGACCGATCCCTCTTTCACCTCGCTGCAACTGAGCGTGGTGGGGATGATGGCAAAGAACAATGGCTGGGGCTTTTACGAAAAGCTCGCTGCCAACAAGGTTATGATCGTGCAGGGCAATGAGCAGGTGTCTGACATGATCAAGCGTGGTGAGCGTGCCATCGCGGTAGGTGCACTTGATTCCTATGCTGCAGAAGATCGAAAGGAAGGGCACAATATCCGCACGCTCTTTCCCAGCGATGGTGTTTTCATCATCCCCTCGCCCACGGCCATCGTGAAGGGCTCACCCAATCCGAATGCGGCAAAGCTGTTTGCTGATTTCATGCTCAGCGATCAGGTGCAAAAGCTGTTCCCAGTGTCGGGCGGCTATGCAGCCCGCGCGGATATTCCCCCGCCGGAAGGCAGCCCGCCGGTGGGACAGCTCAAGGTCATTCCCGTGGACTATGACTACATCGAGAAGGAGTCAGCGCGCATCAAGCGCAGGTTCAACGAGACCTTCCAGTAAGCTTTCGCTAACCATTCATTTCCTTGAAGCGCCGCGGTCCATCCCGCGGCGCTTTTTTTGTATGGTTCAGCTGGAAACCGGGCTTTAACCATGTCGCGCCAGAATAGGTCCTGCTTTGGCCTTGGCACGGGCGAATTCTCGCCACAGCCCATCCTTAAGGCCGAAGTCGAGGCGGTATGGATGGTGAGTAGGCGTATGACATCCCTGCGCAATGCATTGATTGCTTCCTTGCTGGTCGCAACGGCCCTGAGCGCGCCGGCGCTGGCGTCTTCGCGCGGCAGCGTGCCTGTGCCGGCCGCATTGATCTCCACTATGGCCGCCAAGAATATGGAGCCCTCCGCGCCGATTTTGCTGCGCGTGTTCAAGATGGAGTCCGTGCTCGAAGTCTGGAAGCAGACGCGCAACGGGCGCTATGAGTTATTGAAGAGCTATCCAATCTGTCGCTGGTCAGGCCAGCTGGGCCCCAAACGCAAGCAGGGCGATCGTCAGGCACCGGAAGGCTTTTACTCAGTCGCAGCCTCGCAGCTCAATCCCAACTCCGCCTATTACCTGTCCTTTGATACAGGTTTCCCGAATGCCTATGACCGTGCACAAGGTGCAACGGGATCGGCATTGATGGTGCACGGATCCTGTTCCTCCGCGGGTTGCTATGCCATGACGGATGAGCAGATTGCGGAGATCTTCGCCCTCGCGCGTGATGCATTGTCAGCTGGGCAGCGTGCCTTTCAGTTTCAGGCCTATCCTTTCCGCATGACGGCCAAAAATCTTGCGCGTCATCGCGGTGACAGCAACATCGCCTTTTGGCGGCAGTTGAAGCAGGGCTATGACTATTTCGAGGCGACACGTCTGGAGCCGCGTGTGAGCATGTCGGGCAACCGATATGCATTCAGCGCCCCTGATGCTGCGCATGAACAGATTGCGCGCAATCACCATGCAGAAGAAGAGCGCAAGATCGCCCAGCTCATCGAAGGCGGTGCTGAAGCAATCCGCACCGTCTATCAGGATGGTGGACAGAATGCGATCTTCACTGCGCTACATGGGCGCGGCACATTGGGGGATGTCAGCAGGCCAGAGGCTCTTGCCTATGCAGGCCGTGAGGTTGTCGTCTCGCCAGGCAAGTCGTGGTTGTCATCGCTCTTCAATGGCAAGCCGGAAACGGCTGTTGCTCAGGCGCCCGAACGCGGCCCAAGGCCGGAAGCGCAACGGCGCGATGCCGTGCAAGTTGCAGCTGTTGGCCCCGTTGCCATTCCCGCGCCGCCGCTTCGTCCAACCAGCAGCGCTTTCCCAACGCCTCCCATGCCTGATCCGAGGCCTGCGCAAGATACACCGCTTCCGCCAGCGGCATCTGAGCTGCGCCTGTCATCGCCGGCGCTGGCACCCATGTCTGGTTCGCTGCCGATCCTCACAACTAAATTCGAGGCACGCAAGCTCGTCCTGACCTTGCAGGCGGGGATCTAGCGCAACAGCGGTAAAACGTCTGCCGCAAATTGCGCCAGCCCCTCTTCCATCGGGTTGAACTGGAAGAGCATGAGTCCGAGCCCTTGCTCTTCATAAGCAGCGATGCGCTCTGCAATCAGTTCCGGCGTTCCTACAAGTCCGGCTGCAAGGCCTGAGATGGAGCTGCGATTGTATCGTGCCCTGCGGCCATGTTCTTCGAGAGCTTGTGCGCCTTTGTGTGCTTCTTCCACAGTCTTTGCGCACACAACATGTGCGCTCATGCCATAGCCGATGCTGCGGCCGAGCTGGGCTGCACGTTCATTCATCTGGGCCATCTCTTCGCAAGCCAGCGCGAGCGTCTCTTCATAGAGCCGAAAGTCCCGCTTGTCTGGTACGAACCAATGATCGCAATAGCGGGCGATTGTCTCCTTGCCCGCAGCGGACCGACTGGCAGCATAAAGTGGAATACTGGGTTTACGTCGTGTTTTGAGGGGCAGGGCGCTATTCTTCACACGATAAAAATCGCCCTCGAAAGTGAAGGGATCTTCAGTCCACAGGCCACGCATCACCTGCACATATTCATCCATACGCCGATAGCGCTCCTGTTCATGATGAGGCCAAGCGCCATTGCCGAATGTTTCAAACTCTTCTTCATTCCATCCGTTCACGACATTGATCGCGCAGCGCCCGCCACTGATGCGATCAAGGCTGGCACCCATCTTGGCCACCATTTGTGGCGTGTTGATGCCGGGATGGGCTGCAACCATGAGCTCGATGGAAGTTGTTTGGGTGGCGATAGCTGAGGCAAGTGTCCATGCCTCTAGATCAGGGCCTAAATGACGTGCCGCAATCAGAGTCATATCGAAGTCGAGTTGCTCTGCCTGTTGTAGAAAGTCGATCGCAAAACGCAGGCTGGTGTCTTCGCCATCTCCGGCACCTTGTGTGCCGAGTTCGCGCACGGCTTTGTCCATGCGTGGCTCAGGTGCGGTGGTGTGGGGCAGGGGCGTCCAAACACCGAAGCGCAACTTGCGATAGCCCAACTCTGCCTCCTACCACATGACGCTGCCGCCATTGGGATGGATGATCTGCCCAGTGATGTAAGAGGCGCGCTCGCTCAGGAGAAAATCAACGACGCTCGCCACTTCCTCCGGCTGGCCCATACGGCCCATCGGCACGCGCTCGCCACGTGCGGCCTTGTGCTTGGCCCAATCTTCATCGCTCTTTCCCTTGCGAATGAGCGGCGTTTCAATCGGGCCGGGGCCAACACAATTGGCGCGGATATTGAAGGGCGCAAATTCCAGCGCGAGCGATTTGATGAGCGAATAGATCCCCGCCTTCGCGGCTGAATATCCCACGCCATGCAAATGGCCGGTGATGGAATAGTCAGAGCCCGTCGCAACAATTGCACCCGCGCGGCGCGCGCACATTTGCGGCAGGATGGCTTGCGTGCAGAAGAACACGCCCTTGATATGGGTGTGGATCACCTGATCCCAATCCTGCGCGCTCCAGTCTTGAAAGGGCATTTTGGGGCTGATGCCTGCATTGCAGAAAAGCGCATGGATTTCGCCTGCCTCGCGCGTCGCCTGTTCTGCCATGGCAAGGACGGAGGATTTGCTGGAGACGTCCACTTCAATCGCAATGGCTTTTCCGCCTGCGGCGCAAATGGCGTCTGCCGCCTTTTTTGCTCCCCCCAGATTGCGATCAGCGATGACGACCTGCATCTTGCCTGCAAGTCGCTGTGCTGTTGCAAGGCCAATCCCGCTTGCGGCGCCTGTGATGAGAACTGTCTTCATCAAGGCCTCCTCAGAACAGACCTGCACCGCCAGTGACACGCATGTCCTGACCGGTGATATAGGATGCCTCATCGCTCAGCAGAAAGAGCACCGCAGAGGCCATGTCTTCCGGTTGACCAATGCGTCCCAGTGGCACTTTTGCTGCCTTGGCATAAAGCTCTTCATCGGTTGAGTGACCGCGTGGCTGGGGCGTATCTGTGACGCCCGGTGACACCACATTCACACGAATGCCATCGCGCGCTGTCTCCAGTGCAAGCGTGCGACACAGACCCAATATGCCCCCTTTTGTCGCGGCATAATGAGCGCCCGTGGCCGAGCCCGTGCGCGCAATAGAGGATGCAAAGAGCACGATACTGCCTTTACCCTGTTGACGCATGATGGGAAGGACGGCCTGACAGCCCAGAAATGGTCCTTTAAGGTTGATGTCGAGATGAAGGTCAAAAGTCTCTTCATCAAGCTCCAGATAGGGTCTGCGCTGGATGATGCCGGCACAGCAAACAAGACCCGCAATGTGGTGATGGCGCGCCTCTTCGTTGAAGGCTGCGACTTGTGCCTGATGATCGCGTGTATCTGCTTCTACAAAGGAACGCGCGCCCGGTGGCAAGTCATCAAAACGGCCACGTGAGCGATCAAGCCCCAGGACACGATAACCATGGTCGAGAAGCATTTTGGCAGTGGCAAAACCGATGCCACTGCCAATGCCCGTCACGATGACACTCTCGCTCATTTGGCAACCATGATCTCACGCACACGCGCAATCACGGGCTTTGGCGTTTCATAGAGCTTGGCGATGAGTTGCTGGACTTCGTGACCCGTCATTGGGCTGATTTCCAGATTCATCTTTGCAGCTTCAGCAAGAAGCTCTGGATCTTTGGAGGCTTTCTCGAAAGCCTCGCGCAAAATCTTCAGCCGTTCAGCCGGCACGCCGGGAGGGGCAACAAAAGGGCGCCCCATGGGGAGCCAGCTCAAGGCAAAGCGCAATTGCTCCACCTTTGCCGGATCCTTCAGAAAATCGGTGATGAGGGGGGCATCACCGGCTTGCGGATGCTTTTCCAAAGCGACCTGCGCCAGGATCTTGTGCTTGCCCTGTTTCAGCTCAGCACCTTGCGTCGATAACAGGCTCGACATGAACCAGCCAGCGCGCCCCATGATCTCGCCGTTTTCTGTGGCAATCAGCATTTGCGGATTGTCCTTATAGCCGTCGATGATCTTGAACTTCGTGCCGATCAATTCATTCATCACGCGGGGATAAACACCATCAGATGTTGCGACACCACTCGAACCGACGAGCATTTCGCGCTTCAACACATCTGCAAATGTCTTGATGGGGGCGGTGTGCCAGGCCACGACAACAGGCACTTCCTTGGCTGCGCTAAACAGCCAGTTCATTTGCCGCGCGTCATATTTGGCATTTTCCACCGGGCCTGTGACACCCATCAAGGGCTCAACGCCGATATGGGTTTGGACAGCACCAATCGTCAGCCCGTCACGCGAGGATGAATTGGCCAGCGTGTTCATCGCGACAAGGCTGCCTGCTGCAGGCAGATTCTGAACCACGATGGTCGGATTGCCGGGAATATGTTTTGGCAAATGCCGGGCAAACAGGCGCGCATAGGTGTCATAGCCACCGCCTGTGCCGCTGCCGACCAGCATATTGATCTGTTTGCCTGCATAGAAATCTTGTGCATGAGCCCCTGCACTGAGCAGAATTGCACATGCTGCCGCAACGGCCCCGAAAAGAGCCTGGCGTTTCCTCGTCTCCCTCATACTGTTCACCTTCTTTTGGGCGAAAGTTGTCGGGAGTATGCGCGAGCAAGGCCGCGCACGCAACTACCCCTCTCGAATTGTTGAGGTCCGGCAGTTTCGGCTGGCGATGGGCTGCCCGATTATGTAGCTTGCGCCGTCATCAAGGGGCCGGTGAGCCTCATCGGGAGTTGAAGCGGAAAGATGGAAACGCCTGTTTTGATCGTGGGTGGCGGTCCGGTTGGTCTTGCTGTGGCAGGCGACTTGGGCTGGCGTGGACTATCTTGCCTGCAGATTGAGCGTTCGGATGGAGCGGTCACGCAGCCCAAGATGGATATGATCCATATCCGCACGATGGAATTCTGTCGCCGTTGGGGCATTGTCGAGCAAGTTGAGCAGAGCGGATACAATCGCGCTCATGCGCAGGACAATGTGTGGGTGACGGCGCTGGCGGGCGGCTATGAACTCGGTCGCGAGCCTTTCCCCAATTGCATTGACGAGAAATGCCCGCCGCAATCGCCGCAAAAGCGCGAACGCGCCCCGCAGAACTTCTTCGACCCAGCACTTGCGCGCTTCGTGCGGACATTTCCGAAAGTGGAGCAGCGCTATTTTACCGAGCTCGTCGATTTCACCGAAGACGAGGCGGGTGTCTCGGCCATCATTCGCCATGTGAAGACAGGCGAGATCGAAAATGTTCGCGCCAAATATCTCATCGGTTGCGACGGTGCTGGCAGTTTCGTGCGTGAAAAACTCGGCATCACCATGACCGGTAATCCGGTGCTGACTTACACGACCAATGTTGTGTTCCGCTCACGCGACCTGGAACAGCTGCAGGATATTCCCTTCGCCTATCGCTATATCTTCATTGATGAGGAAGGCACTTGGGCGACATTGGTGGCCATTGATGGGCGTGATCACTTTCGGTTCTCGCTCGTTGGTAATCGTGAAAAGCGCCAGCTCACCGATGATGAATTGGTGGCTGCCGTTCGTCGCGCTGTAGGTGCGCCATGCGAGATCGAGATTGTTTCAACGATGCCATGGACGCGGCGGGAGTTGGTGGCGGACAGCTATGGTAGCAAGCGCTGCTGGCTGGTTGGCGATTCAGCTCATCAGCTCTCCCCCACCGGCGCCTTCGGCATGAATACGGGCATTCAGGAAGCACTCGATATTTCCTGGAAGCTTGAAGCTTGCTTGCGGGGTTGGGGCGGGCAGAATTTGTTGCCAAGCTATGAGGCTGAACGCAAGCCGGTTGCGGCGCGCAATGTTGCGGAGGCTGCGCGCAATCTCGCGCGCATGTTGGAGACACGTTCGCGCAAACCCCCACAGGAGATTTTCGCCCAAGGCCCTGCCGGTGACAAAGCGCGCAAGGACTA
>JACCED012331664.1_pt1 | contig 12432 bp, 5 predicted proteins | sample 7455021 | NCBI WGS metagenome assembly JACCED01 (sample SAMN15323456, study PRJNA562643) | freshwater metagenome | isolation source: river surface water | place: USA:Blue River Watershed | collected 2017-08-19
CCATCAGCGTGTCGCGGTTGCGCAGCTCGGCCCGCACCACGCGGCGCTCCTGTTCGATGATCCGCGGCTCGAAGCTCACCCCGTCGCCGAAATCCCGGAACAACCGCAGGCCTTCCCGCAGCAGCGCGCCGTCGTTTTCGCGGAAATCCAGCCGGAAGGCCGTGTAGTCGAAGGTCGTGATCGCGTTGACGTCGCTGCCGTATTCCACCCCGAGCCGCTGGAAGAGCGCGATCATGTCCTCCGCCTTGAAGTTCTTCGATCCGCCGAAACACAGGTGCTCGATGTAGTGCGCGATGCCGAGTTCGTCGGGCCGCTCGTCGACCGAGCCCGCGAGCACGATGAGCTGCAGCGCCACCCGGCCCGGCACCCCGCGGTGCGGCAGCAGCGCGTAGCGGAAGCCGTTCTCGAGCCGTCCCCAGGTCACCTGCGGATCGGGGGCGAGCGTCGCCTTGGGCACCTCGTGGGCCCACTTGCCGCCCCGCGGTCCGTTGATCTCGGGCGCCCGGGCGGCCCGGGCCGCGCCCGCACCCGCCGCGGCCGCCACCACCAGAGCGAGGAAGAAGAGCGTGCGCCTCATGACGAAGGCCGGAACCGTGCGCGAAGTCCCGGCAAGGGCAACCCTGCGTTGCGCGCGGGCCCGCGGTTTCCGCGTCCGCCGGCGGAGCGTTCAGGGCGCCGCGTAGAGTTCGATCAGCACGATACCCGCGCCCGCTCCCGTCGCGTGCACGGTGTAGCCGCCCGCCGGCGCCACCAAACGCTCGGCCGCATCCCGGCTGCCCCGCGGCAACGCGAACGCCCCGACCGCGGCGAACAGCGGCTCGAGCGCCGCCGCCCAATCGTCGTTCGCCGCCACGCTCCGGGCGCCCGAGAAGATCTCCAGCCGCGGATTCTCCTGCACCGGCGCCACCCCGAACGGCGCGAGCCCCGGTCCCACGTTGCGCACCAGCAGCGGCCGTGTCCCGCCCGCCAGCACCGCCCCGACAATCACGGTGCCGCCGGCCGGCAGCGCCAGCCGGCAGGAGAGGTTCGCCAGCTGCGTGCCCGCATCGCGCGAGAGATCGTAAACCTCCACCAGCGCCTCGGCGGTCGGTCCGGGGTTGAGCAGATGCACCGTGTAGCTGCCCGGGGCCAGCGTCACTTTCAGCGCCGCATCCTTCGATGCACTCCCCAGCGGAAACGCCCCCGCCGCCGCGAAATCCGCCGCGAGCGCCGCCTCCCAGTCCTCGTTCCGCGCGATCTGCCGCTCGCCCGCGAAGAGCGCGACCGCGGGATCCGCGACAAAATTGTCCACCCCGAGCACCCCGAGCGTGGGGCCGACCCCGCGAAGCAGCACGGTTTTCTCGCCGGTCCCCGCGATGCCGAAGCCCACGATCAGCGTGTTGGCGCCGCTGCCGGCCGGCGCCCGCGTCGAGACATTGGTGAGCCGCGGCACCTCCGCACTGACCGCGAGCGTCGCGACCGCACTCGTCGCCGTCCCGGCGGCATTGGTCGCGATCACCGAGTAGCTGCCGGCATCGGAAAGAACGGCCGCGGGAATCGCCAGAATCGCGTCGGTCGCGCCCGGGATCGCCGCCCCGTCTTTCCGCCACTGCAGCGACGGCAGCGGCGATCCCGCCGCCGTCGCGACCAGTTCCACCCTCGACCCGACAATCGCGGTTCCCGCGCTCGGCTGCGTGGTGAAAACGGGCGCCACCTCGGCGAACAGCGCGAGGTCGATGGGCTTCGTCGCCCGGTGGACGATCACCTGGTCGGAGTAGAGCGTCAGCAGGTCGGTCAGCCCGTCGCGGTCGAAATCGCCCACACTGATTCCCGAGTTCGTGCTGGCGCGGAACACCTCGCTCACATCGGCAAACACGGCGTTGCCGCGGTTGAGCAGCAGCGTGCGCGACGAATTCACCGGCGCGTAGTTGGCCGAGTTCATGCGCAGCACGAGATCGGGCCGGCCGTCACGGTTGAAGTCGACCGCCTGCGGGAGCACGACCCACTGGTCCGTGCGCGCATAGGTCACGTTCAGCTGCGCGTTGGCCTCGCTCAGGCGGCCGGTGCCGTCGTTGAGCAGGAGCTGCAGACCGGGGACCACGGCGCCCCGATCCGTCGAGAGCAGGAGGTCGGCGGCGCCGTTGCCGTCGAAGTCCGCGGTGACGATCCGCGGCGTCACGCCCTCGATGCCATGCAGCTTGGGCGGCAGGGCAAACGCGGGATCGCGTCCGAAGCGTCCGGTGCCGTCGTTCATCAGGAGGACATTGGGACGCGTCGAGTTGGGACCGTTCGGCGCATAGTAGACGCCGCCGAGCACCAGTTCGGGGCGACCGTCGCGGTTGAGATCGGCGAAGCACGCACCCGGGTTTTCGGAGAATCCGGACGCGACATCGGCGGGCAGACGGTTCGCCGTGTCCGTGAACACGCCGGCGCCGTTGTTCAGGTAAAGGCGCGGCGTATGCGGGGCGATGTTGCTCACCAGGTAGAGGTCCAGGTCGCCGTCGCCGTCGATGTCGGCCGACGCGACGTCGTGCGTGTAATGGCTGCGCTGCGGCAACCGCGTCGCGCTCTCGTCCACGAGGCGCCCGTCGGCCGACTGGATGAAGATCCGCGACTGCTCGCCCGGCACGGGCAGCATGTCGGTGCCGGTCCCGGCGATGAAGAGATCGGACCGGCCGTCGCCGTTGAAATCGGCGACCCAGGTCCGATACGGATTCACCATCATCACCGTGCCGAGCACCGCGTCGGTCGCCTCGACGAAGGTCCCGTTGTTGTTCCGGAATGCGAGCACGCGACGAAGCGTCTCCGGATAGGTCGGGGGCTGCTTCACCTGCATCACGATGAGGTCGGGATCCCCGTCGTGGTCGAAGTCGATCACCTCGGTCGAGCTGGGATCGGGCAGCATCGCCCGCCCGACCCTCAGCGGGGTCGACACGAAATACGGCCCGCGCTCGAGCACGGCGCGCCGCATTGCGCCGCCGATGTCGGCCTTGGTCAGCGCCCGGCCGCGCCCGCCGACATCGCGCAACGTGGTGCCGCCGCTCTCGTCGAGCGGCCAGGACGCGACGAGCCCGGTCCGCGCGCCCGGCACCACCTCGCCCATCGCGTCCGCGATCTGCGCGGCGCTCCGCGCGACCGACCAGAAACGCACCTGGCGCGCAAACAGCACCGCCGGCTCCCCTGCCGCCGGCCGGCCCGCGGCGTCGAAGGCCGCCCCGACGCCGAAGGGCAGCGTCGGTGCCGCCGGGATCGCCGGCGACTCCGTGCGGGTCGCGACCACGGCGCCGTTCACCAGCAGCCGCGTCGTCCCGCCCTCGAGCGTGACGGCGACATGCGTCCAGGTCCGTTGCGGGAGCGGGCCGGGGGCGGCGAGCGTGAGGCCCGCCGTCACGAAGCGCAGCCCGGAGCCGGCATCGTCGAGTTGCAGGCCGAAATTCAGCGCCATCCCGCCGGCGCCGCCGTCGATCGGCGCCGCTTTGCCCATGAGCCAGTGCCGCGGATAAGTCCCGGTGAGAAAGATCCAGCCCTCCATCGTGAACGCCGACCCGGCCTCGAAGTCGGCGGGCGTCCCGGCCCTGAGCGGTTCCGCCCCGATATCCGCGACGAAATGTTGGAGCGGCGGCGCCGGGTCGGCCGCCCGTGCCGCGGCCGTCATCCCCAGCGCACCCAGCGCGCGGACGACCGAAAGAAGCACGCGCCGCCAGGCAGTTCGAACCGAGGGGACCATCGCGCCCACCGTGCAAGTCGGCATCCGGACTTCAACCCCGGCCTTCCCGCCGTCCGTCGCTTCCGACTGGATTCCGCGCCGGTTTATGACACTTGTCCGCCCCCTATGACGTTTCGTTTCCCCCGCTCCGGCCGCCTCGCCGCGGTCGCCGCCCTCCTCGCCGCCGTCGCCGGCCCCGGTCGCGCCGACGAAGGGATGTGGCTCTACTCCGCGCCGCCCCGCGCCCAGATCAAAGCCAAATACGGCTTCGATCTCACCGACGCCTGGCTCGAGCACCTGATGAAGTCCTCCGTCCGCTTCAACAGCGGCGGCTCCGGCTCCTTCGTCTCCGCCGACGGCCTCGTCATCACCAACCACCACGTCGCCTCCGACGACCTCCAGAAACTCAGCGACGAGAAAAACAACTACCTGCGCGACGGCTTCACCGCCCGGTCCCTCGCCGAGGAGAAGAAGCTCGTCGATCTCGAGCTCAACGTCCTCCAGTCGATCGAGGACGTCACTGCCCGCGTCAACGCCGGCATCCCGGCCGGCGCCGCCGGCGCCGAGGCCGCCGCCGCCCGCCGCAAGATCATCGCCGAGATCGAGAAGGAGTCCCTCGACAAGACCGGCCTCCGCAGCGACGTCGTCACCCTCTGGCAGGGCGGCGCCTACCACCTGTATCGTTTCAAGAAATACACCGACGTCCGCCTCGTCTGGGCGCCCGAGCAGCAGGCGGCCTTCTTCGGCGGCGATCCCGACAACTTCGAGTTCCCCCGCTTCAACCTCGATGCCACGGTCTACCGCGCCTACGAGAACGGCCAGCCCGCCAAGATCGCGCACTACCTCAAGTGGTCGCAGGCCGGCACCAAGGAAGGCGACCTGACGTTTGTCTCCGGCCACCCGGGCAGCACCAACCGCCAGTTCACCATGGCCGAGCTCCAGTTCCTGCGCGACACGCAGTATCCCTACGTCGTGCCGCGGCTGAAGCGCCTCGAGGTCCTGCTCAAGAGCTGGGGCGACCGCAGCGAGGAAAACGCCCGCCGCGCCAAGGACGACCTCTTCGGCATCCAGAATTCCCGCAAGGTCTACGACGGCCGCCAGGCCGGTCTCTTCTCCCCCGCCATCATGGGACCGAAGGCCGCCCAGGAAAAAGCCTTCAAGCAGCAGGTCGGCGACCGCGCCGACGGCGCCGCCGTGCGCGCCGCCTACGACCGCCTCGCCGAGACCGCCCTCGCCCAGGCCAAGCTTTACCGCCGCTACCGCCTGCTCGAGGGCGGCCACGCGTTCATGAGCGATTCCTTCGCCTTCGCCCGCAGCCTCCTCCGCGCCGGCGACGAACGCCCCAAGCCCAACGGCGAACGCCTCCGCGAGTTCGGCGACGCCCGCAAGGCCTCCTTCGAGCAGAATCTCTTCTCGGAAAAACCCGTCTACGCCGACCTCGAGATCGTCCTCCTCGGCGAAGCGCTCACCTTCTTCGCCGAGGCCGCCGGCTTCGACGATCCCGTCGTGCAGCAGGTCCTCGCCGGCCAGTCGCCGCGCGACCGCGCCGCCGCCCTCATCGGCGGCACCAAGGTCCGCGACGTCGCGTTCCGCAAGAAACTCTACGAGGGCGGCGCCGCCGCCGTCGCCGCGGCCAAGGATCCGCTGATCGAGCTCGCCCGCCTCGTCGACGCCGAGGCCCGCGCCCTGCGCAAGCAGTGGGAAGCCCTCGAGGAAACCAAGCAGCAGGCCCACGCCACCATCGAGAAAGCCCGCTTCGCGATCGAAGGCCCCACCCGCGCGCCCGACGCCACGTTCACCCTCCGCCTCAGCTACGGCCCCGTCAAAGGCTACGTCGAGGGCGGCAAGCAGGTTCCCGCCTACACCACGCTCGGCGGCATCTACACGCGCAACACGGAGCACAAGAACAAGGAGCCGTTCGACCTCCCGCAGCGCTGGTTCGACAAGAAGGCCGCCCTCGACCTGAACACGCCGTTCAACTTCGTCCACACGCCCGACATCATCGGCGGCAACAGCGGCAGCCCCGTGGTCAACACCAAGGGCGAGTTCGTCGGGATCATCTTTGACGGCAACATCCAGAGCCTCGTCGGCGACTTCGCCTACGAGGACGTGCAGGCCCGCGCCATCAGCGTCGACTGCCGCGCCATCCTCGAGGCGATGAAGAAGGTCTACCAGGCCGACGCCCTCGCCGCCGAATTGATCGCCGGCAAACGCTGACCGTCCGCACCCTCGCGGCGGCCCCGCCGCCGCCTTCTCCCCCAGCCCGGCTACCCGCCGGGCTTTTTTTTTGCGCGACTCGCCCCGCCCGGTTGCCCCGGGCGGAGCGATCCGTCCGCCCCCGTTCCACCGATCGGGGGAAACCTGTCCTTTACGCAATCACCGCAAGCCGCTAGCAAATCCACTTACTGATTGGGACTTCTATCTCCACTTCCGGTGCGTAGAGTCCCCTGCCCCGCATGAAAATCGCCATCGTCGAGGACTCTGCTTTCATGCGCGGATTGATCGCCCGCACGCTCCGCCGGATCTTCCCCGACGCCGAGCTGCACGAATTTGCCGATCCGGTCGAGGCCCTGAAGCTCATCCCCGCCCTCGCCCCGGAAATCATCACGCTCGACCTGCTCATGCCGGGCCTCAACGGCCTCGACTTCCTCCGCCGCGCCAAACGCAAGAAGATCGGCGCCCGGGTGATCGTCATCACCGCGGACGTGCAGGAGAGCATCCGGAAAAAGTGCGCCGCCGCGGGCGCCCACGCCTTCATCGAGAAGCCCGTCACCCTCGCCAAGCTCCGCGCCGCCTTCGCCGCCGACGCCCCGCCCGCATGACGAGCGCCCCCGCCATCTCCCCGGCCACGCTCGATGTGCTGCGCGAACTGATGAACATCGGCGTCGGTCGCGCGGCCCGGGCCATCTCCGAGCTCAGCGGCCGCGAAGTCGCCTTGCGCGTGCTCGAGGTCGCCCTGCTCGACCTCGCCGATCGCCACCAACTCGCCGACCTCGGCGGCCAGATCAACCTCCGCGTCAGCCAGGCCTTCCGCGGCGGGCTCGCCGGTTACGCCCTCTTCGCGCTCAACCGTCCCGGCGCCGTCCGCCTCGCCCGCCTCCTCCTCGACAAGGCGGAGGACGACGTCGCCTTCGACGAACTCGAGCAGAGCGCCCTCCTCGAACTCGGCAACATCGTCATCGGCTCCGCCCTCGGCATGCTCGCCTCCGAACTCAAGGTCACCCTCCGCTACGACCTGCCCCAGCTCCAGCTCCAGGGGGTCGACACGGTGTCGGATCTCTTCGCCGATCTGGCCGACACCCGGCATATGCACGCGCTGGTCATGCGCGCCTCGCTCTCGCTCCGCGAGGACAAGGTCAACGGCTACCTGATCATCCTGTTTCCCGAACCCGGCCTGAAAACCCTCGCCGATCGCGTCGCGCGGCTGGCGTCCTGATGCCGCATTCCGCCACGCACGCCTCGCTCGACGCGCTGCCCTGCGGATTCGTCCAGATCGACGGGGCGGATCGGGTCGTCCTCTGGAACCAGCAGATCGAACGCTGGACGGGCCTCACCCGCGCCGCCGCCTCCGGCCGCGCCTTCGCCGAACTCTTTCCCGACGACCCCGGCCTTTCCGCGTTGCTCGCCGACGTCCGTGCCGGCGGCCGGCCGCGCGTCCTCGCGCAGATGTTCCACGGCCGGCTCTTCCGCGTCCCGCTGCCGCCCGGCCACCTCAGCGGCCTCGCCGAGATGCAGCAGGAATGCCACATCGTGCCCCTCGTCGAGCCCGCCGGGCACATCGCCCTCTCCGTCCTCGACGTCACCCCCCGCGTCGTCGGCCAGCGCCGCCTGCAGACCCTCCTGGCCGAACGCACCGCCGCCCGCGACCGCGCCGAACGCTCCCTCCGCGACCTCGCCCAGCGCGAAATCGAGCTCCAGGCGCGCGACCGCGAGCTGAGCACCATCAGCGAAAACATCCCCGAGGGCGCGCTCTACCAATACGTCACCACGCTCGCCGGCCCCGGCCGGCTCACCTACCTCGGCCGCGGCGCCCACCGCATCTTCGGCGAACTCCCCCGCCGCCTGCCCGTCGACGTCAACTGGTTCACCAGCCGCATGCATCCCGACGACGTCGCCGGCGCCACCGCCGCCGGCGCCCGTTCGCGGGAGACGCTCGAACCGTTCTACCACGAGGTCCGCATCCGCGCCGCCGACGGCGTCGAGCGCTGGGCCAGCTTCCGCTCCCGCCCCCGCCTCGGCACCGACGGCGCCATCACCTTCGACGGCGTGATCGTCGACGTCACCGAACGCCGCCGCGCCGAGGAGGAAGCCCGCCGCCAGGCCCGGTTCCTCGCCGCCCTCAACCAGACCACTCTGGAAATGCTCGGCCGGCGCAACGTCACCGACCTGCTCCAGGCCTTGGTCGACCGCGCCTGCACCTTGCTCCGGTCGTCCCACACCGAGATCTCGCTGCTCGACCAGGGCGACCTCGTCGTCCGCGCTTTCAATTTCGGCGCCGACTACCTGGTCGGGGACCGCATCTCCCGCAGCCAGAGCGCCATCTCCTGGCAGGCCGTCGACACCGGGCAACCGGTCGTCGTCGCCGACTACGCCAGCCACCCTTCGAACCGCGCCATCTACCGCGAGCGCGGCGTGCGCGTGGCCGCCGTCTTCCCCATCTTGCGCGGCACCGAGTGCGTCGGCGTGCTCGGCCTCGCCCGCGACGCCTCCGACCAGCCCTACTCCGTCGAGGAGGTCGCCGAGGGCGTGCTGCTCGCGCGCATGGCCGCGCTCGTCCTGCACAACGCCGCCGTCCACGAGGAGGCCGTGCGCGAGGCCGAAGCCCGCACCGCCGCCCTGCGCGAGAGCGAGGCGCGCTTCCGCGGCCTCTTCGACCAGAGTCCCCTCATCATCGCCCTGCTGGAGCTGCCGGAAGGCCGCATCGTGGAGATCAACGCCGCCGCCGTCGCCGCCTTCGGCTACGCGCGCGCCGAGGCCATCGGGCACACCACCGCGGAACTCAACCTCTGGGCCGACACCGACCTCCGCGACCACTACCTCGACCAGCTCCGCCACGCCAGCGTCGTCACCGGCTTCGAGGCCGAGATGCGCCGCAAGGACGGCTCCACCTTCACCGTCCTCCACAACGGCTGCATCATTTCCTTCGGCGGCAAGCTCTACAACATCGCCTCCGTCCAGGACATCACCCCGCGCAAACAGTCCGAGGCCGCCCGCGACCGCACGCTCGCCCTCATGCGCGCGACGCTCGACTCCACCGCCGACGGCATCCTCGTCGTCAACGCCGAGGGCCGCATCGAGAATTTCAACGCCAACTTCTTCGAGATGTGGCGCCTCCCGCCCTTCGCCGTCGACGATCCCGGCGGCGAGGATGTCTTTCTCCGCACCATCCTCGACCAGCTGGTCGAGCCCGCCGACTTCCTCGCCAGCCTGCGCGACTTGTATTCGGGATCCGAGGACGAGGTCTTCGACCTGCTCCACTGCAAGGACGGCCGCATCTTCGAGCGCTTTTCCCGGCCCCAGCTCCTGCAGGGCCGGCCCGCCGGACGGGTCTGGAGTTTCCGCGACATCACCGACCGCCGCCGCGCCGAGTCCGCCCTGCGCGAGAGCGAGGAGCGCTTCCGCGTGCTCGCGGAGGTCTCCCCCGTGGGCATCTTCCGCACCGACCCGGCCGGCCGCACCACGTTCGTCAACCGCCGCTGGTGCGAGATCGCCGGCCTCCGTCCCGACCAGGCTTTCGGCGACGGCTGGCAGGCCGCCCTCCACCCCGAGGATCGCGCCCGCGTCCTCGCCGGCTGGGAAGGCGTCCTGCGCGACGGCGGCGACGGCAGCGCCGCGGAGTTCCGTTTCATCCGGCCCGACGGCACCGTCACCTGGCTCGTCGGCCAATCGCGCGCCCAGCTCCGCCCGGACGGCACGCGCGACGGCTTCGTCGGCACCATCACGGACGTCACCAACCTGAAACGCGCCGAAGAGGAGCGCCTGAAGGTCGAGGCGCAGCTCCGCCAGGTCCACAAGATGGAATCGCTGGGCACCCTCGCCGGCGGCATCGCGCACGATTTCAACAACATCCTCACCGGCACCTTCGGCTTCATCGATCTCGCCCGGCTCGAACTCCCGGAGAACCACCCCGCCCTCCTCTGGCTCGACCGCATCGGCGCCTCGTCCCAACGCGCCCGCGATCTCGTCCGCCAGATCCTCACCTTCAGCCGCAAGACCGAGGGCCGCCGCTCCCCGCAGCGCGTGCACGTCGTCGTCGCCGAAGCCCTCCGCCTGCTCCGCACCACGCTGCCGCCCTTCGTCACCCTCGAGCACCACCTCGCCTCCGACCCGCCAGCCATCCTCGCCGATCCCACCCAGATCCACCAGGTCGTCGTCAACCTCTGCACCAACGCCTGGCACGCCCTGCCGCCCCGCGGCGGCCGCATCGTCGTCACCCTCGGGGCCTGCACCGTCACCGCCGCGCACGCCGCCGCCCATCCCGACCTCCGGCCGGGCCCGGCCGTCCGCCTCGCCGTGACCGACGACGGCTGCGGCATGGAGCCCGCCGTGCTCGAACATATCTTCGAACCGTTCTTCACCACGCGCGAACCCGGCTCCGGCACCGGCCTCGGCCTCGCCGTCGTCCACGGCATCGTGAAATCCCACGAGGGCACCATTCTCGTCCAATCCGCTCCCGGGGTCGGTTCCACCTTCGAGATCTTCTTCCCCGCCGTCCCCGAGGCCGCCCCGCCCGCCGCCAAAGCGCCGCCCGCCGTGCCCCGCGGCAGCGGCCAGCGCATCCTCCTCGTCGACGACGACACCGTCAGCGGCTTCGCCATCGAAAAACTCATCGAGAGCCTCGGCTACGCCGTGAAGCGCCACACCCGGCCGGAGGACGCCCTCGCGGTCTTCACCGCCGATCCGGCCTGCTGCGACCTGCTCGTGTCCGACCTCGCCATGCCCGGCATGAACGGCGACGAGCTCATCGAGCGCATGCTCGCCGTCCGCGCTTCGCTCCCCGTCATCATCGTGACGGGCTTCGTCGAGTCCGCCCGCAAAGACCTGCTCGAACAGACCGCCGCCCGCGTCGTGCTGCGCAAACCGATCGTGCGCGACGAGATCGCCCGCGCCCTCGCCGCCCACGTGCCCGACGCCGCCCGGACCTGAACCGGGGTTGGCAAAAGTTCGGCTAAACCGCACCGCCCCCCGGGCCGATCCCTAGGGAATCGCCGCTGCGCACCGGCGCGCGCCTCCGCCCCCATGCATCTCACCGTCCGCCAGAAACTCGCCCTCTCCACCGGCCTGTCCGCCGGGATCTTGCTGACCGTCGTCGCGGCCACCCACCTCTCCTACCGCAGCGTCGCCAGCCGCGGCCGCGAGGTCGCGCTCGTTTCCGACGCCGTGCGCCACGCCGGCGACGCCGACATGATGCACGACGCGCTCCGCGGCGATGTGCTCGGCGCGCTGCTCGCCGCCGGCCGCCGCGACGCCGCCGCGCTGCGCGACATCGCCACCGAGATCGCCGCCCATGAGAAACGGTTCCGCGCCGACCTCGCCGCGCTCGAAGCCCTCGACCTTCCCGCCCGCCTGCGCGGCGACATCGCCGCCGTCCGTCCGGGGCTCGACGCCTACGTCGCGTCCGCCCTGAAGCTCGCCCGCCTCGCCGGCGAACAGGCCGCCGCCGCCGAACGGGAGCTGCCCGCGTTCCTCTCCGCCTTCGGGGTGCTCGAGAAAGCCATGGAATCCGTCACGGGCGGCCTCGCCGACCACGCCGCCGCGACCAATGCCGCCGCCCAAGCCGAGGCCAGCCGCTTCCTCGTCCGGCTCTGGGTCGGCGCGGCCGTGGGACTCGCCGTGCTCGGCACCCTCGCGTGGCTCGTCGGCCGGAGCATTTTGAAACAGCTCTTCGTCGCCAGCGAGACGCTCGTCGAGACCAGCTCTTCCAACTCCCAGTTCGCCGGCCAGATCAAAGCCTCGGCCCAGGCCCTCGCCGACTCCGCCACCAGTCAGGCCGCGTCCCTCGAGGAGACCGCCGCCTCGCTCGAGGAGGTCTCCAGCATGACGAAACGCAACGCCGAGGCCGCCAACCACGCCAAAGACCTCAGCGCCCAGGCCCGCCAGACCGCCGACCACGGTGCCGCCCGCATGCAGGCGATGCAGCAGGCCATGGAGGGGATCCGCACCGCCAGCGACGAGATCACCAAGATCCTCAAGACCATCGACGAAATCGCCTTCCAGACCAATATCCTCGCGCTCAACGCCGCCGTCGAGGCCGCCCGCGCCGGCGAAGCCGGCGCCGGGTTCGCCGTCGTCGCCGAGGAAGTGCGCGCGCTCGCCCAGCGTTCCGCCCGCGCCGCGCGCGAAACCGCCGAAAAGATCGACGCCTCCACCCTGCGCAGCCGCGAAGGCATCGACCTCAGCGCCGACGTCGCGCGCAATTTCGAAACCATCCAGCAGCAGATCCTCCAGCTCGACGCCCTCGTCGCGGAGATCGCCACCGCTTCCGCCGAGCAGAACACCGGCCTCGCCCAGCTCAACGCCGGCGTCGGCGACCTCGACCGCATCACCCAGAAAAACGCCGCCGCCGCCGAGGAGTCCGCCGCCGCCGCCGCCGAACTCACCTCGCGGGTCGACGAGATCAGCGGAGTCGTGGGCCGCCTGCTCACCCACGCCGGAGGCAAACGCGCCTCCGATCGCGCCGGCCTGCGCGGCGCCACCCGGCCCGGCGGCCGCCGCGCTTACGACAACGCCGCCCCCGCGGCCACCCC
>JACCED011157400.1_pt1 | contig 12426 bp, 11 predicted proteins | sample 7455021 | NCBI WGS metagenome assembly JACCED01 (sample SAMN15323456, study PRJNA562643) | freshwater metagenome | isolation source: river surface water | place: USA:Blue River Watershed | collected 2017-08-19
AATAGAACGAGTTGCATATGTTTTAATGAAAGTAGCCGTATTAATATTTGTATAAAAATTATTTGTATTAATATATTTCATTGAATCGCATGGAAAATATGTTTTCATAATCTTTTCGTCAATATCATTTGTTCCAATGAATTTGAGTGACATTTTCTTAGCCAAATTTTTAAGGTATGGATTTTTGTTAGATGTTGTTAAATAAATTGCATCCACTTTTCGCTGGAAAAATAAATTAGCTAATCTGTTCATACTATCAACATTGATATATCTAAAATCCTTTCCAGGTTCAAAACCATATGCATGTGCTATTTTAATACCATTCATATATGAACCAGAGTTCTTACTGGGAAAACCTATAATTGCACCTTTAATATCTTTCCAACTATTGATACCTGATTCTGGATGAGTTAAAAGAATAAAAGTCTCATAATATAATCCAGCGACGAATCTTAGATTCTTAAGAGGTTTTTTGAAATTACTACGTCCAGTATAAGCATTATGAAACATTTCTTCTTGAACAATCATCATATCTATTTTTTTATTATTGACATCAATCAAATTATTAATGATATTATTAGGGTCAGCAACAGGAATTAATGAAATAAAATTGGTTAAATACATACCCACTTCATTATTAAATGTACTTTCACTATCTTGTGCAATTGTTGGAACACCCTCAGTTGTAATATCAACTTCTTGAGATAAAATTTTAGGTTTTTCTAATGAAAATAAATTACTAACCATTTGAAATCCTTCACGGTTAATATTCAGATTAGTAAATTTGTCAATTATATTGTCTTTTTGGTAATAAATGAATGTTCCTAGAATAATAATAAAAATGATTAACTGAGCGTATTCAATCATATTTTGTATTTGTAAAATGATTAGATATTTTTCTTTTTTTTCTTTCTAATGAAACAAAAGATAAAATATGTTATTATTTAATCCAGAAAGACCATTAGAGACAACGATTTTGATTTATCTAATTGTTCTAGGTGCACTATTTTTATTAAAACCCAAATTTTTATTCGACCCCAAAGGTAATTTAAAGAAATTTGCAACTGGTGCAGGTAATCATAAAACTATCTTACCATTATGGTTAATCATTGCATTAATAGGTATTGTCATATATTATATTGTAATTGTCTTTAATTATCGTATTCAAATGGGTGGTTTATGTAAAGAATTAAAGAAAGGTGGTTCTACCAATATTCATGATATTGAAAAGATGCTTAATATTAAATGTTAAAAATAAAAGTATTACTATCTAGAACAGTTCTTCTGTCTTTTTTCTTTTAGGTCTTTTTTAAATTGTTCTAGTTGTTCAATAATTTCAGGTTTCATATTATATTCTTCCAAATCTTTAATTGTTAATTCTAATCGATTAAAAGGATTAATTGGATTATTCATTAAAATTTTGTAAATGACATTTTTATCAGTAATTTGTCCAGTTATTGGTAAAATCATTGGTTCTACGATTATTTCATCTGTAAATGGATCATAGAATTCTTCTGGTAATTCTTCTTGATTTGAAAAATTATCCATGATATCAATCCATTTATTAGGTATCACAATTCTAGAATATAATTCTAATTTATTATAATCAAATCCATTTTGTATTAATTTATCACATAAATATTCTAGAAATGTATTATCTTGTCTATTTCTTTTTTTAATATTTGAAATTATATATTTCCAATTTGAATCAAAATAATAGACATTATCAAAGATTCTTTCAAATTTATAAGTATCATACATTTTAAATATCCGAACTAGAATATTTGATAGTTGTTCATTCGTAAAATTTAGAACCATATAAACATCAATAATATTATCTAATTCTACTAACATATTATTTATATATTCTAGGTTAATAACATATATTGCATAATCAGTATAATATAAATTATTTCTAGAAATATAGTTCTGAATTTCTTTGACAGACTTTTCCATAAAATGAATAATATTGCAAATCATTGTATGATATTTATTTTTCCATTCAATCGAAACAACAGATAATATGTTGTTATTTTTATTTTTATTATTTTTATTAATGTATTTATTAATAGATACAATGAGTTTTACATTGCGGATACTCATGTATTCAGATTCATTAATAAGAGTTTGTGTTGCATTCCAAAAATTATTAATTGGAATATTATGAAAATTTAATACATATTCTAAATATATTTCTATAATACCAATATTATTATTAATATATTCAGGATGAATCAGAATATTTTGACGTATATTAATATTTTTAGTATAAATAAGTGAATGAATAATATAATAAATACGCCAATTATCAATTTCAGATGGTGTTAAATCCATATTCAAATGTGTTAACCAATATTTAATATTTTTAATAGTTTGATTAATATCATAATTATTTTGTAATAATTTAGAATAATAATCGGAATAAGATGCATATAAACCTTTAAGAATATAGAAATATTTCAATTGAACTTTCAAATATTTTTTTAATTGATAAATAAATCCAATACTAGCATCTAATAATTCCCATTTGTATGAACTAAATTTATCAGTATTATAATTGAATAATATTAAATAGCCAATAATTGTTTCTAGATGATTATGGTTATATAGATTATTTATATTTATATGAGGTGAATTAGCAACAATATTTTGGTATGGTTCATATGTTAATAAATATAAACGACCCATTAATTTTTTTATTTTATAATTATATTGGTCATTGATTGGTTGTTTAAAACAATACACAATGTCAAATGCAATCTTTTGTAATTTTTCAACGATTGAGGGTTTATGAGACATTTTAGATAATTTTTTGACAATTATATCAAAATTAGTTAAATTGTATACATCATTTGATTTTTTTTTAAGAAAATTTTTAATATATTTACTATTACTATTATTATTGGAATCTAATATATAATCTAATAATTCTTCCGTTTTAACTGAATTAATATTTATTTGATTTTTAAATCTATTAAATAAAAATCTAAACTCATTATCAGCACCTACCATTTAAATCTAATTAAATCTATTATCTATTATTTATTTAATTATTTATTATTAATTAATTATTAAGTTAATTAAAGGAAAAAATAAATTCAATATCTTTTAAATTTTATAAGTATTGGTGTTTGTTTTGCCAAAAGACTTCATTGTTTGTTTTATTCATGTATTGGTATCCGCATCTTTCTAAATAATCAACATCTCTGACGATTAAACGAGTATTGCTACCACCACGAATCCATCCAGCTTGAACGTATTCAGGAACAATATGAATAGGGTCTTGAACATTTTCACGGAGATGGTCAACTAAAGGTGTGAAATAGTTTTCAATTGTTACACCTGAGAGTGTACTGCATTGACGTTTTTCTTTGGTTGGTTCACCTGGTAAAAGTTGGGTTTCGAGGTTTTGGTCACCAGCACCTCTGCCCATGTAGGGAACAGTTAAATAAGGACGTTCAAATAATTGAATGGGGCATTTGGGGTTATTTTTTGCTTTGCCAACGCGAAGATTTGAACTTTCATCAATGATGCATCCGCTTACACCATAACCATTTTGAAAAAATGTTAATGGAAGACTTGTTGCCTTATCAACGACATCGGGGATATTGCATTCACATTGGTAGTGATTGCTGACTTGGTATTTACCGGGACCTAAGCTTTGTTTGGTTTGTTCGGTTATATAACAAGTATCATCGTGATTTTTGGTGAAGTCGCGAAACTTTAATTGACCTTTGGTTGGGTCAATACATTGTCTTTGTTCTTGGATTTCTTTATAGGGTTGTTGATTAATTAATAAATTTGAACTCATATTCTTTAATATATTACGAAGAGAAATTTTTTCATAATTAATCTTTATTTTTTATTATTTATTTTTCCTTGTTGGTTTAAAAATGAAAAATAATATCCTATTCTTTATCAAAATGAAAAATAAAGTAGTGAAACTATCAAAATTAAATAAAAAAACACAGGAAGAACTTAAAACAAATATTGAAAAACATTTTAAATTAAATAATATGCAAACATATTTTCCTCCTATGGTTTACTGGGAAGATTTTGAAAATAATTCATACTATAATAAACTATTCATTCTAGATTCTAAATATAAATTAATTTCTTTGGAAAGAAAATCTGATAAATATGATACCGACCTAGATTATCTAGGATATATACAAAAAAGAGGTGACAAAAAACCTATTGATAAAAAAATAAAACATGAAATCCATTTTAAAATCAATCCTCTTTTAGAACCAATCAGTACAATCATGAATAAATATCAATTACAACCATCAGTTTTAATGCCTAGTGTCTTTGATTATATTACCAATAAAAAAATTAATTCGCCTCATAATTTTTCATATGTTGAAGCTTTATTTTCTTATCTTGCGAGTGGTTTAGTTGAAAATGGTAAATGTCCTAGCTTCCCTTATTATTATGGTTCGTATCTAGGAATTATGGAAGAATTTAAACAAAATATATCAGATGAATATGATTCTATTAAAAAACATAGTTGGTTTCATGAACAAAATGGTAAATTATTTGAAATTGAAAAAGTCAGTATGGAAGAAGAAATTGCTGCAGGAATTCCTGATTTACCAGAAATTAATATGGAAGAACAAAAAGATAAAGATTCTTCTCTAGGTGTTGAATCGATTGATTTTGATTCAATTGATATCTCAACAATTGTACCTAAACCTAGAAGATGTTCAGCTAGTGATAATGAAGAAGAAGAAATGAAAGATGAAGATAATGAAGAAGATGATGATGATGAATCGGAATGGGAATCTGCAACGGATTCTGAATCATCTGAATCTGGTTCAACTGTAGATGATAATGATGATAATGATGATGATATTTTTGATGAAGAAATGGATGATTCATATCACTATGTTAAATTAAAGAATTTCCCAGTTCAGTTAATTGCCATGGAAAAATTAAATAAAACATTGGATGAATTATTAAAGAATAAAAAATTAAGTGATGAAGAGTGGTTAGGTATTTTATTTCAAGTCATCTTTGGTTTAGCTGTCGCCCAAAAACATTTTAACTTCACCCATAATGACCTCCATTCTAGTAACATCATGTTCAAACCAACTAAAATATCTTATCTCTATTTTTCTGTTAAAGGTACATATTATCGTATTCCCACATTTGGTAAAATAACTAAAATCATTGATTTTGCTAGAGGAGTCTTTAAAGTTGATAATCGTCAATTCTTTAGTGATGTTTTTAAGAAAGATGGTGATGCTGAAGGGCAATATACATACCCTTATCAATCATCAACTCATATTAAATATGCACCAAACCCAAGTTTTGATTTATCTTATTTAGCAATTACAATTCGTGAACACTTTACAGATGAAGAATCGCCTATCTTTGAGTTACTAGAAACATGGACAACTGATAAATATGGAAATAATCTAGGACATCATAATATTGACTTTGATTTATATGTTAAAATAGCTCATAATGTTAATAGTGCAGTACCCAAAGAACAATTTAGTCATCCACTATTTAATCATTTCAAAATTAAAAAAGACAAAATCCCCAAAGATACATACATTTATTATTACTAGTTTTTTTTGCTTTAAATAATATCATAAAAATTGATATTTTGTATTATTAATAATAAATAATAAAATCATTACTCCCTGAAATGTCTCGTGTGTCAATTTCATACGAAGATTGTCGTCATTTTCAGTTGACGACGAAGGGGCTTACCAAAAAACTCATCAATATCATGAGGGGTCGTGATGTAGATGAACAGTTTATCGATGACATGCGTATATGGTTGAACAACTTAACACATCTAGTGACAATTGTTGACCGTGAGTTGCAAAGCTCTGTTATCAATGATGTCTCTTTGATTAGGTGTATTTTTGCTAAACTAGCTATCTTCGGAGATTTTGGCGAATTTTCGTCTCACCTTTTGAATATTGTCATGTTTATTCAGGAGAATGACATTAAAGAGTGTCGTAAGGAATTGCGATACCTTATCAACGTGCTTGAGTTTTACTACTAAAAAACACAAATATTATTAGGATAGGTTTTTTATTTTTTTTATTTTTTATTAAACGTTAAATCTAATTATTGATTTTTCTTATTGTAATGTAAAGTAAAGTAAATATGCCTGGAGGGTTATTACAATTAGCAGGTTATGGGAGTCAGGATATATATTTAACAGGGTCTCCTTTAATATCATATTTTAAAATTGTTTATAGAAGATATACAAATTTTTCAATGGAAAGTATTAGTCTAGAATTAGATAAGACAGAATTATCATTTGACCAAGAAAAAATATTTAAAAGAAAAATCGACCGTAATGGTGATCTAGTTAGTAAAATGTATTTTACATTTACATTACCAGAAATCCAATCTCCATCAAATGTTCAATTTCAATGGGTTAAAAACATAGGAACAACAATCATCAAATCAGTTTCTTTTTTTATTCAAGGTCGCAAAATTGATGAACATTACGGTGAATGGCTTCATATTTGGCATGAACTTAATTTAACTGCTGACCAAAGAGATGGTTACAATACTATGATTGGTAATATACCAGAAATATATGACCCTGCAAATGCTGATGGAAATAATGGTATTTATCCAGGGTCAGTAGTTGATGTTGATTTCATTCCATCAATTAAAAGTTATCAAATCTATGTTCCAATGATATTTTGGTTTAATCGTCATCCTGGTTTAGCACTTCCCTTAATTGCACTTCAATATCATGAAGCAGAAATACAATTTATAATGAGACCAGTTAAAGATTTATATACTATTATTGATACATTACCATCATCGGCAAATTATGGTTATAGAATTAAACCATCTAGTAATTTCGCTTATCAAGGAATTGAAAATTTCCTTACTAGTACATCTCTCGCGATTACTAACCCAGGTGGAGGTCGTAATCTTATTAGATTTGATATTAATCCTAGATTAGAAGTGACATATATCTTTCTAGATTCAGACGAAAGATCTAGAATGGCACAAGTTGACCATGAATATTTAATTGAAAGAGTCTTTAGAGTAGAAAAAGAAGGTATCACAGGTTCTAGCACAACCAATATTAAATTAGAATTACATCATCCAACCAAAGAATTAGTCTGGACAACTAAACGAGATGACACAGATTTACATAATGATTGGACTAATTTTACAAATTGGACAGATGAAGTAAACCCTCCATATAGTGTTGCCTATTATAATCCATATGGTCAGACTAGACAAATGACCCCCCTTAACTATTCAAATTATAAAGAGAAATCAATTCTAAAAGACGCTAAAATATTATTAAATGGGTTCGATCGATTCAGTGAAAAAGATACACTATATTTTAATAATTTACAACCATATGAATCACATACTAGAATACCTAAGAATGGTGTCTATTGTTATTCATTTGCCTTGAATAATACTAATGCGAATTCTTTTCAACCTAGTGGGTCATGTAATTTTTCAATGTATAATGATATTGCCTTATTAGTGTCAACGAATCCTATTGATTCAAGTGAAAATTATAAATTTATAACAACAATTTATGCGGTAAGTTATAATATGCTTCGCATCACATCGGGTATGGGTGATTTAGAATTTTCTCCATAATCATAAAATTGAAAGCTATTTAATATATAATGTAAATTATAAAAACTAAGATGAATGTTTTATGCTCTTTCAGTGAAGTAATCAATAAATTTAAACGATTTAATTTAAATAAATATGATGATGCATACGAACAATTTCTAAAGTCATATGATAGATTCAAGAAGGAAAATAACAATACTATTATTTCTGAAGAACATTTAGAAAAATTGGATTTGATTGTTTCAAATGAAAAAAATTTAAAAACTTATCAAATGACATTGAATAAAATCATGTCTGATATTATGGTATTAATTCAATATCAAGTTCAGTAATTTTTGGTATTTTTGGTATTTTTGGTATATTTTAGGTTAAAATAGTCTAAAAAATTGTTTTATTTTATTATTTTTTTTATTATTAATCCCACTGGAAGTTTGATCTCGAGTCATTTGCAGTGTGCTAGACAACATGTCCAGCGTTTCGGTCCACACCGTTCGCCCTCGCCCCCTTGTTGGGCAGATGGCGAAGCTGTCGATCTCCCATGTTGGTGGCGTCAAAACCATCAGCATCGGGACCCCCGGTGACAACATCACCAACGTCGTCTGCGAGGGTGGTGTTACCCTTGAGATTTTCGACCTTTCGACGACGCCCATTTACACCATCATCCCGAGTGTCCTCTCGCTCAACAGCGACCTCTTGTTCAAGTTGGTTGACGGCATTTTTGGGGTGATGAAGAAGCCCAAGGATGCCCCGTTGGTTGCCCTCTTTGAGGGGATTCACCGGATGATCAACCCCAAGAGCCTGACGGAGGTGCAGGCGACGAAGTTCAACGGTCCGCATTCGTGCGCCGGGTTCTACTACTTGTTTCACAAGGAGAACAAAACCGCGACGAACCTCTTTCTCAAGAAGCAAATCAGCTTTTTCCCCGACGTCCTGCACTCGATGCAGACCTCGGACAACGAGCCGGTTTTTGAGCTCTGCAAGGTCGAAGGGTCGACTTTTGCGGAGTTGACGAGCGCGCTGTTCGCCTGCCTTGAGAAGGACAACGACAGCGACTTTTCGGAGGTTCTGCCTCTGGTCGCCAAGTTTTTGACGGTCCGCAAGGGCTTCACGGGTGACTCTCGCGAGACGCCCATTCCGCACGCCTCGAAGGGTTCGGACGGTGGTATGGACATCAAGACCTGCCACTTGCCCTTGATGAAGAACATGCCTTGCGACTTCATCGACCTCATGGCGATGTCCATGTTCCGCCACATTGGCGTGCGTCTGTCGTGCAAGGATCTGGTCATCCTCCTCACGGAACTTCTGTACTCCAAGATTACCCTCAACGAGGGTGTTAAGGAAGTGCTCGAGGAACTGTTGGGGCGGTACTTTGTCATGGTTGACCAGGCGAAGTTCTATAGCGAGCCCACGAACCTGTCCATGTGGCAGACATCGAAGCTCGTTTCCTCCATCTCCGACGTCAACCGCACAAACGGTGAGATTGCGGCTTTCATCTTTCTCTTTCAGGAGTGGTACCTGGACACCAACCAGGTCAAGAACAAGTTTGAGAGGATGGCGGGGCTCTTTGGTTTCGACCTTAAGTTCCTGCACAAGAAGTCGTTGGAGGTCTTGAACGAGTCGCTTCAGAAGGAGAAGAAGGGCTTCACGTTCAAGAAGTGGCTGTCGTTGGTCAGCACGACGTGGAGCAAGAAGCAGACGTCGGTGGGTGGGATCGAGTTGCCGACTGTCTTTGACGGTCTCTACAACGCGACCTTTGAGCCCACGCTGAAGAACACCAAAAAGTTCGGCGCCCTTGTTGACTTTCTCAAGTCCGAGGGTATCGAGTTTGGTGAGTGCACCTGCTGCAGCAACCTCTACCTGAAGGGTCTGGTTAAGGGGCACACGAAGGCATGCGAGGTTTGCGAGTCGTCGGGTGTCTGCGTCGGTTGCAACAAGAAGCTCTACGGTGTGTCGCCGGTGGAGGGGCATGTTCTGAACATGTCCTCAGTCTCCTGCATGTGCTGCCGCACGGTCTTTCCGTCCGAGTTTGGGCGGTTTCCGGAGGGCACGCTCGCGGAGGACATCAAGGAGCACAGCAACGAGTTTTACTCTTGCTGCGTTCACGGCTGCAACAACTTCGTGCACGTGGTGCAGGAGGGTGTTGGCTGTGCGGACCGCCCGGACACTGTCGTTGACGTCTTTTGCGCTACGCACGACTACATGAACCTCGGTGTCATGAGCGAGGTGCACAAGCAGTGCCCTGGGTGCCACGTGATGGTGATGAAGAACGAAGGGTGCAACCACATGACCTGCCACTGCCGTGCCGAGTTTTGCATGCGTGAGGGGTGCTCGTACGTCAAGCCACAGGGTGGCAGCTACCAGCACAACTTCTACTGCCGGCACGGTATCAGCGACGGTGACACGCGTCGGGTCATGTTCAGCATTCTGCATGACATGCAACGCCCAACCATTGCCACGAACGGCATTTCGCAGGAACTCAACCGGTCGATTTACACCCGTTTGCAACGGATCATTTACGACGGTTTTGAGATGCCCCTCCGCCATGCGATCTGGGACATGTTGGATCTCATCGGTGCTCGTGCTCGTCATCCCATTGACATGGTTGGCTTGCGGACGCGGGTTAGCAACATCTACACGCAGATGGACGTGTACTTCCCCTCGACCAACTAGATATCCTGGTAGCGTCTTTCGGGACTGCACATGCCTGGTTTCATTTCGTTTTATTTCATTTCATAGAATTAGTCTGTGTTTTGATAGAAATAGATTTTCTTTTTTTTCTCAAGATTGATTAAAATAAGAAATGAGTGATTTTGTTGTTTTAAGTGACGATGGTAAAACATTAATCAGTAATTTTATAGAAATATTTTTAAAATTCGGTTTACTAACATTAATATTAACTCTAAATTTTACGGCTGTCTCGATTGCTTTAATGTGTAATAAAAATGAATCATTCGGTGTTAAAATATTTGCATCAATATATGCCTTTTTATTTGGTATTATTTATATTCTTGTAAATTATTATTCATATAGAGTTATGTTAAAGAAAGACCCATGCTATTATGAGGGTCAAGTCTTCCCTTTTTAAAGAAAATAAAATTTCTAAATGTAATATAATAATAAATAATATGAATACCGAATTTGCAATCTACATATTTGGAATCTTTTTATTTCTTTTTATTATAATTCACTATTACAGACAATACAGTAAGCAAGTAGAAAATCGTAAAAAGGAAGAAATAGTTATCAGAGCCGAATGTCCTGATTATTGGATGGTTGAAGGACCAAATAAATGTCGTAACTTTAATAAATTAGGCAAATGTCTAACCAAAGGTAATGAAGGTGGGGTAATGGATTTTGATACTGATTTTTTCAAAAATCCTCAGACCGGAAATTATGCCAAATGCCGTTGGGCAAAGAAATGCCATGTTGCATGGGATGGTATCGACCAAATTTGTGTATAATCAAAAAAATTAAAAACGAAGTGCGGTCAAATTTTTTTTTTAAAACGCACTTTTTTTTAAATTTTTAATTCATTTTTAAATTTTCCGTTTGGTCAAAATCAATTAAATTAATTATTTTTTATTTAAAATCAAAAAAAATTGAATTTAAAAAAATAAACTTTTTAAATTTTATAAGATTAAAAAACAAACGACATGTCAACTAAAAATAAAAATGATAAATCAGCACTTAAATCGGTTAATGAACTATTAAGTTTATATAGAATTCCTGAACCCGAGCGTCAAACAACTCGTATTACACACACAGCTCTTCCTAATTACCCTACCCCTGGTGGGTCTTTTCATATTCCACAAGATATGATGGAAGAGTTCCTAGAAGCATATGCTCATGATGTTTTCGAAAATAAACAAACAATTCATTTAACTGAAGCACATCATTCGGAAGTAAGTCCGATTTTAATCGATTTAGATTTTCGCCAAAAAATAGATGATAATCCTGAAGTAAAAAAGATTTATACTCAGGATGACGTTAAGGAATATCTAGAAGAGTATCATAAAGTTCTTGCTCAATATATTGATATGGATGAACTTAAAGCACATGAAATTGCTTATGTAATGGAGAAGAGTAAAGCGTATCGCGGTAAAGGTGCTAAAAGTGAAGAAATCAAAGATGGTATTCACGTTGTTTATCCTAAATTGTGTCCTCATTATAAAATCCAATTCTTAGCTCGTTATGACATGGTTGAAAGTGATGTAGTTAAAAAAATCTTTAATCGTATTAAAACCACAAATACACCTCGTAATGTAATTGACCATGCAGTTATTCGTAATAATAACTGGTTTATGTATGGGTCTTGTAAACCTGAATCAGAACCATACAAAATCACTCATATTTACGATGTTGGTTCTGGTAAATGTGTTGACATCGACCTCAAAACTGAATTGAAAAACACTCCTAAACATCATTTGAATCTTCTCAAGAAACTATCGATTAGTTACAAGAAAACTTTGACTGAGACCAAAAGTGGAATTGAAGATTCAGTTAAAGAAAAATACGATAACATGCCAACTGAAGACAAAGACAATTCCGAACGAAAAACCAATAAATCAGGTCATATTACTCAGACTAAACCAATTAATATGGATTCTCGGAAACTTAATATGAATAAGATTGATGATAAAGATTTTGAACTAGCACAACGTCTAGCTAAAGAATGTTTATCTGGTAAACGTGCTACATATTATGAAGATTGGGTTCGTGTTTGCTGGTGTCTTTCTAACATTGATTATCGCCTAGAAGATGCTTTTATTGAATTTAGTCGTAAAGCACCTCCTAGTAAATTTGATGAAATTGGATGTCGTAATGAATGGGCACGTTCTC
>JACCED010982218.1_pt1 | contig 12421 bp, 10 predicted proteins | sample 7455021 | NCBI WGS metagenome assembly JACCED01 (sample SAMN15323456, study PRJNA562643) | freshwater metagenome | isolation source: river surface water | place: USA:Blue River Watershed | collected 2017-08-19
CCACAGCTGCAAATGCCAGCCCCAACGCGGCTGCAAATGCTGGCCCTAATGCGGCTGCTACTGCCTCCTCAGCTGCCAGCCCATCCAATGCCGCAGCAGCTAACCAGGCACAAGGTTTGTTGGGCACTCCACAGTCCTACCCTGGATCTGCCCAGGCGATGACAGGTTTGGGCGCAAACGCCCAATCAGCACTTGGAAACTTTTTCGATAGCCTTGTTCTTCAAGGCTCGGCTGATGCGCGCCAACCGGTCAGTCAGGCAGGTCAGCCCAACCCACAAATGCCGCTACTGGTAGCCTCGCCACATGCGGAAGCGGGCATGCGTGATGCGCTCAGGCTACTCATGGATGGCCGCTTGATGTGGCAGGGCCAGTTCACCGAGGGTGTTCCGATGCGATTTGAGCGCTCGGATGCCTGGCGCGCCAGTCGGCGATCAACCGGTGGCATGGAAAAGGGTAGTTCAATACGCATCACGCTTGAGCTTCCCAAGCTGGGTCGCCTCGAGGTCAGTGGATTAGGCTTTGGTGGTCAGGTGTCCCTCCGAGTTCAGGCTGAAGACGGCGCTACATCCACCATGGTTCAAGCCCTGCCCAAACTGCAGGCCAAGCTGCGCGAGCGCGGCCTTGCGGGCGCACAAGTGGTTATCGAGTCTCGGGTGGCCTAACCATGAAACGCATTGCTTCGGATCTGTCAGTCGAGGGGTTTAATCCCTCTGCGCTGGGCTCACACGCCGCGGGGCGCACCCAGGCGGTTGCACTTGCCTATGAGGCTCATGCAATCGCGCCCAAGATTCTCGCCAAGGGCGAAGGCGTCATTGCTGAGGCCATCCTCGCTCGCGCTAAAGAAAAGGGGATACCGCTTAGGGCTGAGCCCGAGCTGGTTTCGATGCTTATGCAATTAGAACTTGATGATTACATTCCGCCCGCACTCTACGCCGCGGTCGCAGAGCTACTCGTCTGGGCTTATCAGATCGAGGCTGAAGGTTATTGATTTATTCAGGACGGCGCAAAAAGCACCGAATCGGCCATACCGGAATGTCGTTGCAGGGTTAAACCTGCATGTTCATCACTTCTCTGTAGGCTTCGACTAAGCGATTACGTACCTGCACCATCCCTTGCATTGCAAGATTGGCTTTTTGCAAGGAAATCATGACATCTTCCAGAGAAACCTTGTCATCGCCGAGTTGGTAGGCTTGAGCCTTGGTTTGCGCGGTGTTCTGAGCATCGGAAACACCTCGAACCGCCTCTTTCAATATCGACTGAAAGTCAAGACGACCAGCCCCAGCAGCAGCATCGGCGCCGTCGACTGCGCCCAGACCGATACCTCTAAGCCGATCCGCACCCGAAATCGAAGCGCCCGCCATCATACCGTCGAGCCGTTGCTGAACAGCCGAGGCACGGGCGGCTAGATCCCGCACACGCGAGACCACTTCGTCAGACGAAAGAGCTTTAATGGTCATCTGACGGTTATAGATCGAAGCGATCGACTTGTCAAGTTGGTGGGTATCATCATTGGGGTTCTTATGGCACCTGAATCCCAGATTCGCGCCAGAGTTTCAGCTTGTAGCGTAGCGTGCGCTCCGAAATGCCCAGAATCTCAACCGCACGTTTGCGACTACCTCCGACCTGGTGAAGCACTTTCAAGATGTGTTCTCGTTCTAAGGCCCTAATACCACCGGTGGCGGCCCCTGATTCATCAACATCGGTACCCAAGGGCTGCATCGTGGAACGGCCGCTCGCAGTTGTCGGCAGCGGCAATTCAATGGCTGAGGCGGTGGCCGTGGCTGAGGCGTCTTCAGTAACTGCCGCAGATGTCAAACGTCTTTCCTGAATAGCAGTCCTTTCTGGCTCAGCATGGCTTGCCGTGGCTGTCATGCTCCGTGCAGCCGGCGTTTTCGAATCATGTATTGCGTCGGTCGCGAGGGCATGGTGATCAAGTGCCATATCTTGAGGCTCGATCCAGTGGCCGTCACACAGCAAAAGCCCACGTTGAATCGCGTTTTCAAGTTCGCGAACATTCCCAGGCCAGGGGTATTGACCGAGCAGTCGGCGGGTGGTCTCGGAGAGTCGGGCTTCAGGCTGTCCCATGCTTGCGCGATACTTAAGCAAAAAGCGTTCAGCAAGCGGAAGAATATCGGCACAACGTTCACGGAGTGCTGGAATTTTCAACGGGAAGACATTGATTCGATAGTATAAATCTTCGCGAAACAATCCTTGGGAAACCCGTTTGATCAGATCTTGATTGGTCGCGGCAATCACCCGTACATCGAGCGCGATGGTCTGGTGTGAGCCAACCCGTTCGACTTGGCGCTCTTGAAGTACACGAAGTAGTTTTGCTTGAAGCTCGAGCGGCATCTCGCCGAGTTCGTCGAGGAAAAGCGTTCCACGTTGTGCCAGCTCAAACTTACCCGCTTGGCTTTTCGTCGCACCGGTAAATGCGCCTTTCTCATGTCCGAATAAGGTTGCCTCTAGAAGGCTTGAGGGGATTGCGGCGCAATTGATAGCAACAAAAGCCTGCCCTGCACGTTTGGACTTTCGGTGCACATACTGGGCCATGATCTCTTTACCGCTGCCAGATTCACCACTTAAAAGCACCGTCGCATCGGTTTGAGCAACCCGATCGAGTTTACTCATGAGTTGTCGCGTGAGGGGGTCGACAGCGACTGGCCCGTCAGGATCCGAATGGCCTGGTGTGGGGTCCAGCAAATAGCGCTTTGCTACATCAACAAATTGCTCCGCGGTGAAAGGCTTCATCAAAAAATCTCTGGCACCGCCTTTGAGCGCCTCCACTGCTGTTTGTGCATCAGCGTAGGCGGTCATCAAAACAACCGGCAGTTGTGGTCGAAGGTGCCGAGCTTGCGCTAGCAGTTTGAGCCCGCTTGCACCGGGCAGTCGAATATCTGAGATCACAACCGACCATTCGTGCTCTTGCACGGCCTCAAGTGCCGCCTCAGCGCTTTCAACGGCTTCAAAGGCGATATCTTCGAGGGCAAGGGTGGCGCAGAGCGCCTCTCGAAGTGAAGGGTCGTCTTCAACCAATAAAAGCGGGTTGGGTGAATCGGATCGCATGGTGGCTCTATCCATCGCTACAACTGCTCCAGCACTGGCAGCACGATATGAAAACTGGCGCCGCCTGCTTCGCGATTTTGCGCCTGAATTTGCCCTCTGTGGGATTCAATAGCCGCTTTAGCGATCGCTAAACCCAATCCAGTACCCTTGGGCGATCCTGTTGCAAAGGGTTCAAACAGCCTGTCCATCAAGCTGTCGGGTATGCCCGGGCCGCAGTCGTGTACCCAAATGTCGAGTCTGGAACGGGCTGCCTCTGCGATGAGTTGAACGATTTGGCCTTCGCCCGAGACGCTTAAGGCATTTTCTAGGATGGCAACTATGCCACCACGAATCTGATCGCGGTGGACGGTGAGCAGATGCTCGCCGCCGCGCATGTGCAAGTCGAGTTTCACCGACTTTGCTTCAAACAAGGGTTCGATGCTGGCCCGGCACTCTTCGATTAGCTCCGAGACGCAAATCATTTGCGGCGGACCGCTTCGCGTTCTCAAAAAACTCATCATGCGAGACACGAGGCCGTCAAGCCAAAGCAGTTGTTGGTTTAACTGATGTGCGAAGCGTTCGCGCTTGTCGGTGGGCAAACTGGGCTTTGCAAGGTGTCCGGCATAGAGGGTTGCAGTAGCAAGCGGCGTACGCAGTTGATGGGCGATTTCGGCCACCATTTTTCCCATCGCAGCAAGTTTAGCTTCGCGTTCCGCGTGCTCTCTTGCTCTAAAGGTTGCAGACACATCGTGGAGCAGGACCAAAACCCGCTCGTCGGCGAGATGACGCTGCTCCGGCCGGAGAATCCAACTCTGCGATCCGACCTGGCAGCGGTAATGGGCCTCGTCGAGTCCCGTCCAGTGCTTGGGTGTGCCCCAAAGCATACCTACAGCAAGTTCCGGAACCAGATTTACGGAAATGTCGTTAAAAGCAACAATCTTTGCGTCTTGCAAAATAATCACGCCTGTTGGCAGTGCTGACAGGAGTGCAGCAAGCTCTTCGGCGAGCCTTCCCTTGGCATCAATCTGAACCTTGAGCGCAGCATTGCTCCTTGCAAGATCCTCGGTCAGGCGATAGATTTCCTCAGAAAGTTTTTTCTGTGAGGCTTCAAGCTCTTGAGTTGCCTCGACAAAATGTAAAAATGCTGACTCGAGGTCATCCACATTTGCAAAACCCGACCGCTCCCGGTTGGGCGCCGTTTGCGCTGGACTCAGTGATGTTCGGTCGGTCAACATGCTGCTTATCTGGGCTGCCAAACTGTAAAATAGTTGTTACGGGAATTAGCGCGACCGACTTTAGCCCCTATCGCCGTCTCCCACCAAAGTTGCATGGATTTGCTCATTGCCAGGCTTAGAGTCGAGGTCGATGCTGTCGTGGCAAAATTTGCCTAGTCACGCCGTATACGGCCTTAACCAACCGGTTCGGTTGGCTTTGCGGACACGACTGGCTGTACAGTTTCGTTGGCTTCGGTGGCTCAAACCAGCGTCGATTAAGTTGTTTAACTCCAGGGCAGAGGCAGTTTGCCCCGATTTATTGTCTGAGAAGATCAATTAATACACATGGCTGACGTTAATCCAGGACTGGCAGCACAAGCTGAAAACGGTGCGACCGTAATCGGGGTCAACCCCAACGCCATCGTTCAGGAGGACGTTGCGCCTCCTCGGGTGGAACGTATCAGTCGTCCTGGTGGCCCCAAGACGCTTCCTGAGCGCTGGCAGGAAGTAGCCGAGCGCGTCAACGAGTTGTCGCCGTTGCGCAAGCTCTTGTTGGCTGTCTCGATATTGCTGGTAGCCGTCACGGTATTCTTGGTCGCCATGTCGGGTGACAACAAAGACGACTACAAGGTTCTGTTTTCCAACGTCAACGACAAGGACGGCGCAGCGATCGTTGCCGCGCTCGAGCAAATGAAAGTTCCCCACAAGTTCACCGAGGGTGGCGGAGCGATCATGGTGCCCGGTGACAAGGTCTACGATGCAAGGCTAAAACTCGCTGGACAAGGGCTTCCTAAAGCCGGTAACGTTGGCTTTGAAGTGCTTGAAAATCAAAAGCTTGGTACCTCACAGTTCGTAGAGCAGGTTAACTATCAGCGAGCGCTCGAGTCGGAGCTTTCTAACTCCATTAAAACACTCGCCCAAGTGCGTGATGCACGGGTTCATTTGGCTATTCCGAAAACCTCAGCGTTTTTGCGCGACCAACCCAAGCCGACTGCATCGGTGGTTTTATCGCTGCATCCGGGGCGTGTGGTTGATGATCAACAGACCACGGCAATTACTCATCTTGTTTCGTCGTCGGTACCCCAATTGTTGCCGGCAATGGTTACCGTTGTTGATAGCGATGGCGGCTTGCTTGCGCCCAATCCCAATAAGGGCGGTGCATCCGGCATGGATGCTGCCCAGATCAAGTACGTCGGCGAAGTTGAAAATCAGGTGGCGCGCCGAATCGTTACGATCCTCGAGCCGATTACTGGCCGCGATAATGTTCGCGCTCAGGTCGCAGTCGACGTCGACTTCACGCAAAGCGAGCGTGCTGAAGAGATCTTCAAACCCAATTCAGGTCAAAACCCGGCAAGCATTCGTTCTCAGCAAAATCTCGAGGCGAGTGGGCCCGTAACGAGCGCAGGTGGTATTCCTGGCGCCCTCACCAACCAGCCGCCCCAGGGCGGTCAGGCCCCGATCGAAGGCCAGCCTGCTCAAGGCCAGGCGCAGCCACCCGGCACCCAAAGTCCGGTATCGACCAATGCAAATCGCAAAGAGCAAACCGTCAATTACGAGGTCGATCGTGCGATCCAGACGGTTCGTGGTCCGCGCGCCAGTGTTAAACGCGTATCGAGCGCGGTAATTGTTAACTACAAAAAGACTACCGATGCGGACGGTAATGTTAAGGAAACCGCATACACCCAGCAGGAAATCCAGCAAATGACTTCGCTGGTGCGTGATGCTATGGGATTTTCGCAACAGCGCGGTGACTCGGTGTCGGTGGTGAGCATTCCCTTCTCACCGCCTGTTTCAGACGAGCCGCCCTTTTGGAAGCAGGCAACTTTTGCCAGTGTGATGAAGGAATTTTTTAAGTTCCTGATTATCGCTACCGTGCTTGGTCTGGTCACCGTCTTTCTTGTTCGCCCAATTCTCTTTCCGCCGCCACCCAAAGTGGTTGAGGAAGAGCAGCGTATTGAGGAAGAGTTTGACGAGCGCGTTAAAGCCGAACTGCAAGCCATGTCGCCTGCTGCGCGTGAGAAGCGCCGTCTCGAGCTCGAGCTTGAGCGCGAGCGTCGTCGGATTCAGGAAGAGGAAGAGCGTCAGCGGCTCGAGGAAGAGCGTCGAATTCTCGAAGACAAGCGCAAGCGCGAAGAAGAGGAGAAAGCTGCCGAATACGAAGAACTGCTTGCCTACGCCAAGGAATTTGTACAAAAAGATCCTCGGGTGGTCGCAGCAATCTTCAAGCAGTGGTTGCAAGAGGATGTGGAAAAAGGCCTGGCTTGATAGCTTTGCCTAGACCGCGTCAGCAAGCTCAGTCCTAATCCGCAAGCCCAAATTTCATCGCTAAGGCAAGTATGGTTCGAACAGCTGCTCAGCGTTGGTTGCCGCCAAGTTTTGACCCGCCGATTCCGGAGCCAGAACCAGAGATCGTTTGGCCGACCGTTGAGGAAATCGAGGCCATCCGTGAGGCAGCCCGTCGGGAAGGGTTTGATGCAGGGCGCGAGGAAGGCTTTGCTAAAGGGGTGGGCGAGGGCTTCACCCAGGGCTTTGAGCAAGGGCTTGCTGAGGGACGCGAAAAGGCCTACGACGAGCACAGTCAATCGATCATTGAGCTCACGCAAACCCTCGAAGTATTTATCAACGAAATCAAAGATTTGCCGGACACGATTCTCGAGCCTATTACCGACCTTGCATGGTCGATCGCTGAGCGATTGTCTTTGGGCGAACATATCGATAGGGCCCCGTTTTTACACGCTGTCGAAGAGGCCTTAATGCGTTTGCCCGCGCCCGGAGAAAACCTCTTGTTACGGGTGCCGCCCCAGCAGCGTGCGATTTGGAATGAATTCCTTAGCAAAGCGAGTCTGCCCTTCCGGATGGAAATTCTTGCCGATGCCGAGCAGGAGACCGGCGCCTACATCGAAGTCGAAGGCACGCGTATCGACGTAGGCCCGGAGGCTCGCCGTGCCCTCGTACTCATGGCCATGGGTTTGCTGCCACGCGAATCCCAAAGTACTCGTGATGCAGGCGATCTCGCCGAGTCGAGCTGAGCAGGCTGCCAAGCGGCTTCGGGGCTGGACGGCGCGGATACAAGCTGCGCCCCGTGGGGTGCGAAGCGGCCGACTTGAGCGTGTCTCAGGCTTGATGCTCGAAGTCACAGGGCTTCCGATGACCATAGGTAATCGTGCCGCGGTTGCCTCAGGGTCAGGTTGGGTGGAGTGCGAGTGTGTTGGTTTTTCGGGCCACACAACCTTTTTAATGCCGATCGACCCTGCGAATCGCGTAGCGCCCGGTGCTGCTGTTTACCCGGCCAATACGCCTGCGCAAGAGGGCAAGCGCTTTGTGCCGATTGAGTCTGCACCGCCACTACCCATTGGGGATGCTCTGCTTGGTCGCGTCGTCGATGGTTATGGGCGTGCCTTGGATGGCAAGCCCACAGGCTCAGAGCCCCCCAACCCCTACCGGTCCATGCCGATTAATCCGCTGCATCGGCAGCCGATTCACGAGCCCCTTGATGCGGGCGTGCGTTCGATCAACTCAATGCTTACCATCGGGCGCGGGCAGCGTGTGGGTATTTTTGCAGGCTCCGGGGTTGGCAAATCCGTTCTCCTTGGGATGCTGGCAAGGCGTTGCGTGGCTGATGTGGTGGTCATCGGCCTTGTCGGTGAGCGTGGGCGTGAAGTACGCGAGTTTTGTGAAGACACCTTAGGTGCTGATGCGCTACAGCGCTCGGTCGTTGTGGCCGCACCGGCCGATGCGAGCCCGCTCGCACGCTTGCGTGGTGCATTGTTTGCCACTGATGTAGCAACTTACTTCCGCGATCAAGGCAGGCATGTGGTCCTGATTATTGATTCGCTCACCCGATTTGCCATGGCCCAGCGAGAAATTGCGCTATCGCTTGGCGAGCCACCGGTCTCAAGGGGCTATCCGCCTTCGGTGTTTGCCAAAATGCCTGAACTGGTTGAAAAGGTCGGTAACGGGGCTGTACCCGACTCATCAATAACGGCGTTTTACACGATATTGCTTGAAGGCGACGATATCCACGACCCGGTTGCTGACACCGCACGAGGCATTCTCGACGGGCACCTGTTTTTGTCGCGCGAACTCGCCGATTCGGGCCACTATCCGGCCATCGATATTGAAAAGTCGATTTCTCGCGTCATGCCGCGCGTCACCGATCAAAGGCATCAAGAGGCAGCGCGCAGACTCAAGCAACTAATTTCGCGATACATGCGTGGCCGCGACTTGGTAGCCATGGGTGCTTATGTCCCAGGGAGTGACCCTGGGCTTGACGAAGCGCTACGCCTTTGGCCGGATATCCAGAAGTTCTTGCAGCAGGATATGCATGAGACGTTTGGGCTTGATGAATGTCTGGTTGGGCTTTACGGCATTGTGAGCGCTTGAGATGGCCCTGCGAAAAAGCGTGCTTGAAGCGGTCTTACGTGTGGCTCGCCTGCGAGAGCAGCAGGCGGCGGCTCAGGCGCAACGTGAGCGGAAGCGTTTGCACGATGCCCTATCTGCGGCGACACAGCTCGATCAGTTTGCGGCGGAGTACAGGGGCGATGTTTTCCGCTTGATGGAGCAAGGTGAATCAAGCGTAAGTCTTATGCAAAATACCTTCGAATTTGCGCGCCGGCTTGAGGCAACTGCAGAGCAACAACGAGAAACCAGTGAACCTCTTAAGGAGAAGGTCGTGGAGGCAGGAAAGGCACACCAAGCCCTAAAGCTTCGTCTCGATGGTTTGGAGAAGATCGAACGTATTGAGAAGCGTAAAGCCTTGCAGGAGTTGTTTAGCCGTGAATCCCGAGAAACCGAAGATTCAGTGACCTCGCGCCTTTTTCGGCGCACGTCGCTACGCTAGGCCAAACCTTACCTCGTTGGCATGAAACATGCTCACATCCATAAGGAATACGGCGATTCAGCCGGTCAATGTTTAGTTCAGCGACGGGAAATTTGTTTATGATTCTTGCAAGTCAAGCGCAGAAAGAGGCTCCTAAAGCGGTCCAGGCGACCGCTCAGGTGTCTCAGGTTGCCGCCCAGATGAGTCCCGGGGCCTTTAATCTGCTGCTTGCATTTTTGGGAACGGGTGCCGATGGTGCAAACCAAAACGGCGATGCCTCGGCAGCGCCGCTGGTTTTAGACGGTGAATCATTCGATCTCGATTCAGTGGGTATTGCCGATCAGGATTCGCTTGCGGCAAAAATTGCCGAAATGCTTGCATCAGATCCGGCAAGCATGCCTGCGCAGAGTGGGATTCCGCTTGGCCTAGGGGTTGGAGCGCAAGATTTGTCAGCTGCTCTACAGGAGCCAGGGCTTAAGTCGCAGCAGTTGCAGTCGATCCTGGCGAACCTTCAGGCAGGTGCGCAGACTGCTTTGGGTGATAGCGCCGATCGTGGTCTGGCTCTCATGGCAGCCATACAAAACGCAAAAGATCCGCAGTCTGCCGCTGCAGTGCTCATGGCAGCCGTTGCGGGTAATGCTGCTCCGGCGGCAAGCCTAAACAAGAGTGGTTCAAGCAATCTGCTTGTAGCCAATGGTTTGCATGGTAATTTGTCGTTGGCTGATGCGCTGGCGCAGACGGCCTTGACAGGCGGCGCTGTGGCCTCTGGTTCACATCTTACGGGTCTAGGTTCCCCAGGTGATGCGCTCGCAGAGGTGCAATCGGCCTTGGTTTTAAATGAGTCTGGCCCAGCCTCGGCGATGAGGAAGTCAGAATCGTCTGTGGAGGGCGGTCCCGATTTCGCAGACTCGCGTGGTACTGAAGATGCACACCGTCAACGGCTCGAATCAGTTGACGCAATGCTCTCGGTGTCGGCGTCAGATGCTCAGCAGGGGCTCGTCCAACTTCAGCAGTCCATGGCTTCACAACCTTTGGGCAAGGCGGCCATTGCCAATGCAAATGCACTAGAGGGTAGTGTGAGTTGGCTGGCTTCCCAGCGCGGTGGTTCGGCAACCATTGACCTCACGCCCCCCGATTTGGGTAGTCTGCGTCTCGAGCTTAAAATCGACGCGGCCGGTGAAAGTGCTGTGCTTGTGGTCCACGCCGCTAATGAGTCTGCCAAGGCGGCCATCGAACAGTCGCTGGATCGTCTTTATGAGTCGTTCCAACACGCGGGCATGAGTTTACAAGTGTCAATTGGTGGGAGCTCAACCGGTTTTTCGAGTGCTTTTGCCAACGATTTTAGTGCCGACCAGGGTGGCGCTTCGAGTACAGCGCAACAACGAGTCGAGGGGCGCAGCAATGCCTTGGCCGGGGTGACAACATTGGCGACTAAGGTGCAAGACGGGTTAAGCTTGTATGTGTAAGGATACGATGTCTGGCATGGGTCGGTTGCAGCATTAACCGGCCTGAAAATTGCAGTAACTTGTTTATCTGTCGAACTCTTAACTGAGACTGATTATGGCTGAAGCAGAAATAAATCCAGCAGCAACCGCAACTGCCGCCGCGGTGGCACCACCTGCCCCGGGGGCTGAAGGCGAGGAGGCACCTGCGAAAAAGAGCAAGCTTCCTCTTATCATCGCAATCGTCGTGGTCCTTGTGCTGATCGGTGGCGGTGTGGGCGGCTGGATGTGGTATTCGGCTAAAAAGAAGAAAGAAGCTGAGGAGGCTGAGCAAACGCTCGAGAGCCGACTCAAGGCTCAAATGCAATTTAAGAAAGAGAACAAAGCTCCAACCTTTGTGAAGATGGACCCTTTCACGGTCAATTTGCCCTCTAAGGGTGGTGAGCACTACCTTCAGGTTGAGATGTTCTTGCGTGTATCAGAAGGCAAGGTTGAAGGCAAGATCAAAGAGTTCTTGCCTGTCGTTCAGGACCGGATCATTACCGTGCTTTCTTCGCGTTCCATGGAACAGCTGGCTACTGTTGAAGGTAAGGAAATACTCGGTAAAGAGATTGCGTTGGTTGTTAATTCGATTATCGAGCCACAGCTGACTGCCATCTATGTGTTGCAACAGCAACCGTCAACAGCAGACTTGAGAAATCTTGAGCGGATCGGCGCCATGCCTAAAGATGCGTCGGCAACTGCGCAGATGACTCAGGTGGCACGTGAGGCCGCAGCACAGTTCTGGCGTATTAGTGAGATGGACTTGCCGGTACAAGGTGTGTTGTTCAAGTCCTTCATCATGCAGTAAGCGCCACAGAGCGCGCGATTAGCACGATGAAGTTTGATGCCTCACATACCTTTTATTGAGCGAGATTTCAGTGAGTGAAGCAGTAAAGTCACAAACAGCTGATCCTCCGGAGGATGACCTCGGTAAGGATGTGCTCAAAACAACACGGGAGGCGAAGGCCTCCGTGTTTGACAAGATGCATCGCATCCTTAGCCGAAGGATGCCAACGCTCGAACTTATCCATGAGCGTTTCGCACGCACGATGCGTTTGCAGCTGTTCAATATGATTCGTTGCCGATGCGAGGTTGATTTGCATCCTCCTCGGATCAAGCCTTATAGCGAATTCTTGGGTAGTTTCCCAGAGCGTACTAATATTAATATCGTTAATATTAAATCGCTTCGTGGCGTGGCTTGTTGGATTGTTGATCCGGCGGTGATTTATCTCACCATCGACAATATGTTTGGTGGTGAGGGCCATCTCGAACCTAAGATTGTCCCCAAGGAATACACGGCAACCGAATTACGTATCGTTCGTCGTTTTGTCGATATGGTTCTTGCGGAATACGAGAAGGCTTGGAAACAGGTCTATGAATTGAAGTTTGATTTTGTTCGTTCCGAAGGTAACTTTCAGTTTGCAAAGATTACCGGAAACGATGAGATGGTTTTGCATTGCAAGTTCACGATCGATATTAATGGTCGTGCAGGCGATGTCGATTTCTGTGTACCTTTTTGGGTGTTCGAACCGCTCAAAGCCACATTGTTTGCGCAGTCTGTCGGTTTCCAAATGGAAGCCGATACGAAGTGGACGGGTGCGCTTGAAAATGAAATGCAGACGGCGGAAGTCGAGGTTGCTGCAATTCTTGCTGAAAAGAAGATGGTATTAGGCGATATTTTGTCGCTCAACGTTGGGGAAATCATTCCCATTGAGGTTCAAGACCCTATCACTGCCTTTGTAAACCGCGTCCCAATGATTCGTGGCAAGTATGGTGTCAAGAATGGGCGTTACGCACTACGGGTCGAGGAGATCCGTAATCCAACAGACTTCGTCAGTCTCGGGCTCAAAAACAGGCAG
>JACCED011237505.1_pt1 | contig 12419 bp, 14 predicted proteins | sample 7455021 | NCBI WGS metagenome assembly JACCED01 (sample SAMN15323456, study PRJNA562643) | freshwater metagenome | isolation source: river surface water | place: USA:Blue River Watershed | collected 2017-08-19
CCTCCAAATATTGTAGTTCCACAGAACATTACAACATCTGTAATAATAAATTCATCTAAATCTAATAAATTAAAATATATTTTAATAGGTATTATAGTTACTATGATAGTATTAATTATTGGATTAGGTATATATTTTTACAAAAATTTATAATTAACTAGTTAATAAAATTATTATCACTTCGTAATTTTAATTTTTTAATCTTATATTTTATAATATAATGGGAACGCACGGTTATGTTGTATTTAAATATAAAGGCATTTACTATATTTATTATAATCACTGGGATTCATATTGCGACAATTTAGGTAGAATAGTTATAGATGAAATAGATAAAATGATAAGTGATGATTCTATAGATTTTTATAAAAATAAATTATTACGTATTCCATTTAATGATGATAATTCTGACGGATGCACATGTTTTCACTCAATAAAGAGTTCAATTATTAATTATAAAAATTCTGTATATTATACTTCAGAAGATGAACCAACAAATGAATATGTTTATATTATAGATTTTGATGAAGAGGAATTTATTATAACTAAATATGGCGATAGATATATTTTTGATTTATTTGATATTCCTGATAATTGGATTGATATTGTAGAAGAGAATGAACATTATGAATATGAAAAAAAAGATAAAAAAGTTAAAAATAAAATTAATAATAAAATAAAAGAATTAGAAAAAGAGATAGAAACATTGAAAGAATTAATCAAAGATATTATTTAATTGTGTTATGTGATATTCAAAATAATTTTCTATTATAATATATATAAATGTATTCTAAAGATATTATGAAAATAGTATTTGGAATGGTTTTACCTTTAATTGTTGCAATTTTATATTTAAGCTATTTGCAACTTAATCATATAAGATTTTTTGATAGCTCAGTCCCAATTAAAATTATATTGATTTTAATACCAGCATTATTAATTCTTAATGTTGGTTTATCTGTTAAATTTGGAGATGATGAAACAGATGATGAAGAAAGTATTAAATCATCTAGAATATCAACAGGGCATTTATTTGCAGGGATAGTTACAACATTATTAGCATTGTATGCTTATGGAAGATCTATTTTTTGAATATCAACTAATATAGCATAAAATAATTACTATTCAATTTTGCATTCTTTGCATTTATTTGTGTTATGTGAGTTTCAAAAATAACGTAGTTATTTTGAAACTTCGCTAACAGTTTTGGGTTTGAAATTCAAAAGTGATACTTATAACCTTCGGTTAATTGCACATTACCCTAACGTAGAATTATAATATTAAACATTTCTTATCGTTCCATTTTCAATAATCAATTTCTTGTCCCATTTATAATCATAATATAATTCATTATTGATGTTTTCTGCATGACTTACTATTATAAAACACTTATCATTAAAGTGTTTCATAATATTATTAATAATATCATATGCTAATTTTGGATCAGAACCTTGTTCTGGTTCATCCATAATAATGTATTCATTTTGTGTCTTAATAATGCGATATAATTGAATGGCGATACATAATCTTTGTTTTTCACCTCCACTAACTTTGTCATTCAAATCACAATCATAATCAGTAAATTTATTAAGACATACTAAATTTAAGCATTCTTTAATAATTTCATCATTTGCTCCAAAGAACATATATCTAATTGTTATATTAGATGTAGGTAAGCCGTCGCGGATTTTTTGATATAATTCAATGAATTTTGTTTGATAATGGATAGGATCAATATTATTTGTCAAATGAACTCCTTTAATTTTACCTAATATACCATCCATAAAAGTGCTCTTTCCTCCACCTGATGGTCCTTGAATGAGAATACGTTGTCCTTTTTTTAATAAAATATTAACTTTAGATTTAAAATGAAAATCCCCTCGAGTTATATCAATATTATCAATAACAATCCCTTCATTTGGTAAATTGTATTGAGTAGGTAATGGCATACTTATTAAATCATTATATAATTCCTCATAAGTTAGAAAATCATTATTAAGACTCTGAAACCAATCTGCAAAATAGATTAATTCAATAACACTATCATTAAAATCCTTGAACACATTAATTAATAGAGTAACAGATGCTAACTGATTATTTATAATAATTAACGCAACACCAATATTATTTTGAAGAGACAGTAATGATTGAAAATTAGATTCAGTGTTTTCCCATTCATTAAATACATTGTTATTATGAATAAAAATATTCATAATATCATTAATATCAATTTGATTATACTTGAAGAATGGTAGTTTAAATGATAATTCAGACTCAGTCTTTTTACGGTTTTTGCGAATTTTGTTATTTATATTCATTCTATTAGTTGCCATTTTACGATAGACAATTAAATAATAAAAAATATAGAAAATAGAAATAATTATGATTCTATTTATTTCTCCAACCATAAAAAATGACATAATAACCAAATAAATAGACTTGCTAATATTAATTATTCTAGGTATTCCATGAGAAATAATTGATGATATAGAATTCCATGATCTATCTGTTTTTTCATTGAATGTATTTTCATTAATCTTTTCTTTCGAATCATGAGATAAATTCTGATATTTTTCAAAGCAAGATTGTTTGTAATAGAGACGTAGTTTGGATACCTTTCTAGATGTATAAATCTTAACCATATGATTCATAATTAATCTCCCAAATATTGTATATAAATAATAATTAATTATATTATAATCAGTATCTTTTAATATTTTCAAAAATAAGTAATTTTCAATAATACCAATTGTAAATATAATCATATTGATAATAAACATAATATGCATAATATTGTGGGTTGAGAGTAATTCAATTGTGTATTGGACTACTTTATTGGCAAACATAATGTTCAAAGCCATTTCAAAATATAAATAAATATATATGATATAAATAAATCAATTTTTCTAATTGATATTTAAAATTAAAACTTAAATTAATAACAATTAATGATTCTATTAATACTCTTAATACCACCGCTGGTTATACTATTGTTAATCCATCATATTTACCAACAACAGATTTAATTACTAGAAATATAGTTGATACTAAAAATTATATTAGTGTAAGTCCAAATAATGTAACTGATTATACATTAATATTAGAATTATAAATTTTTCTTTGTTTAATTATTATAAATATGAATAACATGTTTAATATTTGGCATATTATTAAATACAAAATTTCTATGAAATAATCCATTAGCATTAATAATAACATTATCATATGAATCGATAAATAAATAATCGCATGCACCATCACTTATATGTCCATCTGAGAATGCACCCGCACCTGTACCAATATTATTTTGAAATAATTGGTAATAAGATATATCTTCTCCTTTTCTATTAGTTTCATGAACATAAGTCCAATTATTCCAATATGATTTATTAACTCCATAAAACCATGCTGCATTACTTTCCATTTCTTGTTCAGAATAAGTACTGCATGGATAATCGGTTTCTGGTTCATATTTAGTTATAACAAAATTTGGTAATAAAGTAAACCATATTTGTTGGTCTAATGCATATTGAGCAGCATATACATACTCCATAAATGCAGAATCTGTATCAGCAGGGAAATCAATTGTATCTAATTGATTAAAAGTCATATTATACGGATAAGTTCCAAATGCATTAGAAACAGAACCACTAAATATTTTATTCCAATATGAAGCAGGGTCACCATAATAAATTTCTAAATCAACATTTAATTGTTCAGAAGTAGCTTGATATCTATTTAATAAACTATCAATCGGCATATTTAAAGAAGCTGGTGTATTATCAGTATAATAATCAACAATTCCACATACAAAATTAGAAACAATACCCCCAGGAATACTAAAAGCACCGCCTATTCCTATAAATGAACCTTTTATTAAATTAATACTTATTTGCTCACCTAGATCTTTATTATCAGTTAATGATAATAACAAGTAAGCATTTAAAATTTTAACATTACCTTGGTTATATAAATAATTATTAAAATTAATTATATTTCTTATATTATTTTTAACATGAATTATTTGTTCGTCGGTTGGAACTGACATTATATAATTTTAAGATTCAAAATATAATTAAACTAAATATATTTTCAAACAATTCAAATTTTATTTTAAACATAATTTATGTAAAAAATTAATATATTTTTATTTAATGAATGTCTTAGAGTATATATTAAATAGATATTCAATTGAAAAGTTAGAAGAATCTATTAATGGATATAACAATTTTTATATTGATAAAACTCCAATACATAATTATGATGGAAGCAAAAGATATTTAGTAAGATGGAATAATAAATATAAAACAAAAAACAATATTTATAAAAATAGTTTATTATATTTTTTATATAAGAATAATATTGTTTATTTAATAAATTATAATAAAAAAACAAAAATATATGACCAACATGAAATAATGAAAGATATCTATATGGATTATAGAATTTTTGATTTAATCTCATCATACTATCAGTAATTTATTGCCTACAATAAGGACACAGTAAATCATTATTACATACTAAAGAATAATGACATTCAACACATATTGAATGATTTCCGCATCTATTCTGATATAAATCTTTCACATTATAACAAATCATACATTCATCATGTGATGTTAATTTTAATTTTGATTTCAATCCATTAATAGACATTGAATAATATTTTGACATTAATTCATCATTATTTTCAACTAGTTGGTAATATTTTGTCATAATAATTGTAGAAAAAATTTCACCTACCTCAGAACCCATAATAAAATATTTAATAGCTAATTTTTTATTCCGTTCAATATTTTTGTAATATTGTCCAAGATTATACATTGCATGACCATTACCTTTTTCAATAGCCATATCATAATAAATTTTCATGGAAGCATAATCATTAATACTTTTATAATATATACCAAGATTATTCATTGATTGTGAACAACCATTTTCAATAGCCATTTTAAAATATTTTATCATTAATGTATAATCTTTTTGTTGTTTATAATAGTCACCTAGTCTATGCATAGCATCAGTAATCCCTTTATCAATTGCCATCAAATAATAGTGTTCCATCAAGCGATAGTCTTTTACAATAGTTTCATAATAAAATCCAATAGAACACATAGCATTAGCATTACCATTTTCTATTGCCCTTAAATAATAATCTTTCATTAAATCATAATTTTTAATAAATTTATAATAGTTTCCTAGTTTAAACATAGCTGAAGAATCTCCTAATTCAATTGCCATCAAAAGATATTTAATCAGTAATTCATTATTTTTCTCAATATTACTGTAATATAATGCTAGATTACACATAGCAATTGTGTGTCCTTTTTCAATAGCCATCTGATAATAATGTTTCATATAATTATATTTATGTTGTTCTTCACTTTGTTGATAATAAAATCCAAGCGAAAACATAGAATTAATATAACCTTTACTAATAGCAGTTAAATAATTCACAAGCATTAATCCTCTGTCTTTTTTAATATAGTGATAATAAAATCCAACTATATGAAATAATGTAGCAGGCGCAGTTTGTTCAATAATAAACAGTTCGCCATTATAAATCTTAATTATAAAATCTGAGTATTTAGTTTCTTCTTCATCGAACTTAATATTATACGTTGAACTGATTTGTTCTAACGATTCAAACATCAATAATAATTATATTATATAAATACAATTATTTTCAATTTTTATAAACAACCTATGGTTCGTAATTGCTTTGCCGTCTATTTAGATATAAAAAAAAATAAATTAATTTTCACAATCAATTTTTATGACTTTTTAAATGACGACCAAATTGTGCTTTATGGTCGCATTTAAAATCACAACTATCACAAGAAAATTTAAAAACTCTAGTAGTTTCATGAGTTTTCATATGAACTTGTATTGATTGTCTATAATAATATTTTTTACTACAAATAGGACAAGAAAATGTTTTATCTTTATCATCATACATTTTCTTATACTTATTAGGTTTACGACCCAAGTCACGATCATTTGTTATTATCTCTGCATGTTCATTTTTTTTATTATGAGCATTGATATGTGAATATAGATGATGTATATTATCATGAGAATATTCGCATATTGAGCATGAATATTTATTTATATAATTAACATCGTGCTTTCTTTTGTGAGTATATAGTCCAGAATGATATTTATAACTTTCACCACATTCATCACAAACAAATTTATTTGTTTTTTCTGGTTTAATAATATCAATATCATAATCATCATTATATTCATTTAGTTCCTCAAATGTTTCCATTAATATTATAATAATAATATTAATGTTAAAGAAATATAATTTTCAAATTTTATATAACTAGTCTTTACAATATTTATTCTTGTTCCATCCAGAATATGTCAACCTATGGTTATATATTTCGCTTTAAAGCGAGATATTTATTCTTGTAATGATAAAAAATTTTAATAAAATTTTTTATCTTAGAAATATAATTATTCTAATGTTAAAGAAGGGACTTCTTTAACATAGCATATTTATTCTTGTTCTGGGGATAGAAAACTATGTTTTCTATCCATCCAGAATATGTTTAAATATCTCGCTTTAAAGCGAGATATTTATTCTTGTATTTCAAGTATTTTTTTTCTAAATAAAATGCTTTTTTATTAGTAATAGGTGCTCTACATATAGGACATGTAGTAAGTGATGGATGACTTGCACATTCTGCACATAATGTATGTTCGCAATTTAATGTAGTATCACGTTCATTAAATCCACATACTGGGCATCTCATTCTTCTACCTAAATTTTCTAAATATGCTTGATATCCTGGATCATCTTCTTCTGGAACGACTCTTTCATCCTCAGTTCGTCTTAATCTTAATCTATTATCAACTCTAGCTGGTGGTGCTCTAGCAGCAGCTGCTATTGCGGCTCTTACTCGTTCTTCTTCTAATGCGATTACACGCGCAGCCTCTGCTGCTTCACGTGCAATTCTTTCGGCATTTCTAGCTGCTCTTTCTCTTCTAGCAATCTCATTTAATATTTCATTTATTTGTTCTTTGTTTCTTTCAAATCCATTATTTATACGATCATACTGCATTAAAATAGGTCTAATTAAAGTATCATGAGGATTAGATTGAGTATATTCAGATAGTTTCTGTCTAAGTTCTTCTAAAATTTCCATAAGTGGTGTTCTTATTAATATAGTTCTAAGAGCGTCTCTAACCCCAGTAGAAAATCTATCAACCCCAGGTCTAATAACATTATTAATATTTACTTGAAATATTCTTAATGATTCTATTATTTCTGATAATACTCGCTGCAGTAAGTTATAATCTACTACACCTGGTTCAGGAAATGCATTATTTATAAGTTCTATAATATTACTACTCATATATATATATATTATATAAAAAATTAAATTAAATTAATCTTTATTATATTCTATTCCATCTTTTAATCTACGATTTTATTTTGATTCATCTATAAATGGGTAACTTGCAATTCAAATGTAACACATTTGAATTGCAAACTAATCCGTAGGATATAAACTGTTATATTCGCTTCGCGAATTGAATATTCAAATTTGCAGTATGCAATATACCCAAAGGTTATTAATATTCTGTAAAACCACATACTAATTCTTCATAACCTTCTGGAACATCATGCTCCATTGAAATAGTATCGCGCGCCCATGAACCAATTAAATGATAATTGTTACCATCATAATCGCCACCACCTGAACCATTACCTTCTGAAATTAACAATGGTAATGGATGAATACGATAATTATTAGTGTAGGAATCTTCTTTTATGTCCGTTGGTTTATAATCAACATATAATTTCTTTGTATGATTAACAATATATTTATAATTGTGATTTACATTTTCTTGTCTATAAGAAGAATAATCATCTGTTAATCTATTTAAATTGTATTCTTCACCTGGTTCCTCTTCGGCGTAATCTCCAGCCCAAACAACTCTTGATTTATGGAACTGTCCTTCAGGACCAATTAAATATTCAACTGTATTCATCATATTATTATTAATATATGAATGTTCCATTAATTTTGCACCATTTCCATATTGATGTGGATTAATAACAAGAATTATAATTTCTTTATTATTATGCTTTTGTTCGCCTAAAATGATAAACTTATAATACTGACCCATTATATAATTATTGTAAAAATTGAATCTTTATATAATTAATTAAATAATTATTTATTAATGGACAATTTAATTGACTATCATTATATTAATATGATAGATAATTTGGATGCATTTCTAAATTATTTATCAACAGATTATGAATGTAATATAAATACTAACTATAATAAATTTGATATATCAATCAACGCACTATTTGAAAAAGATTCAAAGGCATTAGAATATTGTAACAGCTTTATTCAAAATTGTAAAAAAGATTTTATTTCATATTCTAATATAATTAAAATCTTAAATAATACAAGAAATGAAGAGAATAGGACTCATAAATTTGCATTTTCTTGCTGGTTATATATCTATCATTAAAAATATTGATAAATAATAACTATAAATTAATTTAATTCATATTAATGGAATTTCTTCATACTTTAGTTAATGGTATTGATAGTGTTAAAGAACATTTATCAGATAATGAGTATCTTAATATGATGAATGCAATAGGAAAACTAGGTGAAATTATTAATAAGGAACAAGATGATTCTGATGATAATGGTTCTGAACTAGAGAGTGTTATAGAGACAGATGATGAAGAATCAGAAGTTGATGATGAAGAACCAGAAGTGGATGATTCTAATTCTGATGATAATATTATTGTTCTTGACTTATTTTTAGAGGTAATGAATAATAATGAATTAGTATTTAATAAATATATTTCTGATAAAAACCTACCGGAAGATTTTATCAACAGTAGATTTAATATGATAAGTAAATCTGCTTATAATTACATTATTAATAAAACATGTAATTGTAATGAAGAATATGATTTATGTTCTGGTGAAAATTTATTGAGTTGTAAAAATTATCAATCTTTTATTCTTAAATTTCCATTGATTCATATTATTACTCAAGATTGCGAACATTGTAAAATAATCATAAGCAACCAGATTAATAAATATAATTTAATATCTTTTGATGGTAATATTAATACATCAAATAATACACCAGATGAATTTTTTAATAAATATTCTAATGTTCTTATAAAGTTAATAAATAATGTTTCGCCACAAGACCAAGTATTACTATTAATTAATTTCTTTTTGTATTTATTTGAAAATGGGCATTTAATAATAAAAAGTGATAAACTAAAACAATGTTGTTGGAATAAACTATTAACAGAAGGAACTAATCCAACTTTAATTCAACATATGCCTTATTGGGCGAATTTACTTGATTTTAATCCTGATATTATAAATAATATGGTTAATAACTTGATAGAATTAAATTAACCGAAGGCTTATGTTGAAATTGATGTAAATTACTAAAAAATACTTTTTCTCTTCCATTAACAATAAAATGACATGCAAAATTACCATAATATGTAATTTGGCATATTTTTATTAATTGACCAGTAACAATAGTATTATCTCCTGTAATTCTATATTGTTCTGCCAATCTTAATGAATCTTTGATAATTTTAGCATTCCGAATATTAGAAATATATTCTAAAACTTTTGATAAGGTAAAAACATTTTCATTAAGTCGATAAAAATGACGATAATTTGTTTCATTTAATGCATCAATGTTACCATCAGGCGCGATTAATTCATCATACAATACAGTTGGAATAATATCTTGATTCAATCTGTATCTGCAATAAGGACAAGAATCTTGATAGCTTCTCCACTGGTCAAAACAATTACGATGAAAAGTATGATTACAAGGAAGTGTAATATTATTAATAATATTTATACTCAAATCACACAAACAAATAGAACAATTAGGTGCATCTACTTCTTGAGCAGACATAAACATTAATTATTAATATGCTTATAAATAAATAAATTTCAATTTTTTGAATAGCACATAACACATTTCTACTTTTAGTTTAATCAATTGGACTTATTGATAAATCAACCAATAATCTTTCTTTAGGTTTAGATATTTGTTTTAATACTAACATTATATTATTATTTTGATTAACAGCTAATTGAATCTTTTGTGTATCTTTTAATTTATGAGGAAAATTTTGATAATGTTCAAGTCTATTAATTAGATTAACAATTGTCTTCTGTGTAACACGAATATCATTTTTCTTTAAAATTGTAGTCCAATAAATATTATCAATAGGTACTTCATAAATATTATTATAACGAATACTACTAATATTATCTGGAACAAGTTTTTCTAATAATAAAATCATCTGGCCCATTTTAGCTGACAAATTAATTAGACCATCAAAAATTAACGGGTTCCATTCATTTAATGCTGGTTTAACAATATCACGAATCTTACCGCGTTGAGACCATTTTGGTGTGCTATCTTGCAAAAATGGAATATTATTATCAATCGCATATTTATAAATTTCACTTTTAGGAATATTAATTAATGGTCGCAAAAAACAAATGTCTTTATCTTTATACTCTTGATAACTAACTGGTGTCATACCAAGTAGATTCTCATAATGAGATTTACTAGCTGTATTTGTAAAAATATTTTCAATAGTATCATCTTTATTATGACCTAATACTACATAATAATCTAGCGATTCATTTTGCATGAAATTATTAGTACAATTAATATAACTACTAAATCGAACATCTTTTGTGTAGCTTTCATATAATTCTCTTAATTCATATTCCATACATTTAGGACGATTGATTTCATCAATACGTCTAATATAAAGTGGTATATTAAGAATCGTATTACACCACCAAATTAATAATTCTTCTTCTTTTTCACATTCAGGTCGATTATAATAATCAATATGAACACAACTTATTTTTAAACCAGGTATTTGTTTTAGTAGATAACTACATACCATACTATCAACTCCTCCACTAATACTAATAATAATATTATTAATAATCGATTTATTAATCAAATTATTTTCCCTAATAAAATCTTCCATACAAATACTTAATGGTGATTCTTTTATTTCAAACTTAACTTTATCAATAGTAGGCGATGCTTTATCTAATATTTCAACACATTCAAATACTAATTCATTATTATTATATTCAATAAGATTATGCTCTTTTGTGCATTTAATATACCTTTCATAAGTTGCAATTAAAAACTTTTTAATAAATTGATTATCTTTATTTAATTCTAGTCTAGTCCATGTTTCTTTTAATACGAATTTAACATGATTTAATTGATGAGTATGACGAATAGGCATTAAACAGAACATAAATTCAAAATCAGTTAAATCATTTTTGAATTTATTATAATTAATAACACAATTATCTAAAAAATCATCAGGTTCAAAATACATATTATTAATATGTCTATTAATATGTTTTAATAATTGGTCAAATAAAATACAATAAGAAGTCCAGTCTTTTTTATTCATTGTATCTATATTATAAAACTTTAATAAATACTCAATAAAATTATCATAAATATACTTATCATCTTCTGGTGTAGAATTAAACCACAATTTAGAATTAGATTCCCAAAAAGTATATATTTTGTCCATTTATTATAATAATATTATTATAATAAATTAATATTTCATCTTTTTTACTCAGAGCAATTAATGAACTTAACTTCTTCAAATGCATAATATTCGTTATCAAAATAATGTGTTTTTAATAATTTAATCGGGTCTTTTAATACTTTCTGTGGATATTCATAACAATATATATCATCACAACAATTATAACTAATTTTAAATAGTATTGAAAAATATATTTCTTCCATAGAATAACCTTCTAAAAAAAACATTTCAGCATATTCGCGACATAAGAAAACATATTGCAATTTTTGTTCTTGTTTATTAAATTTTACAGTATCTAAAAAATATTTTTTATATGATTCATTAAATTTTTCACATGTGCTTGTATCTATCTTTGTAGTCTTTTTACTCATTATATCCTTTAAATATAAATGATAAATTTCTATTTATATAATTATAAATTAATCAATAATATTATCCGTGTTTTCTATTATGTTCTGTCTATAAAGAATATTTATTATTATAATTAATGGAGTATAATACTAATTATAATACTAGTCCGGATAATATTTTAGATACATTAGATAAATATGGAGTAGCGATTTTACCTTCTTTATTAAATGAACAAGAAATAAAAAATATGAATGACGGTATGTGGAATTATTTAGAACATATAACTAGTGATTTTGATATTCCTATTAATAGAAATAACAAAGATAGTTGGAGAAGTTTTTATAATTTATATCCAATGCATTCTATGTTGATTCAACATTGGAGTGTTGGACATGCACAACATATTTGGGACTTAAGACAGAATCCTAAAGTA
>JACCED010338618.1_pt1 | contig 12410 bp, 13 predicted proteins | sample 7455021 | NCBI WGS metagenome assembly JACCED01 (sample SAMN15323456, study PRJNA562643) | freshwater metagenome | isolation source: river surface water | place: USA:Blue River Watershed | collected 2017-08-19
GGGTGGCAAAGTCCTCGATCTTTACCCGCCGGAAGCGCCAGATCAACGTTTGAATAAATTGGAGCGTACGTCAGTCGCAGACAGGGACGATTCCCAAGATCCAGCCTCACGTTTTACCTCGGCAGCGATCATATCCGCCAGATCGCGCTGCCAAGTCGCCCTGAGGTCGAACCGGCTGATCATCCATAACTCCGCCTGCAGATCCGGCCGCGTGTCAGAGACTGTTCTCAGCGTCGGATACTCCCGGGCCAGCATTTCCGGCATGATCACGACGCCTTGTCCCAGTTCACACAGCTGTGCCAGCAGCAGGAAACTGTCCGACCAGGTGACGACATCGCCATTGACCTCGAAATCCGAAAAATTGATTTCGCCGTACCGGAAATTGTGGTCGTTCTGCGAAAACTTCAGGTTCATCGCCAGTTGCCGGTGACGTACCTGGTCTGGAGGCAGCCCGCACGCTGCTATACGCTCCAGATAAGATTGACTAGCATACGCATTCACGCTCACACTGCCCAATTTCCGGATTCTGACCGATCCCATGCTTTGCATCGGGCGGGCCAAGCGGATCGCGATATCGACCTGGTCTTTTTCGAGATCGACGAAGTGCGTCTCCGTGGTGATGTTCAGCACGATGCCAGGATACCTCTCCCGGAATTCGTTAAAGACGGTAGCAAACCGGATCGCGAATGCATCCAATATCGTCAGACGAATGACGCCCGTGTTTTCCTTTCGGGTTCGGGAGAATGCGCGCGCCGAATCTTCCATTCGTTGTGCGGCCTGCACAAGGTCGTGCTGGTCAGCGGCGACTTTCCACCCCTGCTCAGTTCGAACAAACAGACTGCGCCCCATGTGCTGCTCGAGCGCGCGAATTCGCCGGCGCAGGGTGGAGTCGTCGATGCCTTCCAGCTCGGCGGCTATCCCGTAGTCGCCCTGTCGCTCCAGGGCGAGGAATGCGCGAATCAGGTCCCATTGATTGATCGATGCGTCATCGTCTTTCGTCATGCCTGGGCTCCTTGTGATCGCCACTGCCACCGAAGTCGGTTAGGGAAAACGAACCGATACCGCATCCCCGGTTGCGTACGTGCGGCATGCCAGCAACCATCCACTGGCTTCATCGTCCTCGTCCAATACCGAATTGCTGAGCCGTTCGACGCTTCCCGACTCCAACCGACACATGCAGGATGCGCACTCGCCTACATTGCATGCGTGCGGCACCGGCAGCTTCGCATGCATCATCGCGGCCAGCATAGTCTGTTTCGCGCGTACGCTCACCTGATGCGCTTGCCCCTTCAACATGACGGTCAGCGTGGACACTGCGGCGCTCTCTTCCGTCTCCGACTCGGCCGCCTGCACGAATTCTTCGCAGAAAATCTGCCCGGTGTCGCGACCATCGTTGATTAGTGATTTCCGGACCAGCTGCATGAAAGGATCAGGACCGCACAGATAGGCGTCACCGGAGCCTACTAGTTTTGCGAACTGCACCACATCGGATTCGGTAGGCAGGCCGTCGACTTCATCGTACCAAAATTTGATGTGCAGCCGACCGACATAACGGGCTTGGAGCGCTGCGAGCTCGGACATCAGCATCGCCGTGTCCCTGTTTCGGTTGGCGTAGAAAAGCGCGACGGCTGGCGCGCCGCTGGCAAGTGCCTGTCTGGCCAGCGAAAAGATGGGGGCGATCCCGCTGCCGCCGGCGAACAACAGCAGTGCCTGATCAGGATGGCGTAGCACGAAGCTGCCAGCAGGCGGAAAAACCTTGAGTACATTGCCCGCGCGGACCTGGTCGCCAACCCAGTTCGACACCAACCCGCCCTGCACGCGGCGCACGAGTACACTGACATGCGCTTCATTTGGGTCACTGGTGATCGAATAGCAGCGCCATTGCCTGTCGTTCTCCGGGCCGCCTTCGAGCGTCAGGTATTGCCCCGGTTTAAAGGCGAAGTGCGAGCGCTGCGCCTCACTGGGAAAAAAGCGAAGCAGGACGGCATCGCTGCCCTGCGGGACGACCTCGGCCACCTTCAGTGCATGAGCTTGCTTCATGACCCAAGCCTCACAGGAAGAAGGAGTTGTTACCCTGCGGGTAGTCGCCATCGAGCAGATTAATCTGCTTGAGTACGATCCTCAGCTCACCCGCCTCGCGCCGGAAGACGAACCCGTTCCATCCGCCGAGCGTGCGTCGGTGGCCGGCGCGCGATTCGGTGATCACGAAGTTGCAGCGCGCACGCCATTCGTCGTCCCGACCCGGCGTAGACCAGATTTCGAGGCCACTGAAAAGTCGTGAGGTACGCGAATGCGGAAGCTGAGAAAAAGCGAGTCCCGTGCGCAGGCGGGTGACCCGATCCAGCAGGCGGCGCCGGTCATGGAACTCCAGCGAGATCGTCTGGCGCAGGTCCGGCGCGGGTTGGCCCGACGGAATCCAATATGCGCATTCGTCGGACAGCAGGCCGAGCCAGACCTCAAAAGCCTGTTGATCCAGCAGCCGCGATTCAAGCGTGACCCTTCGAGTCAGCTCGCTGCTCATCACAGGATCGGCAGTCGGACGAATGACCGGCCGGTTCAGGTCTGCGGAAACCTCGCCGAGCCAATCGTAAAAGGCGTCATTCACATATTCGGATGACGGTTGATAGCGCGGAGATGCCGCCTGGGTTGTAGCCTGGTTCATGCTTCCACCTTCGATTTATTGACGCTCAGGGTCGGGTTGGCTTTCATCAGTTGCTTCCATTGCGCGTAGTACGCGCGCATGTGCAACTCCGAGGTAACCGGCCCGACCATCAAGCCATCCTCATTGAGGACATCTTTTCCGGTTTCGACATGGCGGCTGATATCGATCCACTCATCCTCCGGACTGATCGCGATGCCGCGATGGCACTCCTCGAAATTGGTTGCATCGTCCATCTCTCCCATCACGGGAAAATCTTCCTGCGTGCGCATGCGCATCGTATTGAGCTCGGCGTCGGCATCCTTGCGGCGCGTTGCGTACCAGTGCATGGCGGTCGCCGCGGCGCGTAATGGCTGGATGACCTGTATCTGGTTGCCGATCAACAGCAAGTTCGGGAATATGTTCAGGTTCATGCCCGCGCCAACCGCACTTTCCAGCGTCGCCTTTACTTTGTCCGGTTCGACACTGCCCTGCACGTGCTTCTCAAAATTTTCACGCCCCGGTTGCGGCCGCTGCTGCTCCCAGGCGTTGTTGAGAAACATGTCCGGTCTCTGGTCGATCACCGTGTGGCCATTGCCGAGTGAATAAAGATGCATGTTGGAGCGGTCCGCGTCGGCGAAATAGGACATGTCTCCGCCGCCATAGCGCTCGTTCGTCATCACCAGTAGCGACTGGTGAGAGAAAGGCACGTGGTAACCGTCGCCCGCATTGTCATACACCATCTTCCAGTTGCATTCGAGATGGAAGCGCTGCGCGCCGGACACCACGATATTGTCCGCACCGCCCTGATGCGCGATCCATTCGTCGAGGTAGCGACGTGCGCCGCCCAGGTGATCTTCAAGCGCGGGCACATCTGGGTTCAGCGTCGCAAACACGAAACCCTTGTACGAAGCGACCTGCGCCGGCCTTGCGAGATTCAACGGTCTTTTTTTGAATTCGGGGCCATAGGCAGTCTTTCCCGGAATCCCGAAAAGCTGTCCCTGGTTGTCATATTTCCAGCCATGATAAGGGCAGGTAAAGCCGGAACCATTACCGCGGTGTTCACGGCAAACCGTCGCCCCGCGATGTGAGCAGCGATTGGCAAATACGTTGACCTTGCCGCTGTCGTCGCGTGTCGCGATGAATTCGCGCGTACCCATCCAGACCTGCCGGAAATCGCCGACATTCGGAATTTCGCTTTCATGCAGCAGGTATACCCAGGTCGCGGCAAATACATGGCTCATCTCGTGGGTAAAAATGCTGTCGCTGGTATAGATGCTGCTGTGGACACGGTAGTCCTGTACCAGCCAGTCCCAGTCCGTGTCGATGGATTTGATATTGATGACGTTATTCATGATGTGGTTTCAATGGATTGGAATCAATCTGGTCGCCTGCGAATTCACAGCCGCCCTTCGTCGAGTAGGCGGCGCGCCAGTGCGACCAGCGATTCGCGATGTACTGGCAAATGCGATTCCTGCAGTACCTGCTGCCAGGCCTCCTCATCGAAGAGCGGGCGATGGATCGGCATGAAATATTCCTGCAGCAGTTTTCCGTCGATCTCCGGGTGTCCCTGCACTGCGAAGAAGCGGTCGCCGATCAAGAAGACTTCATGCGGAATCGTTGTCGATCCTGCGAGCAGCGTGCTGCCGGAAGGAAGGCGGGTCACGCACTCACCGTGGCTTTGCACGACCGTGCAAGCCGAATTGACCGCCAGTTCGGGCATGCGCAGCGCATCCGGCGTCCAGTCCAGCGTTTCAACTCCCAGGCGAAAACGCCGGTCAGGATTGCGGCCGACTTCGCCGCCCAGCGCCACAGCCAGCGCCTGCGCACCAAAACAGATACCAAAGACCGGCGTGGAAGTGCGCGCCTCCACCGCCCGCAGGAAGTCCAGCAAGCGGGATACGAACGCAGTACCAGCATCATCAATGACCGATTTTTCACTGCCGCTGATGATGAAGCCGTCATAATCCAGCGCCTTTTCGATCAGGTCAGGATCGGCGGGCGTCAATACGTCCCAATGCTCGGACCCTTGGCTGAACTCTCGGACGATATGATCCCGATAGTCGAGTGACGCGACTTCAGAACACCATACAAGCGCATATCTTTTCATTTCGATTCCATGCGCCGCATGCTGCCCGCACGGACAGCATGCGGCATAGGCTTACATCAACTCAAAGTATTCACGATGCTCCCAGTCGGTCACATCGCCCTGCTGCATGTCGACCTTGCCCTCGGCAGTCTCGAAGCGCGTCCATTCGCTGCGACGCATGTGCAGCCAGTAATTGATGAACTGTTCGCCGAATGCCTCGCGGAACATTGTCGATGGCTCCAATGCGTCAAGTGCTCCCGCAAGGTCCGTCGGGAGCATCGGTACCTCGGCGGCATAAGGCGACTCCTGCAGCGGACCAGGGTCGAGCCGGCGGCGGATGCCATCGAGGCCAGCAAATACCTGCGATGCGAGGTAAAGGTAAGGGTTAGCCGCAGGCTCGCCGATGCGATTCTCGACACGACTTGCCGAGTCTTCCGGCGCCGCGATCACGCGTGCCATGGCGGCACGATTGTCGATTGCCCATGTGACGCGGTCAGGCGCCAGCGAATAAGGACGGCGTCGACGGTAGCCATTGATGGTCGGCGTGGTAAAGCTGGATGCTGCGCTTGCATGCTCGAGCAAGCCGCCGACATAGGCACGACCAAGGTCGGACAGCGGCTGACCTTCGGCCGGGATGAACATATTGCGGCCTGATTTCAGGTCGACCAGTGACTGGTGCAGGTGCCAGCCCGATGCATAAAAGCCCGTGATCTTCGGCTTGCACATGAAACTGGCCAGGTAGCCATTCCGGCGGCAGATCTGCTTGACGGCGTTACGGAACAACACCATGGTGTCCGCTACATCCAGTCCTCGCATCACATCGAAGGTAGTCTCCATCTGGCTGGGCGCCCATTCGTCCTCGATACTGCGCAGGGGCATACCGAGCGTGAGCAGGTGGCGGCGAATTTCTGCGACGATCGGCTCGACCTCGTCGAGATGGTTTTCCAGCAGGTAGGAGTAACCCTTAGCCACCGGCATCACCTTCGGCGGCGCGGCCGGGGTGCCGGGACCTCCCAGCGTCTCGGGATCGAGGCAGGGGTCGACAATTCGGGTCAGGTACCATTCGACTTCCAGACCGGCCATGAAGTCGTAGCCCTCTTTTCTCATTTCTGCGAGCGCCTTTTTCAGCAGAGCGCGCGGGCTCAGCGCAAACGGACGGCCACTGCGCATGTACAGGTCGGCCAGCATCCAACCCGTTTTGTCGGCCCAGGGCAAGATACGGAAAGTAGTCGGATCGGGCACCATCACCACGTTCGGACTGCCGGAAAGCTCGGAATCACCGAAGCCACCGCCCGGCTGGAACGGGTTGAACACGATAGCGCTAGCCGTATCGAAAAAGAACGGCGCCATCGTGATTTCCGAGCCGCTTGAGAAGGCGGATTTCAGCGCGCTGACAGACAGCATTTTCCCGCGCAGCAAACCATACTGATCCGGCCATGACAACCTGATCATTTGGATGCCTTCTTTTTCGATCCGGGACAGGGCTTCCTTGGCGGCTGCCTTTTGCTCGGCGGTCCACAAATTATGATGTTCGATGAATTTCTTGGACATTGTCTCGCTCCATAGTTTTAATATTTGCAACGGCATGGCCCTGACCCGGATGGCCGGGAAGCCCATACAGCGATGGCGATATTTTGCATAACGCCTATTCATCATCGCAATGAAGGGAGTGCAGGCAGAAGGCAAATTTGCGATTTGATTTCGCGCCTGCGCAATTTGAGTCAGGCCAAAATCAGTGCAGTGACTTTTTTCGTTGATTGGCCCTTAGAGGCTCCATCAAAATGAGCACCGCGAAGCGGTACGGTCGCTGGCAAGGCGGGGGCGTCGCAGACAGTACAGACGTAACGCAAGACGCCCTCAACGCAGACAGCGGCATTTTGATCGAGCCTCTTAAGCAATCTACGCGCAATGGTCAACTGGAAGTGAGGCCTCAATAGACGGGCCGCGTTATTCACCCAGAGTGAAGCGCCAGCGCTTTGTAGAAAATAAAGAAAGCCATCACCTCGTGAAAAGCCCAAAACAGTTTACCGGTTGCGCGTGCTCGCCCACTGCGGATGGGACGGCATGATCAATCGAATCTGCCGAATGCCCTTCCCCCGTTAATGGGGAAGAGACCGGGTGCTTCGGCGGGTGAAATAAAAAAGCGCCCCGAAAGGCGCTTATTCACTTGATCCTTGGCGGTGCTGAATTCTTCCAACGCCATGAAGCCCTTCTCTCGGCCGTGGCCGCTGCGCTTCATGCCACCGAACGGCAATTCCACGCCGCCACCTGCCCCATAACAGTTAATGAAAACCTGTCCGGTCTGAAGCTTTGCAGCCATTCTTTGCTGACGGCCGCCGTTCTCTGTCCAGACACCCGACACCAAGCCGAACTCGGATGAGTTTGCCAAACGAATCGCATCTTCTTCATCCTTGAATGGCATAGCGGCCAGCACTGGACCGAACACTTCCTGGCAAGCGAGCCTGTGGTCGCGCGGAACCGCACCGAACAAGGCCGGCGCAATGAAATAGCCTTCAGTCGAAGCACCTTCGGCCAATGAGCCGCGGGCAAGCAATGGCACGCCACTCGCAATCGCATGCTCGATGAAGCTGTTGACTCGTTCGAATTGTTTCTTGTTGACGATGGGGCCGCAGTCGAGGTCCTGCTCTGGCGTGCCCACCTTCACCTGCGTAAAGGCTTCCGCGACGAGTTGCATGAAGCTCTCGTAGATCTCTTCTTGTACCAACAGACGGCTGCCTGCCGAGCAGGTCTGGCCGGCATTCTGCGTGATTGCCTTCACGATAATTGGCACCGCCTTGTCGACATCGACATCGTTGAACACGATTTGCGGCGACTTGCCGCCAAGTTCTAGCACACAGGGCACCGCATTCTTTGCGGTCGCCTGCTGCACCAGCGTGCCGACTTCGGGCGAGCCGGTAAAGGTCGCGAAATTGATGCCTGGGTGTGCAGTTAGCGCAGCGCCCGCTTCATGACCATAGCCAGTCACCACATTCAGCGCACCAGGCGGCAACCCCGCTTCGACGAACAGTGCCGCCAGCTTCAGCGGCGACAGACAGGCATCTTCGGAAGGCTTCAATACGCAGGCATTCCCCATCGCGATCGCCGGTCCGAGCGTGCGGCCAAACATTTGGGCCGGATAATTCCACGGGATGATGTGCGCGGTCACGCCATGCGGCACGCGCACCACCTGTACGTTGTAGCCGTTTAGGTACGGAATTTGTTCGCCGTGGATTTTGTCGGCAGCGGCGTTCCTGAGAGCCTATGCGGCAATTGCCCAGAATCTTGAAGAGACAGGATATTCAGCGGCTGACATTGCTGCGCTCGATAAAGAAATCGAGTTCTACAGCGACACACGCACTGCGATCAAAAAGCATTCAGGCGAAGAGCTGGACATCAAGCCTTATGAGGCGGATATGCGCCACCTCATCAACACTTACATCCAAGCAGATCCGGCAGAGAATTTGGGCAACTTGAGCTCGCTCTCGCTGACCGAGCTGATCATTGAAACTGGCATCCACGATGCTATTGCCAAGAAGCTCAACCAGAAGGGAAAGCTGTCAAAAAATGCGATTGCTGAAGGCATCATCAATAACGCACGCAAAACGATTATTCGTGACCAGCTCACTGATCCGAAGTTTTACGACGAGATCTCCAAGCTTCTCGAAGACCTGATCAAGCAAAAGCGCGACGACACTACGGCTTACGAGAAATTTCTCCAGAAGGCCGAAGAGTTGGTGAAAAAGATGGCAGTAAAAAATATGGGAAGCCATCCCCATCTACTCAACGGCCACCCAGAGGCCATCGCCCTTTTCAACAATCTGGCGAGTATTGCTGCCACAACTTTCGTTTGTCCGGCTGATGAAGACGCCAAGGCGACGCTCGCGCTTGAACTCGATCAGGCGATGCGCGAGCAGGCACCGGCAGGCTGGAAAGGCGATGACACCAGGGAGAAGCAGGTACTCAATGCCCTGTTCCCCATCATGTCTCGTGATCGCGTGGCGACGCAGGCCATTTTTGAAATCATCAAGAACCAACCGGGGTACTGATGAACGAGACGATCCAACTGGGCGAGATTTCGATAACGGTGACCAGGAAGGATATCAAGAATGTCCACCTCACCGTTCATCCGCCTGATGGACGTGTGACCCTTGCCGCCCCAACCAACACTCGCCTAGAAGTAGCGCGTGCCTACGCGATCTCCAAGTTGGTCTGGATTCGTGACCAGCAGAGAAATCTTGTAGACGCATTAATTACGTAAATTCTGCAAATTAGTTGGAACCTGAGGTACTACGTTCAAAAGGTACGGCGCCAAAATCCCGATTTTTATGCAACCCCCTCCCGCCGTACCATGGCGAAAAAGTCAGGAGGTTCTGAGACGAAACGGAGTTTGAGACGGGTTTCGGGGGCGGGTAACGATGGGGTCAGTCAGGAGCCCACAGCAAAAAGCCCCGCACTATGCGGGGCTTTGAGCGCCTTCTAATTCGCCTGAGCGAGTTAGAAGGATTTGTCTTGGCGGAGAGGGGGGGATTCGAACCCCCGATAGGCTATGAACCTATACACGCTTTCCAGGCGTGCGACTTAAACCACTCATCCACCTCTCCGGAATTCGTGCCGGACGCGTGTTTCCGGACGAAGCCTGCAATTATAGCAAACCTTTCCAACGCCACACGAGACTATGATCCAGGACTTGTAGATATGGCATCGGATAAGGCCATTTGCCAAGTCAGGCGGTCACCACGCGCGTCCTGATTTCGACATGCATCATCTTCTTGATGGCTGCGAAAATTGCCGAAATATTGCTCATCGTCGGATTGCCTGTGGCCGAGAGCATGCGATGCAAGCTCTTGGCAGGCTTGTGGACTTCGTGGGCAAGATTCTCGAAACCCACAGTTGCATTCACCAGATCACGCAGCACCAGCCTTGCCGTGTCTGGCTCGCCATTGATAAACAAGACAATAGCCTCGTCAAGCAATGCCCGCGCAAATTTGGGATCTTCCTGCACTCGGGACGCGACGGTCTCCCTGAAATCTCTGGTCAGCGCCATGCTTACTTCCCTCTCAATACTTGCAGCTTCCGCCTCTTGTAATCGCCCCACAATGCCAGCGCGTGGTCGATGTCTCTTTGCTGTCTTTTCTTGGTCCCGCCTCCCAACAACAAGAGGAATTTGAGACCGTCCTTCGCAAGGTAAATTCGGTAGCCTGGGCCCGAGGCAATCTTGCACTCGCCTATGCCGCGAAACCACTCCACCGCAGACAAGTTGCCTTGCTCCAAGCGCGCAATAGCGATCGTCACTTTGGCAGCGGCGACAGGATCCAGGGACTTGAACCAGTTGGCAAAGGGGCTGCTTCCATCTGGCAAAAGCAGTTCGTCGACCTGAAAAGTCATGCTCTACAATGGTAACATTAAAGTTACTATTGTAGGATCCCAGCGGGCATGCCGAAAGTCAAAGATCAGCGCACGTTGGAAGAAAGTGACAAAAAAAAGCCGCTTCACCTTTCGGTGAAGCGGCAATCCGGTAATAGGGCTATCGGAGTCAGCCCTACGACCTTCCCCCACAAACTCGTACTACTTCAAGCGTTACTTCTCAACCTTGCTGCGCCGGCAGCCGATAGCCACTGCCGGCGCTACATGCTTCCTCAGCTCGCTTGCTTGAGCTGATCCAGGATCGCCGGGTTTTCCAGCGTGGACACGTCCTGGGTGATCTCTTCGCCCTTGGCCAGCACGCGCAGCAGGCGGCGCATGATTTTACCGGAGCGGGTTTTCGGAAGGTTATCACCGAAACGGATCTCTTTTGGCTTGGCGATGGGACCAATTTCCTTGCCGACCCAGTCACGAAGCTCTTTGGCAATTTTTGCCGCGTCGTCGCCGTTCGGGCGGGCGCCCTTCAGCACGACGAAGGCGCAAATCGACTCGCCGGTCGTCGGGTCGGGCTTGCCGACCACGGCCGCCTCGGCCACCAGGTGGTTGGCGACCAGCGCCGACTCGATTTCCATCGTGCCCATGCGGTGACCCGACACGTTCAGCACGTCATCGATACGACCGGTGATGGTGAAGTTGGCCGTGTGCTCGTCGCGCACCGCACCGTCGCCGGCGAGGTAGAGCGTGCCGCCCAGCTCGGCCGGGAAGTACGAGGTCTTGAAGCGCTCCGGATCATTCCAGATCGTGCGGATCATCGACGGCCACGGACGCTTGACGACCAGGATACCGCCATGGCCGTTCGGCAATTCGTTACCGGCTTCATCGACGATCGCGGCCATGATGCCCGGCAGCGGCAGCGTGCACGAACCCGGCACCATCGGCGTTGCGCCCGGCAGCGGCGAAATCATGTGGCCGCCAGTCTCGGTCTGCCAGAAGGTATCGACGATCGGGCACTTGTTGTCGCCAACATTCTTGTAGTACCACATCCAGGCTTCCGGATTGATCGGCTCGCCGACCGAACCCAGCAGGCGCAGGCTCGACAGGTCGAAGTGCTGCGGATGGACTTTCATGTCTGCGTCCGAGGCCTTGATCAGCGAGCGGATCGCGGTCGGCGCAGTGTAGAAGATGGTGGTCTTGTGGCGCTGGATCATGTCCCAGAAACGGCCGGCGTTCGGGTAGGTCGGCACGCCTTCGAAGACGATCTGCGTTGCGCCCACGGCCAGCGGGCCATAAGCAATGTAGCTGTGGCCGGTGACCCAGCCGATATCGGCGGTGCACCAGAAGACATCGGACGGCTTGATGTCGAAGGTCCACTTCATCGTCAGCATGGTCCACAGCAGGTAGCCGCCGGACGAATGCTGCACGCCTTTCGGCTTGCCGGTAGAACCGGAGGTGTAGAGGATGAACAGCGGATGCTCGGCGCTGACCCACTCCGGCTCGCACTGGTCGGACTGCTTGTCCATTACCTCGTGCAGCCACAGGTCACGACCGGCGACGACCTTGATGTTGCCCTTGGTGCGCTGGTAGATGATGACGTTCTTCACGGCGTCGCAGCCGCCCATGTCCATCGCTTCGTCGACGATGGACTTCAGCGGCAGCTGCTTGCCGCCGCGGACTTGTTCGTCAGCGGTGATGACGGCTACAGCGCCGGCATCGATGATGCGCTCCTGCAGCGACTTGGCGGAGAAGCCGCCGAACACCACCGAGTGGGTTGCGCCGATACGGGCGCAGGCCTGCATCGCGCACACGCCTTCGACCGACATCGGCATGTAGATGATGACGCGGTCGCCCTTCTTGATACCAAGCGACTTCAGGCCGTTGGCCAGCTTGCACACCTTGGCGTGCAGCTCCTTGTAGGTCAGCTTGGTGACTTCGCCGCCGTCAGCCTCGAAGATGATCGCGGTCTTGTCCGCGTTGCCATTCGTGAGGTTGCGGTCGAGGCAGTTGTAGGAGACGTTCAGGTGACCGTCTTCGAACCACTTGTAGAACGGCGCCTGGGATTCGTCGAGCACCTTGGTGAAGGGCTTGTGCCATTCGAGGTTCTCCCTGGCCAGGCGGCCCCAGAAGCCTTCGTAATCACGCTCGGCTTCGGCGCACAGGGCCTGGTAGGCGTCCATGCCGGAAACCGCTGCATTTTTTACAAATTCCTCGGAAGGGTTGAAAACCCGATGCTCGTGCATCAGATGCTCGATCTCTGACATGTCGTCTCCAGATTGATAGTAATTTTCAGGGCACGATAAGGGGTCTCACTTACTCAAGGCTTAC
>JACCED012129241.1_pt1 | contig 12410 bp, 7 predicted proteins | sample 7455021 | NCBI WGS metagenome assembly JACCED01 (sample SAMN15323456, study PRJNA562643) | freshwater metagenome | isolation source: river surface water | place: USA:Blue River Watershed | collected 2017-08-19
AAAAAGATGAAAATCAACAAGTCAATAATAATCTTTATCTTAAAGTTAGAAGACTATATAAATCCATTGGTAAATATAGTATTAAGGGCTTAGAAGGTATTACTGGGTCATACCTAGATGAAATTAAGGTCTATGGTGAAGAAGAAGACGGAAGCTTCAAGAAGAATACCAAGCAATGGAATATTAGTACTGATGGAAGTAATCTATTACAGGTTATTAATCTTTATGAAGTAGATGGTCTAAAGACAGCTTCTAATAATATTAATGAAATTTATGAATTATTTGGTATTGAAGCTGCTAGACAAGCTCTTATTGAAGAATTTACAGCTACTATCTCAGCTACCACTTATATCAACTTTAGACATATTTGTATTCTAGCTGATGTAATGACAAAGAATGGTATCTTATTACCTATTGATATCCATGGTGTTAAGAAGAGTGATATTGGTCCTCTCGCTAGAGCCTCATTCGAAGAAACAGTTGACCAATTAGTTAAATCAGCTTGTTTCGCTGAAGCTGATAAGATGTCAGGTGTTTCTGCTAATATTATGTTAGGTCAAGTTCCTCCTTGTGGTACTGGTAATGTTAATCTATTATTCGATGAAAGAAAGATGTATATTCAAACATTAAATGTAGAGAATACTAATATTAGAGATGAACTTGAAGATGTTCATGAAGAAATTAAACAAATAGAAAAGGTTATCGAAGAATCTGTTGATAAACAATCTAAATGCTTAGACCCAACTATGTATGCATTTGATTTCATTCCTAGTGTAACAAGTACCCTTAGACATAATATTAAGACATTTACAAACTTAGATAAATAATTAATAAAAATGAAATAATAAATAATAAGTTAGAATAAATTAATTAATAAATTACTTTGAATGTTTATTAATTAATAGGTAATATAATAGATGATTATATATTGTAAAATATTTTTGGGACTATTTTTGATGTGATTTAGGGGTAAAAATAAAGTATATTCTTATAATAGAATATCATGAATCAATGGATAATACTAGGATTAATATTGTCTTTTATATTGGGCTTTAAATATTGTAAAGAGGAATTAAAAAATCCTATATTAATATTATTTACAGTTTTTATAGCTTATGTAGTTTACAATAAATATAAACCTTCTTTAAATGAAAAATTTACTAATATGTTTGATGATGATTCTAGAGTAGTTCGTTATGGCGATGTAATAACTATTTGGAGTCCTTCTGTAAATAAATTTATGAATGCTGATGCTAGATTAGGAAATAAAATGAATAAAGAACCCTTAGGTAGAATAAATTTAAGTAATTCATTAATTACTTCTGAAGATATAAATTCTAATATGAATACTGTTCATTATATGATTATTGATGCTAGAGACCCTGGTGATATTGGTAATACTTCACCAATTAAATTTGGTGCTCCTGTTTATCTTAGAACTGTTCATTTAATAGATGGTAAATTTATTCCTACCTATGTATCACCTAATAAAGATAATAATATCTATATGAGTACTCAACGTTATGATGGTGATGCTAATAAGGCTGAACAACAAATTATATTAGAATCAGCTAAAGGTCTTCAAGATAGTGAAATATACTATGGAGATATGATAATAATGAAAACATGGAAAAAGAATTTTATTCATGTTTCTAGAAATGATGATTTAATTTTACAAGATAGTACATCATCTACTAGAAACTTTTATATCTATGATAGATTTGGACAAGGTAGAAATGTTGAATGGGCTCGTAGAGGAACTACAAGACAATCATCTACTAAAGATAATCTTTTCTCCCAATTTGCTATTGATGGTAATTTATTAACTTTCTCTTCTACTTCTAAAGAAACTAATCCTTGGTGGGAAGTTATATTACCTAAAGATACTCTTATTTCTAATATTATTATTACTAATCCCCAAGATACTAATCAAACTCAATTAACTAATTTTAATATTATTCTTTATGATTTTGATAATATTGTTATGGATAAGAAGAGTTATCCTAATAAATTAACTAATAAATATTATTGGAACGATGTTAATCAAATTGCTAGAAAAGTAAGAATTCAAAGAAAGGATTCTGAAAGTTTAAATTTAGCAGAAGTTAGAGTTTATGGTCAATCTGTTAATTATAGTGTATTACTAAATGAAGAAATGAGTAAAAATTTAATAAGTTCTGAAGATTTTAATAATAAAACTAGTAGAATATTTAAACATATCATTTTACCCAGAGTAAATAAAGATATGACTATTATGTTCTTAAGTGAATTTTCTAAATTACCTAGTAAAATATCAAATGTATTTATTAAATCTAAAAATGCTAGAGATAATAGAACTCCTAATTTATTAATTCATCCCCCCAAAAACAATAACAATTTTTCTAATTTACAATATTGTGTTTCTACTACTTCTGATAAAGGAGAATTTGGTGAAAACTTTATGATTAATTATAATGTTATACCTAATAAGACATTCCATTTTGCTGTTGTACATGATGGTGGTGTTAATAAATCAAATGGTTGGATACCTTGTACATTTGAATCTGGTGATTATAAATCAGGAACCTATGTATGTAATTTCTTAACTAGAGAATTTTATAAGATTATAATGGAACAAAGTGATGTTTATAAATCTGAAAATATAATTAATTTAGATAATCCTGAAACATATGGTTTTGGATTTAGAGGATTATATACAGATAATATGTCTATACCTAGAATTAAAGTTTATATTAATGGTACTTTAAATACTACATATGAACTTAAAGGTGAAATTAGACCCAATCTTAATTCATTATTTTTAGGTGCATTTGGAGATTATTCTGGATTTGATGGTAAAATATCATTCCTTAAATATTCTAATAGAGTTATTCCTGATAGATATATACAAAAAGAATCTCAAATATTAACTGGAAGACTTTCTATTGAATTATTAACAGGTATTAATAAAGTTTCTACTCAAACTATTCTTCGTTTAGACCCTAACTATCTTCCTGATATTAATTCATCTAATCCTGAATATACTATTCATTTTTGGTTAAATAGTCAAAGACCTGAAGTTGGTACAGGTAATGATGAATCTATATTCGAATTTGGTAATGAAGGTTTATACTTTAGAAGTGATAAAAATACTTTATATAGTAAAACTAATACTGGTGAATTAGGTGTTGATAATTCTACTTATTTAATTAAACCTAGTCAATGGATTCATATCGCCTTAGTTTGTGATAGTAAACTTATTGAATTATATGTTAATGGTAAACTAAATGGTTCTAAATCTACAAATATTAATGATATTAAACGTAATAGTTTTGCTTTATTACGTGTAGGTGGTTTTAATGGCTCAATAGGTAATTTCACATTTACTAATTATAAGTTACTTCCTAAAGATTTATCAGTATTTATGTATAATAATCCCGGTAATGAATCATTTGAAAAAGTAAGAAAATCATTTACTAAAAATGGTTGTACTAATGATGCTGTTAATATAATGGACCCTTATGATGAATTTAACTCACCTTGGATTACTTTTGCTAATAAAGATGAAAATGCTAAATTAGAAGAAGCTATAGGTATGTTTAAGAAATCTGCTGATGAGGGTATTGATACTGAAGATGCTATTAAATTAAAGATGGCTGAAAAATGTTATGGTAAAATAGATACTGAAACTAGAGTACAATTAGCTAGAAGTAAAAGATTATTAAAGGATGCTGAAAATAATAAGGATAAAATACAATGTTTACCTAAGGCACCATTTACTTGTAAGAAATTCACTATCGATGATTTTGATATTAAGACTCATAAAGATTTTGAAAACTATATAGAAAGGTCTAAGATTCGTGAAGCACCTAAACCATTAGATAGAGTTATTCAATTACCTCCTGACCCCACTAAATATCTTACTAAAGAATTTGTTGAAAGTAACTATATTGATAAGAAGAATTTAGAAAATACTCCTGCTTTCTTAGAGATGAAGAATAAATTAGCTAATGTTAATAGTCAACTTAAGGAAATGGAAAAGATGAAGGAATTAATTACTAAATGCCAATCTAATGAAAAACAATTAGAAAGTATGCAAAAATATATAGAAGATATGAAGAAATTAGGTGCTTCTAATGAAGTAGCTAAGTTAAAGAATGAATTTGATTTAGTTCAAAAAGATGCTTCTAAAGATGCTATGAAACTTTTAGATAAAGTCAATGCTAGAATGACATTAGGTGATATGGCTAATAAGAAATTCTCAATTGATAAAGATATTGATGATTTATTAAAAGGAAGAGATGCCCAATTTATGAAAGATAATTTAGAATTACAAAAGATTCAAGAAAAATTAGGTAAATGTACACCTATAAATAAAACTGATAGATTACAACCATTCGCTAAATCACAAAAACTTAATGGAAATGGCAGTGGTGCTTGGATTAAGAAACAAATGATTGATTTAGATAAAATAGAACAAATGGTACAAACTGACTTAAAGGAAATCGAGGGCAAACTTAATAAAATGAATCAAAAAGTTCAAACTAATAATAAAATGACTAATGTAGAAGCTGCTAAATTAACTAATGAAATTTCATCTATTAAAAAAAACAACAATTTACAATAAATTAACTAAATACAAATTATATTATATTTATTATTTTTATATAATTAAATAATAAGTATACTTAATGAATCTTATAGAAAAACTAGGTGACCAAGGTATTATTCTAATACAACTTTTTTTTGTTTATAACTATATGATGTTTAAAAATCAATATTCTATTGTAATGTTAACAAGTATTTTTATAAGTATATTTATAAATTTTATAACTAAATTATACCTCATTGAATATATGAAAAAATATAATCATAAATTACCAATTTTAGGTAATTTCTGTAGACCTTTAGATACTCAATGTAAAAATTTAACTGGTACTGGTTATGGTATGCCATCTGGACATTCACAAGCTATAGCATTTTTAGCAGCTTTTTATTATTTTTACTACCATAAATATGATGATTTTTCTAAACCTAAATTTATTACTTTAATTTCTATAGCAATATTCATTATGGCAACTAGATATACTAGTAAGATGCACTCTATCCAACAAATAATTATTGGTGCTCTTTACGGTATTTTAATAGCTTTTATATTATCCAAAGTAATTCGTTATTTAGACCTTTTAGATTAATTTAATGACCTATTAAAGCTTTATTAGACAGTTCATCAGCTCTTTTATTATTATTTCTTTTAACATGTTCAAATTCTATTTTACTAAAACACTTTTCTAATTTTTTTACTTCATTATATAGTTCAATTAAATTATTTGATTTAATATTATACCATCCAGTCATTTGATGAATTATTAATAAACTATCACCCCTAACAATGAGATTATGAATATTTCTATTAATAGCTTCATTTAATCCTAATAATAATCCATTATATTCAGCAACATTATTTGTTATATTCATTCCTAAATATAAAGTACCACTCCAAATTTCTTCATTATTTTTATAGATAACTGCTCCACAACCTCCTTTACCAGGATTACCTTTAGAACAACCATCAAAATATAAAATATAATTATCCATTTACTATATTTTATATTTATTCTAAATATCAATTTAATTACTTTATTTTTTACATTTTTGAGTAATTTCATTTCTAAACTTAGTTAATTCTTTTTCCCATTGTTCTGATTTAGTTTGGGTTAATTTAAATTTAAAGATTTCATATTGTTTATCTAATTGTTCTTTATAGGATTTAATTTCTTTATCTATTTTAGCTTTTTCTTCATCTATATTTTTCTTATATTCAGCTTTCTTTTGTTCTATACCTAATTGTGATTTAGTTATTAGATTATTTCTTTTTTGTTCTAAAAGAACTATATTAGCTTTAATAGAATTAATATTAGATGATTGTTTATTCTTAAGTTGACTTAAAAATCTATCTATTTCTGTTTTAGCTATATTGTATCTTCTAGCAGATTCTTCAGGGTCAATATATTCATTAGTAAACTTCTTTAAATCTACATCTGATTTATTGAAGTTTAAACATAAATCTATACCTTCACTTCGTTTAATAGTAAATGTACTAGATTTATTAGATTCAGTAATTATAAATGAATCATAAATTAATAATAATTCTGATGTATCTAAACATTTAATTAATATACTATCATCATATTTAGCTTCTCTTTCAGTATTAACATCCATAGCATATAATAAATTAAAGTAACTAGGAGTTTTAGTTAAATAAAAGGTACTAGTATTACCAACATATTGTAAAAAGTAATTTTCTTGTAAATACTTAATAGTAAAACAAACTATAGTTTTATTATAAAAAATAGGTTTAGGTTTAGTACCATCAATGACAATTTCTTCAATAACAGAAGTAGCATTAAAATCATTATCTTTTATATGAATTTTAACATTTTGATATTCATATGGTTTAAATGTTCCTAAGGTTTCTAAAAATACTGGTAATAATGGATTTTTATCACTCATACCTAAATATAAATTTTTACTACTAATATTAATTGCTGAACCACTATAAATAGCATTTGGATCTATTTTATATTCAGGTTTATTAGATGGTATTGAAGTAGGTAAATAACCGAAAACTAAACCACTTTCAGCTGGGGTTTTATCTTCTATAGGCTTAACTTCTTTACCATTTTCTTTTCCTTTTTTTTCTTTAGGTTCTTCTTTTTTACTAGTATCACTAGTTGTGGTCTGTTTGCTTTCTATGGAAGGTGTATCTTGGAACTTTTCTATTTTACTAGAACGTTTAATAATTAATCTACAGAAATAATAAAAAGCAACTAAGGTTATTATAAATAAAATATAGGTTGTAGCCATTTATAAATAATTAGAATTAATTTGGAAATAATTTTAATTATTATTTTAAGATATTCATGAAATATAAGAATTTAGTATTAAGCGGTGGAGGCGTTAGAGGTATTTATTATCTAAGCCTTCTAAAATACCTAGAGGATAATCATTATTATTTAAATAATTTTATAAATTTAGCTGGAACCTCTATAGGGGCTTTTGTTATTACTGCTATATCTCTAAATTATACTAGTATAGAACTAAGACCTTATTTATTAAATGTATTAGATTATAGTCGCGTTAAATGTCTAGATATATTTAATTTTATAGATAATTTAGGAATAGATAATGGTAGTAAACTAGAACATTATATAAAAAAAATGATAAGAGATAAAATAGGTAGAAAAGACATAACCTTTATACAATTATATGATATCTATAATAAAAATATAACTATACCAGCAGTTTGTTTAGAAAATAAATGTACTACCTATTTTAATAAAGATAATACACCTAATATGAAAATTTGGAAAGCTATTAGAATGTCTATGAGTGTTCCATTTTTATTTAAACCATATTGTTATAGAGATTTACATTATATAGATGGAGGTTTAAAAGAAAATTTTCCTATAGATTTATTTAATTCTATAGATACTTTAGGTTTAGATTTATCAGGACAAATTAGAAAATATAATGGAATGAATCTAGAAGAGTTTATATTTTCTATTATAGATACAGTTATTAGATATAATAATAAAATAGAATTACAAGATGTTATTATATTAAATAATTCATATAATCCTGAAATTCCTTTATTATCATTTCAACCTAATTTAGATGAAACTATAATTAATAATGCCTTGGAGTATTCTTATAAAGCTATAGAAGAATATTTTATTACTAGAGAGAAAGCTATTTATTCTATTTGTGAATCTATCATTAATGATTCTATAAATACTATTTGATAAGTTATAGTAATATTTGGAATTATTTATTCTATATATTACTAGAATTAGTAAGGAAAATTGATTTAAATATTTTAGATGGTATATAGATATTAAGAAAGATGCAGATTTTTGTTAAGACCCTTACTGGAAAGACTATTACTCTTGAAGTAGAATCATCAGATACTATTGAGAATGTTAAGGCTAAGATTCAAGATAAAGAAGGTATTCCTCCTGACCAACAACGTCTTATTTTCGCAGGAAAACAACTAGAAGATGGAAAAACCCTAGACGACTATAATGTACAAAAAGAGGCTACCCTTCACCTTGTACTTAGACTAAGAGGTGGATATTAAAATTATATAATTATTAAAATTAAAGAAATGTATTATAAATTATATTTCTTTGATTTATCTATTTAGAGTTTACCAATTGTGGTATAGATTATTTCAGTTTTATTATTTAAAGGTTTAGTTGTTGCAGCAGTTCTAAAAGTATCAAAATAACTATTTTTCAATATACAGGGATTAGTATGGTGGATAAAAGGTAAAATATCTGTATTAGTTTGAAGTAATCTATCTGGTCTACCATGAAGACCACCATAAGGCCAAGGTAAACGTTGTCCTAGATGATTATATCGTCCGGGTTTAGATAGATTTTGAAAGTAATCATTATTATTAGTAATCATGGGTATTATTTGTTTAACAAAGGCACTAAAAGCATCTAATGTAGGATCATGTGTTTTAGTTGAACCCACTATTCTCCATAATTGACCATTATAATCAGATTTCATTGATGATGGGAGATATCCACCATATAAACTAAAAGCTATGAAAATACTTAAATCTCTATATTTACCAAAATTAACTATTTTAGTACCTTCACTATAAGTGTTATCTTGTATATTTATGGTTCTGGTATCAACATGATTAATTTTAATTGTAGTATTTTTACCAATATAACCTCTATCAAAATCATAAATCTTTACTAATTTATTAGTTCTAACTCTATATGGTATATTATTGACACCATCATTTATCAAATAACATAAATCTATCTCCTCTGGTAATGTATTAATGAAAACATTACCTCCGTGTAAATCACCTTGTTGTGCCTTTATTTGGTCAAATACATAAAGTGTGTACATAATTTGGAATGTTACGGCTCTTAATTGTTCGGTTGTAGCTTTGATAGTATCATTAACTGCTTCCCATCCAGTAGGTGATGTAGTTGATTCTTTTTGACCTGATATAAAATTATAAAAGTTAATTTCTCCGGGATTTGTTATAGTAACTTGAACCTTATTAGTTATATTAGTAAGACCATACATTCCAGTATAGCTATCATAAGAAGCGGTTCTTATATCATCTCTCATTACTGGGGATAATTTACTATGGAATTTTGGTCCATAATTAGGAATTTCTCCAGAGAATATTCTACATAATATATTTGGAGTTAAATTATATTTAACTAATTTAAATAATTCATTATACATTTTAAGTTCTGCTATTTCATCACCATTACCACCCCAAGTAATTTTTAATACCATTTCAGCTTTATTATAAAGTTCAGTATTTTTAATACTTGGTTTAGATTTTCTTGGGTTTGCTTTAAGATTACCCTTTAAAATTACACTTGAACTTGCCGAATTTTTGGGGAAATATTTGACTATATCAACATGTTTTAATATACTATCAAAAGTAACTGGTGAACCAAATAATTCAGCAATACTTTCACTTCTATTTACATTTTCAGCACTTTCATAATAATTTATATAATTATTTGCTAATTGTTTTGAATTTACTATATGTTCTATTAAGTTTTTAATACTTAGTGTCATCATTCTATTTAATAAATCATATACAATATTAATATTAGTAATATTGCCACCATAAGTAGTATTTAAATATTGATTTATTTCTTTATTGATATGTTTTATAAATGCATCTACAAATGCTTTTAACTCTGTATCATTTAGAGTTATAGAATTTAATCCATTAATATATTTACCAGATATTATAGTAATATATTTCTTATATATAATCTTTCTTTGACTAACATTATGTTCATATGTATCATACATATTCTTAATAAAATAATCTAAATGTTCTGATTTTAATATATTAATTAAATCAGTCTTAACTTCAGACCAATTTGCTTTAGGTTTTTTATCTATATCACTAAATAACTTCTTAATTAATAATAATAATACTTCTAAATCAATATTCTTATTTGCTGGAATGTTATTATATGTTATTAATTTATCAACAGCATAATTAATTGAAGGAGCATTTAGAGCTTTAACATTTTCAATACATTGTTTATATTCATTTAATAATAATTCTAAAGAATCAACTTCTACTTTAAATGTATTATAAATATGTTCAATCAAAGTATTATTTGTTATATGTGTATTAATATGTAAATTAGCTATTTTATTATTAAAATCAGCACCTAAAGCAGTTAATTTAGGTATAATTTTAGTATTACCAATATCATTTTGGCATTTAGCTATTTCAGGTTTTATAGTTGGATTGGAAGGATTAGGGTTATCAACCAAAGCTTTATATTCTGGATCACTTCCAGTAGTAATTATGTTAGTAATTATTTGTTCTAATTTAATTTTATAAGTATTTGTTTTTTGTACTAATTCATTATATTTATCTGATAATTTTTTACTATCATTTACACATTTTTCAAAACGTTGATAATTATCTCTAATTTTAACAATTTTAGCAGTAAATTCATTTAATATTTGGTCAGTTAATGTGTTTTCTTTAATATTCTTTTTAATATTAACTTCATTGGCTTTAGTTCTATCATTTGCTCCTAATGAGGTTAAATCGTCAAAAACTGATTTTAGTTCATTTACTTTACATTGTTCTATTTTATCCCTAACAGACTGTAAAGGACTTGTTTGTAATTGAGTAAATGTTGTATTACTATAAATAGTATCTATTATACTATTTAATTCATTAATTAATGATGTAATATTATCTTTGATGTCAATATAAATATCATCTCTTTTTTTAGTTAATGTAATAATTTTTTTATTATTTTCATTAATCTTTTTAATATCATTTACTAATATATCAAATCTTGTTTCATCTAATCTAATTAGTTGTTCCTTTGATATTTTTGTTTTTATTATATTTATATCACGCATAGTGTCTTGTTTAATCATATTATATTGTGTATTAATTTGATTGATTTTATTTAAAGAACTTGTATATAATATGTTTTCTTCATATTTTTTATTAATATCTTCAAAATTTGAACTAAATTTATTAAAATGTTTATTCATATCTTCAATATCATAGAGCCTTGTATCTAGATTTGCTTTTTTTTCTTGAATATCTTGAAGAGTACTTAAAAAAGCATCTAGGACCTTTTCTATTTTACTATAGTATCTGTTTGTATTTTCTAATTTAGCAATTTCACCCGATTGGATAATTTTATTAATTTCTTGATATAAATCATTATATTCGTGTTCCAATCGTTTAAGATTTTCTAGTTCTTCTGGAATTAATTTAATATCATTAAAAAAACTAACTAATTTATTTATTTCATCTCTCTTCTTTTGTTTGCTTGTATTAAGTTTATCTAAATCTTTTTTAATTTTATCATATAAATATTGTGTAACTAATCTAGGATTAGCTTTAGTGTCATTATGGAATTGTTTCAAAATATTTATATTTTTACTAATCTCTCTTAAAAAGTTATTTAAATGTTCAATATCAATGACAGAGCAAACATTACCAGCAATAGCTTTAGTAAGTACAGCTTGAACAGCAGCAACTTTACTAGGAGTACAATATTTTTCATTAAAATCCTTTAAAATACTATAATCTCTATTTAAATTTAAACTAGTAGAAAAATTAATTGTTGCGAATTTCATATTAATAAAAAAGTCAAATGAATGATTTTTAATATAATGTTGTTTATATAATTCAAATATTTCACCAGTAGTACTTTTTTTAACTTCTCTTAAAAAATTTTTTACATCATCTAAAACTTCATTTAATTGTTTATCTCTTTGATTAAACAAAGTAATAAATTCATCTATATTTTTACATAGTTCATTTGTAGGTATACCACAAATTTTTAGAAATTTTTGTTTGATATCCATATAATATTATATTAGATATTTTTAGGTCCACTTCCGCGACCACCTCTAGCAGTATATTGTCCTTTGCTAACATTAGATTTGGCATTAGAAATAACACTTTGATTCTCAGAAGTTAATTGTTCTTTTTGTGACATTTTAACAATAACTTTTTTAAGTTTTTCTATTTCTGCTTTTTGTCTTTCTAATTCATCTAATTGTTGAGAAACAACAATAGCATGTTTATCTTTTTCTTGACGCATAACATCAGCACGTTTTTGTTCCATTTCGGTAGGATTAAGAATTCTAAAGAATTTGGTAGGATATATCTTTTTATTATATTCAGATTCTTTAGGTACTGACCAACTTAAATTACCATTTGTTAATACTACAAATGCTGTATCTTTTTTGCCTAAAAGACCACCTAGTCTAAAACGATATTCACCAACTCTAGTATCAAATATATAATAACGTACATGAGTACCAATAGTAACCATATCAATATTATCTACTTCAAGATAATTCTCTAATTTTTCTTGAAT